>Ga0247831_1004727_pt1 | contig 17809 bp, 14 predicted proteins | sample LaCruzMarch2015__9_FD_192406 | JGI IMG/M metagenome (GOLD analysis project Ga0247831, IMG submission 192406) | Freshwater microbial communities from meromictic Lake La Cruz, Castile-La Mancha, Spain - LaCruzMarch2015_1m | ecosystem: Environmental > Aquatic > Freshwater > Lake | place: Spain... | reverse complement strand
TTCCCGACTAATTCATGTTATAGCAGCAGTCGTATTAATAATACCTGGCTTGCTTATGCACAGCTCAAATTTTTATTTTGTTGGATGGGCAGTTTTCGCGGCACTATTAGTTTACCAACATAGCTTGGTGAAAGCAGATGATTTATCAAAAGTTAACTTAGCATTTTTTACTACCAACGGTATCGCTAGTGTTACCTTCTTAAGTTTTTACCTGTTCGATTATTTTTCTTGAAAAAGTATCTATTTAAGATAATCATATTTTTTCAGTTTGCACTGACCTGTACAGCGCAAGATTGGGAATTAAAAAAGAATCAAGAAGGAGTAAAAGTATATACAAAGTCCAATGCCAAGTCTCCTTTTGATTTGCTCATGGCAGAATGTGAGGTCAACGCAGGAATCAATCAAATGCTAGCATTAATTTATGATGTTAGCAGGCACACAGAATGGGTTTACAACTCTGTTCAATCAGTACTCATCAAAAAAAATAGCACTTACGATATCATTTATTATGGCGAAACCTACGCACCATGGCCAGTGAGCAATAGAGATCTGGTAATTCATTTAACAGCTTTCACAGACTCAATAACGGGCATTTGTAATATCACTGCTACCAGTGAACCTAAATTAAAACCATTGGTAAAAGGAAAAATAAGAATTCCAAGATCCGTTTCAAAATGGAAGTTAATTCCTATTAATAAACAAACTACTAGAGTGATATACACCTTAGATATAGATCCAGGGGGTAGCTTACCCTCATGGTTGGTAAATTTTGCAAGCATTGAAGGACCGTATTTAAGTTTTTTAAAAATGAGAGCTTTATTACTCAAATAATTTAAAATTAGTGCTAAAATTCATTTATTTTAAATTTAAATAATTGAGGGAGGTCAGTATTTACAGGTAAAAGATTTATTTTTTAGCAAAATAGAAATCAAATTATCATATTTTGACAACAATTTGTATATTCGCAGCCCTAAAAATTAATTAAAAAAAATAAAAAGATGACCTTACTCACTAAAATCCGCAACCGTTCCGGATTACTTGTAACCATTATTGCTATTGCCTTATTGATATTTATCCTAGAGAGTGCTTTAGAATCTAGAAAAGGGCTTTCGGCATCAGACCGAAGTAAAATTGCAGTTATCAATGGCAAAGATGTAAGCATTGAGGAGTTTCAGAGCAAGTTAGAACAGGCAGAAACAAATCAAAAGGCTCAAAGCCAGAAAGCTACCATTGATGAGAACACACGAGATAATTTGCGTGCTCAGGTTTGGAATCAAGTTTTGTTAGAATACGTTGTGAAGCCGCGTTATGAAAAAATTGGGCTAGGAATTAGTGAGGACGAACTTTTTGATATGGTTCAAGGCAAGGATCCACATCCACAAATTAAGCAAGCCTTTACAGATGCTAAAACCAATGAGTTTAATCCAGCAAATGTGATTAACTTCCTTAAAAATATGGATAAAGACGAAACTGGCGATACAAAAAACAGATGGATCGTTTTTGAACAAGCCATCAAGGAAGAGAGAATTTCTCAAAAATACACAGCCATGGTAAAAAAAGGTTTGTATGTTACAAAAGCAGAGGCAAAAAGAAATTACATAGGCACTACAAGAACTGCAAACATTCAATACATTGTAAAAAAATATTCAGATATTCCGGATAGCACTATTACCGTTAATGATGATGATTTAAAAAAATATTATAACGAAAACAAAAACAAATACAAGCAAAAGGAAACAGTTCGTGTTATTGATTACGTAGAGTTTAACGTAATTCCTTCTGGTGAGGATAGAAAAATACTAGGTGAGAATTTAGACAAATTGAAGTCTGAATTTGCAGTAGCAGAGGTTGATTCGGATTTTGTAAATCAAAACTCTGATTCAAGATTTACAGAAAAATACATTGGATCCAATTCAGGTTTCATGTTTTTTGACAGTCTTACAAGATCACCACTAGGAACAGTAGTTGGCCCATACCCAGAAGGTAATAGTTTTAAAATAGCTAAGCTTTCAGGTAGTAAAATGTTGCCAGACTCTGTAAAGGCTAGACATATATTAATCTCTATTGAAAATGGTGATTCTAAAAAGGCAAAAGAAAGAGCCGATAGTTTAAAGAATGCTATTAAATCTGGTAAGAAGTTCGAAGATTTAGCTAAAGTGTTCTCTAAAGATCCAGGTTCTGGTGCTAAAGGCGGAGATTTAGGTTGGTTTAAAGAAGGTATGATGGTAAAACCTTTTAATGATGCTTGTTTTGAAGGCAAAAAAGGTGATTTGCAAATTGTAGAAAGTCAGTTTGGAGTGCATTTGATTGAGGTAATGGATAAAGGAAAAGAGTCAAGAAGGATTTTAATTTCAACTATAGAACGCACCTCAACTCCAAGCTCTGCAACTTATCAGTTTTATTATGGTAAAGCAAGTGAATTTTCTGGAAAAAATAATAACAAAGCATTATTCGAGAAAACCAGCAAAGAGCAGGGACTAAACAAAAGAACTGCTGAATACTTGAGAGAAACTGATAGAAATTTTAATGGAATAGAAAACGCAAGAGATATTGTAAGATGGGCTTATGGCGCTAAAAAAGAAGAGGTTTCTCCTGTTTTTCAAATAGGTGATAAGTATTTGGTGGCAATGCTCACTAAAATAAAAGAAAAAGGAACTTTACCTTTGGAAGAAGTAAAAGAGCAAGTTGAAATAGAAGCAAAAAAACAAAAGAAAGCAGACAAATTTATTGCTGAGTTTGAAGTTAACATGAAATCTGCTTCTACAATAGACCAAGTAGCACAAAAGATGAATCTTCAGATTGAAACTGCAAGTAATCAAAGTTTTATAAACGGTATGTTTGGGAGTTACGGTCGCGAAGCTTCAATCGTTGGAAGCGCTTTTGGATCAAAAGCCAAAATTTTGAGCAAGCCAAGTAAGGGCGACAATGCCGTATTCGTTTACATGGTAACAGATTTTACAGAAGCTCAAGCTAGTACTGATAATTATAAAAGTAATGCTAGCAACATAGGCAATGCTGTAAAACAAAGAGTTGATTACGAAATATTTGAGGCTTTGAAAGACAAAGCTGAAATTGAAGATAGAAGAGCAACTTTCTTTTAATAGTTGCCTCTAAAAAATGAAAAGGGTAGAATTTTTCTACCCTTTTTTTTTATCCGAAATTAAAACTGTATTTTAGCCTACAAAATAAATTATAAATAAAAATTATTTCATCGTAGAAGCCAAAATAAGCTGATTGATATGAAGAAGAGATGGAGTTTACAGGAAGATGTCGACCGCGGAGTAATTGGTTTGCTTAGCTTGCAACTAGGTGTAAAACCGTTGTTGAGTAGAATTTTATACTTGCGAGGAATAAAAACGTGGGAGAAAGCAAAAGACTTTTTTAGACCTGAACTTTCTCAATTACATGATCCATTTTTAATGAACGGAATGGACGTTGCAATTAAGAGAATTGAATCTGCGATTAGACAAAACGAAAAGATTTTAATTTATGGCGATTATGATGTTGACGGCACCACAGCTGTTGCATTGGTATATTCTTTTTTTAAGAGTCATTATAAAAATCTTGAGTTTTACATTCCCGATAGGTATCTTGAAGGATACGGTATTTCATTCAAAGGAATTGATTATGCTCATGAAAAGGATTTTAAACTTATTATTGCTTTAGATTGTGGTATAAAATCAATTGACAAGATTGATTATGCTAATGAAAAAGGTGTAGATTTTATAATTTGTGACCATCATTTACCTGGCGAAACTGTTCCAAACGCAGTAGCTGTGCTTGATCCTAAAATGGAAACAAGCAAATATCCTTTTAATGAATTATCAGGTTGTGGTATTGGTTTCAAATTAATTCAAGCTTATGCGCAACGTAACAATATATCAGATGAATCCTTAATTGATTATTTGGACCTTGTAGCCGTTAGTATCGCAGCTGATATTGTTCCGATAATTGATGAAAATAGGATTTTAGCCTACTATGGTTTGCAAGTACTTAATAATAGAAAACGTAAAGGCTTTGATGCCATATTAAAATTGGCAGCTTTTACTAAAAAGCTTACTATAAGCGATATTGTTTTTACTATAGCTCCCCGAATCAATGCAGCAGGACGTATTGCAAGTGGCAACACAGCAGTTGAACTATTAATATCCGATAACCCTGTTGATGCCTTGAGTTCAAGTGAGGAAATAAATAATACAAACTCTGAAAGGAAAACGCTTGATCAAAACATTACCAAACATGCGTTTAGTATGATTGAAGAAGATAAGGATAATTATCTTAAAAAAAGCACTGTATTGTACCATCCCGATTGGCACAAGGGTGTTGTAGGTATAGTAGCTTCTAGACTTACAGAAAAATATTACAGACCCACTGTTGTGCTTACTTCATCTAATGGAATGGCAACAGGATCAGCTCGTTCAGTTAAAGATTTTGATGTTTACAAAGCCATTGAATCTTGCAGTGATTTATTGGAACAATGCGGAGGACACAAATATGCTGCAGGTTTAACCCTTAAAACAGAAAATATTCAGTTGTTTATCGAAAAATTTGAATTGATAGTTTCACAAACAATTGAAGATCATCTTTTAACTCCAGAAGTAGAAATTGATGCAGAAATAAAACTCGTTGATTTAGACGCAAAATTTTTGCGGATACTAAAACAACTTGCTCCTTTTGGCCCTGGAAATATGGCACCAGTATTTTTAGCACGAGGTGTTAAAGACAAAGGCTACGCAAGAGTTGTGGGCAACAATCACTTAAAGCTAGATATTTATCAAGATGATATTAAATTTAGTTTCCCAGCTATTGCATTTAATGCAGGAGAGAAATACGAGCAACTCTTAGAAAAGTCGGCATTCGATATTTGTTTTACAGTGGAAGAAAATGAATTTAATGGCAATGTAACTTTGCAATTTAATATTAAAGATATTAAATTTGAACATCAAAAAACATTAAGCCCTAAAAATTTGTTATAACATCAAAGAAACTTAATTCTTACAATAATTATGGAAGACGCAATTTTACTAGCCAAATTTCAAGAAAAAATAGATAAAGGTTTAAAGATTGAACCAAAAGATTGGATGCCAGCGGCGTATAGGAAACAACTGATACGCATGATGAGTCAGCATGCGCATTCAGAAATTGTGGGTATGTTGCCTGAAGGCAATTGGATTACCCGCGCTCCAAGTTTAAGAAGAAAAGCAGTTTTACTTGCCAAGGTTCAAGACGAAGCTGGACATGGATTATATCTTTATAGTGCAGCTGAAACATTAGGGATTGACCGAACAGAATTATTAGACCAATTATTTACGGGTAAAGCAAAGTATTCAAGTATTTTTAATTACCCCTCATTAACATGGGCAGATATAGGTGCTATTGGTTGGTTGGTTGATGGCGCAGCAATTATGAATCAAACTATGCTCGCCAGAGGATCTTATGGCCCTTATTCAAGAGCCATGATAAGAATTTGTAAAGAAGAAAGCTTCCACAACAGACAGGGTTATGAAATTTTGCTCACACTTTCAAACGGTACAGCTGAGCAAAAAGCCATGGCGCAAGATGCCTTAAACCGCTGGTGGTGGCCTGCTATAATGATGTTAGGTCCATCTGATGCTGCATCTCCAAACACAGATCAATTAATGCGTTGGAAAATAAAGTTAGAAACTAATGATGAAATTAGACAGCGTTTTATTGATAGAACAGTTCCACAAGCTGACTTTTTAGGACTAACTATTCCAGATGATGCCATGAAATTTAATGAAACCACTGGGCATTATGAGCATGGTGAAATTAACTGGCAAGAATTTTTTGATGTAATTGCTGGCAATGGCCCTTGTAATAAAAAACGTTTGAAAGCTAGAGTAGATGCAGATAAAAATGGTGCGTGGGTTAGAGAAGCTGCCAATGCCTATGCTGCAAAAAAAGCGGCAGCCAAGGCTGCGTAGAATAAGGTTACAACAATTGGTTTATGGGGACACAAACCAATCACAGAATTGGGTTGTTCTATAGTGACACAAAGCAAGCAAAGACAGAATTAACGGTCTGGATTTGGAGTTAAACTACTTCGGCAACTGTGAATGTGGAGCCCCCTACAAATACTAAATCATTAATTGCAGCATGTTTTCTTGCTGCGTTGTAAGCTTTTCTTACTGTTTTAAAAATTTTACCTTTTAGTTCAAATGTTGAAGCATGATCTGACAATTCATTGGCATTTAAACCTCTTGGTATGTTTGCTTTGCAGAAATAATAGATGGCACTTTTAGGCAATAAACTTAAAATTTTATTGATATCCTTATCGTTAACCATCCCTAATACAAAATGTAATTTTTGATGAGGTGTTTGGGTTAATTGTTGCAACACCATTTGAATACCAGCTTCATTATGCCCTGTATCGGCAATACAAAGTGGCTTTTCCTGTAAAACTTGCCATCTTCCTAACAGTCCAGTGGTGTCAACAACCTTTTGAATAGCTGATTTTGCTTGCGTTTTGGTGACTTTGTATCCTAAACTATTTGATAGTTTTATAGCTTGCAATACGGTTGCGATATTTTTACTTTGATAATTTCCTTTTAACTGAGGATTTAGTTTTTCAAAATATATTTCATGCTGATGGACTACCTTTAAAAGGCTATTCTCTTTATGTTTTGACACAATAAATTGTTCGTCGGCAAAATAAATTTTAGTGTTATTTACATTTGCTTTTTGAACAAATATTGATTTAACAGCTGCTTGTGTTTCTCCAATAATGATGGGTGTATTTGGTTTAATAATACCCGCTTTTTCAGAAGCAATTAATGGCAATGTATTTCCTAGCAAAGCCATGTGATCCATACTAATATTGGTAATAATACTCATAATTGGATTTATCACATTAGTGCTATCTAAACGGCCACCCAAGCCAGTTTCGATAATAGCTATATCGACATTTTTTTCTGCAAAGTACTGAAAGGCAAGCCCCACGGTCATTTCGAAAAAAGATGGTTGAATACGATTAAAATCTTGCTGATATTGCCCTATAAAGTTGGCCACATAATTTTTGGAAATCATTTTTCCATTAATTTTAATGCGCTCTCTAAAATCTTTTAAATGAGGTGAGGTGTATAAACCCGTTTTATAACCTGCTTCTTGAAAAGCTGCTGCTAACATGTGACTAGTAGAACCTTTGCCATTAGTTCCTGCAATATGTATGCTTTTAAAGCGATTTTGTGGATTATTTAACAAGTTACAAATAGCCCAGGTATTATCTAAATTAGCTTTGTATGCTGCGCTACCAATGCGTTGAAACATGGGTAAATGCGTATACATATAATCTAAAGCCTTAAGATAATTGATGGCCATAGGAGGCTTTTACTTGAGAATAAAGTTGTATGTAATTGTTCCTTTTTGTTCTTCAGGTGCATCAGCAGAAGGATTAAATTTGGCCGACATGGCGGCCCTGCGCGCAATATCCAATAAATTTGGGTTTGATGTTGTAGAGCCTTTTACTCCTGCTTTTGCTTTTATTACATTTCCATTTTTATCCACTGTAATTTCTACTACTACTTTTCCCTCTTCCTGAAATGCAGCTCTTGGCACAGGAATACTATTTGCCTTTCTATTGGTTAATGAGTACCGTGGACCACCTTTACCCTCGCCACCTGGGCCTTCAGTTCCATTGCCAAGCGTTTCTCCGTTACCTCCACCAGGACCATGATATTTAGAATCTTTACTCCCATCTTTAACGCCCTGATCGCCTGATTTATTTGTTTCGCCTTCGCCATTAGCAACAGTACCACCCGTTTTATTTGCTCCTTTGTATAAGCTTCTTTGATTAACCTTACGAGGTTCTGGCACTGGTGCTGTGGCAGTTGTATTGGTTGTATTTTCTACAGGTTCTGTTTTTACTACCGAAGGAGCTTCTTCAGTTTCTTGGGTTAAAATTGGTCTGGCTGAAGGTCTTACAGGTGTTGAAATTTCGATTGGCGGATCAGCAACTTCTTCGGCACTTGAAGCTGTTGCAGAAGCATCTGCTAATTCTTCGGGTTGGACATCGCCCATTCCATCTTCGGAAGTGCCAAAGTTAACTTCAATACCATTTCCACCTGTTTCAGGAAAAGGAGGAATCGGTGTTTTGAATACAATCAATATAAAAACAAGAAATAGCAATGCATGAAACAAAAAAGTCCCACCCAAGGCCAATAGTTTATTTTTTCTTGTATCCTGATTCGACATCTTATATTTTTTTAATTGGATGCCATTATTTAATTAATTCCATAATTACGTTCAAATTATTTAGGCGCTTGCGTAGCCATAATCATTTTTACTTTAAGCTTATTTCCTATGGCCAATACGTCCACTAAATCTTGCACACTTAATCCGTTATCTATGCGCAATACCACAGTTGGTTCATCAATTCCTGATGTTGCTGCAGTAAGTTTTGGTTCAATTTCTTCGAAAGTAATACGTTGGCCATCCAACGAATACTGCTTATCCAAGGACATCTCAAGGGAAAAAGATTTTTTACTAAACGATTGAGCAGAACTTGCTTTAGGCAGCATTAATTTAATAACACTAGGGTTAACTAATGTTGAAACAATAAGGAAAAAGAGCATCAAAAAAAACATGATGTCACTCATACTTGAAGCTCCGACTTCGGCTTCAAAGCGCTTTCTATTTCGTTTTAGATTCATGCTTTGGGATCTTGAAGGACATCAATAAACTCAATTGAACTTGCTTCTATTTTATAAATCGTTCTGTCAATCATAATATTTAAATAATGATAACTCACAAAAGAAAATACACCAACTACTAGCCCGGCTGCACTTGTTATCATTTTTTCGTATAAACCACCTGATATTAAACCAATACTTATATTATCAGCTAGTGAAATATTATAGAAAATTTTAATTACACCAGATATAGTTCCTATGAAACCGAACATGGGCGCTATACCGGCAATAATTCCAAGCACGCTCATATTCTTCTCCATTTTAGCTACCTCTAACTTTCCAATGCCTTCCATTGCACTTTCAATTTCTTTGATAGGCTTTCCAATTCTAGCTATTCCTTTATCAATAACAGCAGCAACTGATGAGGGATTATTTTTGCAAACAGCACTTGCCCCCTCTAGATTTCCTTTTTTAATATTTTCTTTGATGTTACTCATAAAATCGCGACTTAATCGACCTGCTTTTCTTATAGCCACAAACTTCTCTATGAGCACATAAATGCTAATTATGGATAAAACCCCAATAGGAATCATTATGTATCCACCTTTGATGATTAAATCAAGCAGCGATAAACTGTCTTGTTTTGAAGCCTGACTGGCTGCAGTTGGCAATGCTGCTGTGGTGCTTGCTGCACCTTCGGTAATTTGCAATATCAATGATAACAACATAGTGCTTGTAATTTTTATATTAATGCTAAAGTAGTTGTACTGAAGGCATACTTGATGGAATTAAGTTATAATTATAAACAAGTAGATGTTAGTTATAGGCGAAATTTTAATATGATTACTTTTAATTATGACACAGGCACTAGGCTAAGATAGTAATCAACAATAATTTTATTCAATTACTAAAGATGAATGAACTTTACGCCATACTCTTTTAAACGTTGCGCGTTTAACATTAATTAATGCTTGTTATCTAATACTTAATTTTAGTGCTATACACATCCGCTTGTTATTAATTAAAAAAAACGGTGTTTATAAACATCACAACAAAATTTACTTTTGGTGAGCAATTTGCACATATCAATGTGCACTGGGAATATTTATATTTTGAATTAAATATGATGATTTCTTTTAACCGAAAAAATTTAGAGATTATGAAAAAAATTATTGTTTTAGCCCCAATTTTAATAGTGATGATCTACTTATCATCATGCGTACCAGCAAGACAATTTGAAGAATTAAAGGATAAGGAAAAAAAGTGTGCACAAGAGCTAGCAGATATAAAGTCCAATTCACTCAATACAGTAACCAAACTAACTGAGTGCGAAAATGATGTGCAACTTTTAAAACGTAGAGTTAGCAACTTGCAAAATGATACAATGGCAATGGGTAATTCATTGAGATTGCTCACTAAAAACTACGACAAACTTAATCAGACTTATGAATTACTATTATCGAAAAACAAAGAACTTTTAGAAGGCAATTCGAACGAGAATAAATTATTAGTTACCAATTACCAGTTAAGCCAAGAGCAATTGCAACGTGAACAAGATGCATTAAAAATTGCAAAGCAGGAATTAGAAAATCGCAAAATAAATTTAGATAAATTAAATGACGATTTAAAAACATCTCAAGAAGCATTGAAAGCTAGAGAAGCTAAGCTAACTGAACTTCAAACCATACTTGCCAGAAAAGATTCTACAGTTAAAGCTTTAAAAACAAAGGTAACCGATGCACTACTTGGATTTCAAAATAACGGTTTAACAGTGGAACAAAAAAATGGCAAAGTATATGTTTCATTAGAAGAAAAATTATTGTTTGCTAGTGGTAGTATTTCTGTTGATTCCAAAGGGGCCGAGGCCATTAAAAGCTTAGCAAAAGTGTTGGAGCAAAATCCAGATATTAATATATTGGTTGAAGGTCATACAGATAATGTCCCCTACTCTAGCGCAAGCGGAGGTATCAAAGACAATTGGGATTTAAGTGTATTGAGAGCTACCTCTATCGTAAAATTAATTACCTCGAACAGTACAGTAGATGCTAAAAGACTTACTGCCGCTGGACATGGAGAGTTTTTTCCAATTGACAATGAAAATACAGCTCAAGCGCGCAAGAAAAACAGAAGAACAGAAATTATACTCACGCCTAAATTAGACGAGCTTCTTAAAGTATTGGAGACTAATTAATCTATATTTAGCAATTTTTAATCCTTTATTAGTGTAATATTATTGCAAAAGCCTTAAGTTTGTTGAATTATTAAGGAATTACACTTATGATAAAGCCCTATATTTTGAGAACTTTAGGTTCGCTGCTTTTGCTAATATATATAACTAGTACTAGCTATGCTCAAATTTTAAAACCAGTTAAGTGGTCTTTTAGTGTAAACCGAATCAATGACTGTGAAGCAGAATTAATTTTTAAGGCAAAAATAGATAAGGGATTTCATGTTTACTCTCAATTTTTAGACCGCGATGATGGCCCAGTTGCCACTACATTTAATTTTGAAAAAAGTGTTGAATGTAGTTTAATTGGAAAGGTTAACGAAGGCAAACCCATTGAAGAGTATGATCCCAATTTTGAGATGAAATTGAAGTTTTTTGCCAATGAAGCCAGTTTCAAACAAAAAATAAAAATCATTAATTTACAAGCCTTTTCTGTTAAGGGCTATCTTAATTTTATGGTGTGTGATGAAACAAAATGCTTGCCACCTGAGGATGTAGATTTTGAGTTTAAAATTGGCGCTGCTCCCAATAAGCCATGTAATAATGTAAAGGAAAAAAAGGTTGAAATACCTGTTGCTGATACTGCAGTGGTTTTACCAACAAAAGTAGATTCGTCAAGCAATGACACAGCCACTTCCACTGAGGTTATATCTACAGTCAACAATCAAGATATTGTAAAAGCAGGCACTGAAGAAAAGCAAGAAAACAAGGGAGCTTGGGCCATCTTTGTTGCTGGTTTTTTAGGTGGATTACTAGCGCTGCTTACCCCATGTGTATTCCCTATGATACCATTAACAGTAAGTTTTTTTACAAAAAGCAGCGGTAACAGAAAAAAAGGATTGATGAACGCTTTTATATATGGGCTTTCTATTATTTTGATTTATGTTACTTTAGGTATGGTGATTACACTATCATTAGGACCAGATGCCCTAAATGCCATGGCAAGTAACGCTATTGTAAACCTGGCCTTCTTTATCATCTTTGTTGTTTTTGCAGCATCCTTTTTAGGAGCATTTGAAATTACTTTGCCAAGCAGTTGGGTAAACAAAGCAGATTCAGCCAGTGAAAAAGGGGGATTACTAGGAATCTTCTTTATGGCCTTTACTTTGTCTTTAGTTTCGTTTTCTTGTACAGGTCCAATTATTGGAACCTTACTAGTGCAGGCCGCGGTTGGTGGCAATGTAATTAATCCAACTATTGGTATGATAGGTTTTTCATCAGCTTTAGCTTTACCTTTTGGCCTATTTGCTGCGTTTCCGGGTTGGTTAAATTCTTTACCAAAATCAGGTGGATGGCTCAATTCAGTAAAAGTTGTTTTAGGATTATTAGAATTGGCTTTAGCATTAAAATTCCTTTCTAACGTTGATTTGGCTTATCATTGGGGCATTTTAACGCGTGAAGTATTTATTGCTTTATGGATAGTCATATTTAGCTTACTTGGATTTTATTTGTTGGGTAAATTAAAATTTTCTCACGATAGTGATACCAAATACATTACTATACCAAGAGTGATGTTTGCAATTATTGTTTTTGGATTTGTGGTTTACCTCATCCCGGGTATGTTTGGTGCGCCTTTAAAAATCATTAGCGGTTTCCCGCCACCAACTTTTTATAATGAAGGATGGTCGCTTGGTAGCAATGAATCTAGCGAGACAAAAATTATACCTGGTACGGATCCTGAGCATTGTCCACACAACTTAAATTGTTTTCATGATTACGACATGGCATTAGCTTATGCAAAAGAAGTAAAGAAGCCATTGATGGTTGATTTTACAGGCTGGAGTTGTGTAAATTGCCGTAAAATGGAAGATAAAGTTTGGGTTGATCCAAGAGTGTTGGAACGCTTGAACAATGATTACGTTTTAGTTTCTTTGTATGTAGATGATAAAACTGCATTACCCGAAGCCGAAAAACGCGTTAGTAAAACAACAGGTAACAAAATAAAATCAATAGGTAATAAGTGGAGTGATATGCAAACAGAGCGCTTTGGCACCAATTCGCAACCATACTACGTCTTATTAGATGCACAAGAACAAATGTTGAATAAACCAACAGGTTATGATCCAAACATTGACAAATTTATTGCCTTTTTAGATGAAGGTAAGCAAGCCTATTCCAAATAATAAACACATAAATTTTAAGTAAAAATACCTTTATGAAATTCTACAATTTTTTAATTAAATATCGATTCTGGCTTGGACTACTATCTATTGTATTGGGTGTTGTAGCTCAGTTAACCGTAGATAAATGGACAGCAATTTTAATGTACTCACTGGCATTTATTGCTTTGCTTTCGCATTTTTTAATTGGTCCAATTAGGTTGCTACAAAAGCCTATTGAGGAAGGCAATATTGAAGAAGTAAATCGTATTTTAAATTCAATATGGTTTCCTAACTTGTTGATAAAGCCCGTGCGCAGTAGTTATTACACGCTTAAAGCCAATATGGATATGGCTCAGCAAAACTATACATCGGCAGAACAAAATTTAAAAAAGAGTGTAAAACTAGGAGGTGTAAATGCAGAGATGGATGCGGCCAACAATTTACAAATGGGCATGATGGCCTTACAACGTAATGATTTTAAAGAGGGAGAAAAATATGTAAAGGCTGCTATTAGAACAGGCTTACCTGATAAAGATAGTCAAGCGATGGCTTACTTAGCGATGTCGCAAATATATTTAAGAAGAAGAGAAAATAAAGCGGCTAGAGATTTCTTCAATAAAGCAAAAGCAGCCAAACCAAAATCGGAGGAAGTAGTAAAGCAAATAAAGGAGATGGATAAGTATTTGAGTAAAATGCCTGGCCAACAAAATTTCAATTAAATTAAAATCCTTCATATTAAGTTTGAAGGATTTTTTTGTATTAAACCCAAATTCCTTAGTAGCAATCTACTCAACTTTATTTTACTTCAATCTCAAGCACTTACTACCAATTTGAATTTCAAAATAGCTCGCTATTCTTTCCTTCCAAAACAGTCCGTGAGCCCATGATATTATTGCAAAATTTTGTTAACCAAAAATCCCTAATGCATAATTTGGGTTAAAAAATGAGTAATAAAATTACCGGTCACTGTAGCAAAAGAATATATTTGCAAACTATGATTGCATATAACCCGAAAGACTGGCTAAAATTAATTTTTATTTTTCATAAGAGTGATACTTTTAGAATGTTGCTTCCCGCGCTGCTAATAGCAGCAGCATATTCTACATTACTTACCTACCTTTCGATAGAGGTGCATTATCTTGAATTTAAAAGCACCACTGTAATTCACTCCTTACTTGGCTTTGTGATTTCAATGCTATTAGTTTTTAGAACCAATACTGCTTATGATAGATGGTGGGAAGGCCGAAAACTATGGGGCGAATTAGTAAACAGTTCAAGAAATTTTGCACTCAAAATTAATACGATGATTCCCTCCGAAGCAAAAAACGAAAAAGACAATTTGAATATACTAATTGGCAACTTTCCGTTTGTTTTAAAAGAGCATCTTAGAGGGCGTTTTAAAGCTGTTGAATTTGAAACAAATAAAACCATTACTATAGAAGATTTAAATAAAGTTAATCATAAGCCAAACGCTTTGATATGGGCAATTGAAAAAGAAGTAATGCAAGCCTACAAAAATAAAAATGTAACTAATGAGCAATTACTTTTACTGAATGACGAATTAAAGACAATGGCAAATGTTTGTGGCGCTTGTGAACGAATTAAAAACACACCAATACCATACTCGTACAGTATGTTTTTAAAGAAATTTATTTTTGCTTATGTTTTTACAATGCCATTAGGTTTTGTGTATGATTTTAAATATTGGACAGCACCAATTGTAGTTTTTATTTTTTATGCCTTTGCTAGTATCGAACTCATTGCCGAAGAAATAGAAGACCCATTTGGCACAGATGCAAATGATTTACCGCTAGATGCCATTGCTGTTACTATTAGAACAAATGTAAAGGAAATTGCAACTTTTGAATAATCCTTTTTATATCCTATTTTTCTTGCGGTTTGCGTATATTCACATCTACACCATCTGCACATGCTAAGCTAAAATAGACTGTTTAGAAAAAAATTCTGAATAATGATTGTCTATATAACTAAACTTTTTAATGCTTTTATGGGTTTATTTTCAATCAACTTATAGTCGTCAATTTCAATCCTTTTTTTCAAAAAAAGTAAGTTTCAGCATTTGATTTGATGAATTAAGCAATCTCAATAACTTGGGCATCTACCACGATTGTCATCGATGCGCCAAACTAATGTTATCCCAATAAAGCTATACCAGTCTTTAGTATTAGAATTGCCTCGTTGCTTGTATAAATTAGAGTAATTTTCATTATCATCAACTTCCAAGTTTAAGCTTCTATCGCTCAATGCGGCCGCTTCTTGACTTCTTTCTTTCTGCAACACTGGTGGATAAACATAACTCATACTTACATCATCAAGATAGTCGGTATAAAGTTTTCTTAAACCCCACTCTACTCCTATTCCCACTTTTTTATTAATAGAAGCTTTAAAACCCAAACCCAAAGGAATTGCAAACTGCAAGGCTGCAGCTCTTTTTCTTTGATATACGGAAGTACCCTGCCCTTCGGTATCCATGTTTCTTAAATTATAATATGTTCCATTTAGTTGTGCCTTAGGAGCAAAATAATAGAATGCCCCTCCAGTAAATATATAAGGAGTAAAAGGAAAGGACATACCTGGTGTGCTTCCTCCAATTTCGTATGGCAAAAAATTAAATACGAGTTGTGATGAATACTCGGCAACGAAAGTTCTAACAGAAAGATTTCGATTTTGCAAATACGCATCTTTAGAAAATTTATCGTCCGCACTGAATCTACCTGCGCTAAAGGCATTTCTCCACCCCCATCTTGTATTAACTGAATTTCTTTGAATAATCAAAGAAGCTTCAGGTCCAACATTTTTCGGAATATTAAATCTTTGATTTAAATCTCCGGCATAATGTATTGCACCCAATAATAGGCCAATTTCAGTATGTTTTAGGAATTTACTTTGACCTAAAACTTTTAGATGACAACATTGAGCAATAATAATAAATACTATTAGCTTTTTAAATTTCAATTACTATTAATTTAAGCCAAGTTTGTTTTAATTATTTGATACTTTCCAATGCCTTTTGAGCTTTGTTATTATTTGGATCCATTTCTTTTAACTTCATCCACAATTCTTTAGCTTTTGCATTGTCTTTTTGAAGCATATAGTAGTATCCAAGATATTCGTATGCTTCAGATAGTTCTTTAAGATACTTTTTACTATCAGTTGTTAATTCAACATACTTTTCGTAGTAAGGCTTTGCTAAACTCAACTTGCCATCTAGGTCTAGTTTGTTGCTTGTTCTGGCTCTCCAATAATAACCAATAGGCAATGTGTTTTGAAGTTTAATGACAGTACCAAAACAAGTATCGGCATTCATGTAGTCTTGATTGAAGAAATAAGCTCTGCCCATGCTAAAATAATCGTTCGCGTTAAGTTTATTTGTTGCTTTAAGTTTTCTCTCATAAGACTTAACCGCTTTATCATACTTCTTTGATTTTAAATAAATAGCACCTATATCACTAAACAAATCAACTTTTGAAGTATCCATTTTTAAGGCTTCTTCAAGATCAATAATTGCTAGTGAGTCTTTCCCCGTTTTAGAAAAAAGTTTTCCTCTATACTCAAAATCTGAGGCGATGATTTTAGTTTTTTCGATTGTAGCTCTATTGAAAAAACGGTTGATATAGATAGTACCATTGGGATAATCACCAGTTTCATACAATGAGTATGCTAATAGTCTGTTTACAAAGTTTTTAGTTGTGTCCTGTTTTTGAAGTTCATTAAATAATGAGATACTTTCTTTATACTCTTTATTCAAAAAAAGAAATGATGCATAACGCTGTTTAGCACTGAAGTTATTTCCTGCTAAGTCTAAATATCTTTTATATTTGGTTTTGGCTTTTTCATATTGTTTAGCCATGTAATACAACTCTCCTTGTTCTCTGTAGGCAGGAGCAAAAGATGAATCTACTTTAGCAGCATCTCGATAATAATCAAGTGCTTCTGTGTAGTTTTTTGCTCTACTATACAACTGCCCAACTCTTAGAATAGCTTTTACTGAAGATTTATCTAAATCTTGTGCTTTTTTGTAATTGGCAATAGCGTTATTTCCGTCAGTTTTTTCAAGGAACATATCGCCTGTTAAAATATACACTTCGGGATTTTTAGGTTCTAATTTGGTTACTACTTCTAGTAATTTTGAAGCCTGATCAAGATCTTTTTGAGGAGCTTTTATTAGTGCCTCTGCAACTTTTAGCATAACCACTGTGTTTTTATTTGCACCCATAGTTAATGCTTTATCGAACTGTACTTTTGCATCAGTAACCTTGCCTTCAAATTGCATAAGTTTACCTTGCCCTACAAAGTTTAATGGACTGGTCGGTGCTGTTTCAATTCCTTTTTTGTAGTAGTAGGATGCGCTATCTGCATCTTCATTTTTAAAATAATTTTCACCAAGATAATAATAAATATCTCCGTTAGATGGTTGCCCTTTTAATAATGATTTGAAAGCTCTTGTAGCAGTTTCAAATTGTTCATTATCTGTATATTTGATTGCCTCCTGCAGTGTTTGTGCGTTAGCACCCCATGCGGTAAGTATAACTCCGCTAAAAGCCATTGCGATTGATTTAGCCTTCTTTCTTTTTTTGAATTGAATCATTAAGAGTTGCATATTTTTAATTTAGAGGTTTGTTTGTAATTTGTATTAATCTAACTTGCATTGTAGCGGGAACCAATCCTGCCAATTTCATCATACGTTGTCCTTTTTCGCCAGCTACAAATGAAACAAATCCTGTGCCAAGTCCTGCGCGTGTTTGTCTATTAATCATGTAAACACTTCTACAAAGAGGATATAATTTGTTTGCAATGTAGGCTTGGTGGGG
>Ga0247831_1004722_pt1 | contig 17820 bp, 9 predicted proteins | sample LaCruzMarch2015__9_FD_192406 | JGI IMG/M metagenome (GOLD analysis project Ga0247831, IMG submission 192406) | Freshwater microbial communities from meromictic Lake La Cruz, Castile-La Mancha, Spain - LaCruzMarch2015_1m | ecosystem: Environmental > Aquatic > Freshwater > Lake | place: Spain... | reverse complement strand
AGTTGAAATTGGAGTAGAATACGCATATGGAAGAGGAGAGGCTCCAGCTCTTTCAAGATTACTGCTATGATTCTTCTCACGAGGAATCACTGACTTGGGATCAGAGTCATGTGACGACAGGTCTTCAGTTGACTTCGGTTGGTCATTTTGATGACGACATGGATTGTCTGGCGATGATTTTTGCACGAATCCAGTTGAAGTAGAATGCGCAAATGAAGAAGAAGAAGAGGCTCCAACTCCATCAAGATTCCTTCTACTTGTATGAATCTTCTCACGAGGAACTACTACCTTGGGATAAGAGTCGTGCGATGACAGGTCTTCGTTTGATTTCAAATGATCATCTTGAGCAGCAACCAAATGTCGTCGACTGTTTTGGTCAATGTTATCACCAGAACCCAATTCCTCACTGACCAACCGTTCGATAGGGTCGGGACGGCGCTGCACATGAAGGATCGTCTCATTCGTCGGAGCTTTTCTATACTTGCGTTGCCGCGATGAATTCTTGGCAAATCGCTCTTCATTTTGTACACGAGTCTTTTGCTGCACCGGTAACAGGACGAAGGTATCACCTATTGGCGGCAAAGGAGATTCCAGATCACTGTACAATTCCTCAAAAGTTGAATCCGTGAAACTACTTCGTTCACTACATTCAATAATTGATCTTTCATGTTCATTCTCGGCGGTAGTATCTCTCTTGTTCATTCCAAAAGGCATTGGCAGTGCTTTAGAATGGATGTAGTTCATGAATTCGACAACGGAGCTCTTCCAAAGTAGCAAGCTGATTATACACGCCACCCATGACGTAATGAAGGCACTGCCATCAGACCCTCTTGATGACGATGTGACAGTTGCCACGTTAGCACAATGCAGTATGAATAAAAGGGTTGAACCACCAATAAGGATCATGTACAATAGTGTCCTTGATCTCTGCAAGTTTCTCATACCCGCGCTGCTCCTTCTAAGCCTCGTCTCTCTTCTGCTAGTAGATGAGAAATGATAAAGTTCAAGGCAGCCAGTCGCCACACAAAGGAGTAATGACATAAAGATACACCAAACACCCAGCACCTCAGCGGTGGCTGCATGTGAGCAGTATTGGTCAAGGTAACCATAGCACGCCGGTCCATGCTTCATAACCATTATAGCTATGGTATTACACATTGATGAAAATAGAGCCATGCTGAGTAAAATCTTGATTGACGATAGAGCAGAAGCAATAGTATCATTCTGTACAAATACCTTCAACATCAAGTATGTACTACCATACAAGCAAATGTAAGAGAAGTAGAATAGATTGGCATTCCAAACCTCAATTTCTGTAACTGCGGCTTCAGCCGATATTACGTCATTGTCATATCGAGGATATAATATCATTCCCGATGCTATGTACGTAAACATCGAAATAATGGGGGTAGTCATATGTTCCAATGTGAATCGACGTGGAGGTTTAGGAGAAGCATGTTTTGTGGTGATGATGCCACATGCAGATTTGTATACACAACGTATCCCCAGTGTGGAAGTCAGTACTAAGGACAGCGATGAGAGTATTAGCACTGCAGTTCTCGATGATGACCTAGCCGTGGAATAGTCCTTGTTGGTTGTAGAGGCAATACTGCATATTAGAACAAGGTACGCCGCAGCTAAAGTTAGGTACAGATCACATCGAGAATGTGTCCTACCAATGCCGTTTTGATTTCGGTACACATCAATTCCTACATCCTCACTTCTATTACGACGCAAACTACGTTTCCTGCATTGACTGTGTGTGGTGTCCTTAAGTTCCAGCTCAATCGTCTGCACCCGTTCTCCCCACTCATTGACATCCTGATGCGCCACTTGTTTCACGTGGTCACCTCTCTCGGCATGGATCTCTTGTTGTCTCGGACGAGACTTCTTCCTGTGATGATGGTGATGATGATGATGCTTGTGGTTTGTCATTAAACTACTCTTCTTCACTTCAATTTGATTTAGCCGTCGAACGTGCTCATTCCTCTGCCTTTTGAGGCTTGACTCTGTATTGCGTGACGATTCCATTTGGATCGGTCAGGCGATGCCAAGGAAAATATATCGTTTCACTATTGTTGCATTTATCAATCTACTTGCGAATTCCGCTGAGCATTCACGAAGGTCGTTATTGATCCGGTATGCAGTGATAAATAAAACACATGCACTATCCTCGCATCGCCGCAGAGAAGCCTCGATCGTGGTTGAGAAGAAACGGACGAAGAGTGAATGGAATGTTTACGATATGAGGTCTTTTGAGTGAAAGTGGGTCACTAGTAGTCTTTGGAACCGCCCAAAGTCCCTTGGGCCAGATGAAAATGACTTAGCATTACACGTACCCTCAAAGATATGTATTAAATAATATTGATACGAGGACGGCAGTATTGACAAATGATATTAAATATTGATTACGTTATCCTGAAGAATGATGCACCGCCCTACGAAGGGAGCTGGTGAAAAGGTGACACCAAGCTCACGGCATCGTCATTCTTTACTAGGAATTCGCAGCAGCTGGCAGCTATGTCAGGGTCGTCGCCGGCACGGAGATCATTGTCCGCGAATAGAACAATAGCGCATGATCAGATGATGCAACCAGAACGAAGATCATCTCTCTATCGATCAGCGCCTAACTGTAGAAATGAGTCGAATTCATCCAGTATAACAGCTCAAGCCTGTATAGAGCGCAGCAAGCGAGGACATTCTGATGCTCTTCATTCAAATGGAATCAATGTCACCAATAGCTCTGCTGCTACTGTTGCGTCGAGAAAGTTTGTTGTTGAGCTTGGTAAAGACGATGAGATACTTCAAGTGTTTGAATTTTCCGAGAATGGATCATTACCTCCACCGGGCACTAGAACAATTCCCGACAAGGTAATTGTTGATTCCATTCTCTCAAAGCGCAGAGAGAAACATTCAGATAAATCTAACTCACAATGCGAGTTTGCTTCGTCCTCTCACTTTTCTTCTCAAACCACTGCCACGACACAAACAATATTATCATCCAGTACAAACAGTCGAGAAAGTACACTCAGTTCATCGTTGCATTCGTCCGGTGGACTTAATTCTGCATTACGCTCGTCGTCACTAAGGTGGGGAAGTCGCGTAAGCCTTGCCGCGGAAGATCTAGATGTGAGCAATATAACTAATAGTAACAGGAGTAGTTCTTCGAATCGATCCGTGAGATTTGTCACAGACTTTGATCCAGCACCAAGTATCACTGATCCCAATGATGATGAATCGTCAATGACACAAAACGTGCGATCCATGAAGACATCGGAATCTCACGGCGTATTTACCGACACATTCATAGAAAAGAATGAATTGATAGATGCACTACTGAAGATTAGAAGTGAAGAAGAGGCAGATCTGTCAGACCATTGTGCTCCCAAGGGTGGAGTCAACAAAAGACATCTCCTGTATGCAACGACAATGGCCAATCATCAAAACATTCCTCAATCAGCATCATTAAAGTCACACTTTTCAAACCTCTCTACCGATGAAGACAAATACCCAGTCGATGATGATCCATCGATAATGACAGATCACGCAGTGGTCATGTCCAAGCCGATGTCGAATCGAGTTCAAGGTCATACTGCTTCTGCGGGTGTACCATTGTCAAGACAGAATTCAATTATTGGTAAGATTCTAACCCCGTCGAGTATTAGACACGCTCCATTGCATACCCCAAAAGAAAAACCAATGGATATGCATCGAAGTAGTAATAGTAGTAATAGTAGTAGCAGGAGGAGAGAGGACCCAAACAGCGTGTCGGTGACGCAGAATAGCTCGGCATACAATCAGTCATACGATCAAGAACAAAGCTCTCAAGATGATGGGCGGCAATCGCGTATGAGAAGTTATTTTCGTCGGTAGAACACTTAGAACACAACTAGAACAATGTATTGATTAATTCTTCCAGTTGTTTTAATTTGGTAACAATCTCAAGTAATATCATGCATTGCATTTCTCATATCAATGTCAGTTTTTCAGGAATTGCAGTGAGTAAACTATCATACTCCTTTGTAATTTCTACAAAGCAACTTAAAATTTGTAACTGTGCTGGTGCACTAACGCCAAGTTCACCACGTAGCCCTTGACCGATTAGTATATCCGTCTCACCTAAATATCCAAGCAGTTCGTCAAGTGTATTCTTAATCCTGTAGGATCTCATTTCGAGTGCTGTAGCCTTGGTACTGCTGCTACTGGTGGGGTTGTTCCCATCAACGGACGGTCTTCTAGTGCTTATATTCCCATTCTTCTTCATTGTAAGATTCCGTTCGTTATTCGAAGCGCGTTCGAAAGATTGGATGATAATTACCCCAGCAGCATTGATCTTGGGTATGACATCCAATAACGTAACTCCAGCCATTATTAAATCACCTTTCGCAACGAATTCTTGTGCAGTACCAAGCTGCAATCTCTGATCTTTAAGCTGTTTCAATGCGTCTGTGTAGCCTTTTGGGTAGAGAGTTGGTGGGATCCAACGTAGATCGGGTGCATAAACTTTTAACTTCTCTGGTGTGTCAAAGTATGATAATTCAGTAGCATCGATGGGTAATTTGTACACGCCAATACAGTCGGGATGTATATCTCCACTTAGACAAGCTGCATTTGTGGATTTACCACCAATTGTTGTCGTAAGTAGCAATGCGAACGATGAAACGATATTTTTGACAACCAGTCGTCGGTTCTGCAATTGTTTGTTGAGTGTTGAATACAGATCAACATTATTGTTCAAACACGTTCGCGAGCTTTGTGCTCTCCACACCACCGTCGTTCTCCTCCTCACATTCACCCTCGATAAGAATGCAACTACTACGGCATGCGTTGATGACGATGTTATTATGACGAGGATTACGCCAATGCGAACAATTGACAGCATAGTATCCATACTAAACACAAGCGATCTTCTCGGAGGCTTCCCACCTGCTTTTCCCGCCCTCAAATCACCAAACCACACTCTCATGTCACCCAACAACACAACAACACAACAGCAAAGGGTGGAGGGCTGGTCGTTGTTGGAGTACTATAGTGTCACCATCCCACCCACTCGTCCCCGAAAGATAGTAATATCAACGATGTTGCTCATCATGTTGCTCGCTGCTGTATGCGGCGCACGGGTTTCCCACTCGTTTCAATCGCCGTCACCTCCGCTAGTTGCATCTCCACCATCGCCGCCATCACGCCGATGTCTTCTTCTTCCTTCTCCGACAACGACGATGCGCCGACGGCGGCAATCGTCTGTCCATGCTGTCGAAGAGGAGATTACGACTAAGGATTGCCGTGATTCACCCACAAGTATTGGCGGCGATGTTAATGGAGAAAATGGCAACAAAAACGACGGGCCAGTGCTCCTACAACCGTTCCTCCCGGCCCTTGACCCCGACTATCCTGTTCGTGGACCCGTCGGGAATGGTAAATTCCTCCTCTCGAGATCGGGCCCACCAACACATGACGAATTAACCAATGACCAAATATTACTTATTGTGCGGGATGATATTGCGACAGATTTGGAAGTGAATACACTGGTATGGAAATGTTTAGGTTATCGATTCGATAATACACACGAAAAGTGGACTGATAGTGAAGTCTTTCCAAAGTGGAAGGAAAGGTATCCAATTACACCACCAGATCTAATTGGGATGCAACGTACATATTCACGAGAAGTGGATTTACCAAGCTTACGTTCGAATCAGGAACTTGTTAGAAGTATCCCACTTGAACATAAACAGAGCTTGAAAACACATTTAAGTCCTTTGGGATGGAAGGGGTATCAATATAAGGAGTTAACACCAAACAAAACGCGTCGTGCACAGTGCGCCAATTGGTTGATCTTTTATAGAGAGGAATTGTTTGGTTACACAATTGAGGAATTAGCGGCGAGACGACGGAAAAAGAGGGAGATGGAAGAAAACATGTCAATGGCAAAAGTAGGGTTAGACGTGGAGATGGGGAAAAGACAGGAAGTCGATGAATGGAAGCCCCCGTTAAACGAGGTGTATTAATCACACATAAATGTTAAGGAATAAGCGTGTTGTCATATCAACCCCCCTCCCTTGGTCGCAGTTACGACATATAATGGATCACCGACAATCACACGTCCTTTTTGTTGCCTCGTGGATAAGTCTTCCGCCATAATATTGGTAAATCCTCCGCCGCAGAAATGTAAATATCCACCAACAGTATATGCATGTTCAATATCATCACTACCAGTCCATAAACCCACAGCCTTACTTAAGAAAAGTCGATTTGAAAATAATATAGCAATCCGTCCATTTGGTTTTAGGACACGTGATGTCTCCTTCAATACCTCAAGTGGGTATATCAAATAGTCTATGCTAAGCTGTAACAGTACAACATCAAAACTGGCATCAGTGTATGGTAGCTTAACATTGTTTGTGTTTAAATCCATTACAGTCCATTCAGTCAAGGATGTATTGGCTTCTAATTCCTTAGCATTCATCCCCAGTCCCGCAACACGTTTCAAGTCCAATTTTCCTCCCACTCCTCCTCCGTGTTGCTGCTGCTGTTGTTGTTGTTGTTCGATATGACTCGTCCAACTAGAACATAAATCTAGTACCGAATCACCAGTGTGTAATAATCTAGTAGAGATATAAGTTGTCATAGTTTTAACCGCATTTTCATCTACATGTTCCACAAATCGTGGGTCAGTATAGAACATGCTATCGGGTGTATTATCCAATCGTGAAAATGCACTTTTACTATCTCGATTATATAACGGATTATCATTCTCCTCATCCCACGTTGATGGAATTGCTGATTCAATTTCACCCACGGATGGTAAAAGTATCCCCGTCTTCGATGTTGTTGATGCATATGCTATTCGGCTGGAGGTAGATCCTGCGAGCAGCAGTATACAGCTATTCATGGTAAGGAGGAATTTCCTTCTATGACGACGAGAGTGGTTGTTTATCATATGTTTATTATCATCGTCGTCGTCGTCATTGTTGTCATCAGGCGGGAGAATGAGTAGTCGGTCAATCCGTGATAGGAACAATTGGGACTTTTTCGACGACGATGACAGCACCAGCTTTTCATCATTGAGTCGACAAAATGCTGCCGATGACGGAACGTTCGCAGTCATCAGTACGGCTACTATGATGAAGATATTGCCCATTCCTTCTTCTGTCTTCACGTTTTTGCGGGAACAGTGACCACCACCACACCACCAACATCCAACCCCCTAGAGAATCGCACCACCAAGGCATCTAGACGAGAACACCATGTCACCCTTTGCAGCTGCCGACGGAGATGATGGTGGGGATGCCCAACATCCTCGTCATCATCGACGACCGTACCCAAATCTCCTAACCGATCTTCAATCGCACAATGACTACTTCGATTCGATTGTGAATATGATCCCCGCCAAACTATACATTTCGGGTGGTGCATCTGGGGGTGGTAGCTCAAGTGGTAGTAGTAGTGACAATGTCAAGTATCGCAAGGGACAGCATGTAGAATCAAAGGAGGCCAAGCGTGCCAAGGATAAGGCTGCCAAATATGACCCAAAAAGAGTCGAAACGACACTACAAACGAAAAAAAGAGTACGGATGGAGGAGGCGGAAATGGAAGAGAGCGATGACGACGTTGAAGATGATATTGTCATGTCTGACGATGATGGTGATGATGATGACGATGACGATGGAAGTGAGGCCACTGAACCCACTGGTAACATCGGCTCAAGTAAGAAGATCATCCACAACAACAACACAAACAACACAGTAGCCAGTGCGGAAACTTCTCCAGTCAGTGTTAAACTTGATGAGGACATATCCTCCTCATACCCCTCTCGCATAGAGGCATTACGTGCCAAACTACGTGCGAAGGTGGCAGCACTCGCTGGCTCAACAAAAAATGTAGGAGCAATTGATGGTGTGAGTGGTGGTGGTACTGACAATCCAGCCCTAACAAGTAAACGAGCGGCCCGACGTGCCGAGAAGAAACGTCGGATGGAGGCGGCGAAGCAACGTGCTGGTAAGACTGGATCATCGTCCGTTGTTGCTTCAGCCGATGGCAGTAATAATAAAAAGAGAAGATTAGATACTACGACGTCAATGGGCAAATCATCTATGACGGCATCATCATCATCATCGTCTGCAATCACTACTACGACAACTACTGTAGCAAATGACTTGGCAACAATTGATTATCAATCTCTAGCTGGACTACGCCCAAAGCTTGATGGAGCATTGGATAATAAAAGTCTTGTTGGGATTGGTGGGACTACTATACCATCATCCTCATCCTCCAACAAGGGGAAGAAGAAGGCATCACTTGAAAAATTATTAGCCGATGCCGAACGCAAACAGGCACGATTACGTGAATTAAAAACTAGTAATAATGAAGCAGACAAAGAAAAGGCACGTAGTATAGTATGGCAGGATACATTCAAGGTGGCATCAGTGGGGGGAATTGGTGGTGATAGTAATAGCATACGTAAAATGGACCCAGCAGTAATAAAGAAGGCTATTAAACGCAAGGCAAAGAAAAAAGTTGCCAGCGCGAAGGCATGGAATAGTCGTATCGAAAAAGTACACGATGCCGTGAGTGAACGACAGCGTATACGTAGTCATAATATTGATCAACGTAAATTAGGGGGTGCTACGGCAGCGAATTTAAGTTCTAAACGCATTGTTACCGACAAGGATAGTACTACTACCGAGGGTGGTGGTGATGGTGGTAAGGATGCAAAAGGTGAAAAGAGGAGAAGGTTGGGTCCGCATTCGAATCGTGCAGGCTTTGAGGGGAAGAAGAATGATTTTATCAATGGCAAACATCAGCAGGGTGACGGTGGTGGCAGCACCTCGGTTGCTGCCTCAGGTGGTGGTGGAGGGAAGAAGGGTGGTAGATAGATAAGGTGAAGAGATAGACCTCTTTGGGATATAAAACGAAATGATATAATACGAAAAGATTGTTCGATAGAAAGGTTTTACCATTTAAAATCCTAATTCAATCTGAAACAGTTTGGAGTGTAAATTGTATCCTGTTATTTGTATTCATATGAATATGCTCAGATTGTTCAATTTTCATTAGTCTTGTTCAATAGTCGACCATAAAATTTGCCGTGGGCAACAATATCACACTGTCAAAGTAAACTACTATTCAATCAATTATTGTGTGCTTTGGTATTGTTGGTTGACTGAGTGCACGACCTTCCGTCAATCGACGTTGGATAGATACAATTTCATCCAATAACCAATTAGATACTGCAGATGTAATTTTATGAACTGGATCAATAATACTAATTGTTGGATCGAATGTATGCATGTAAAACAATGGATGTTCTAGTTCTAGCTTGGTATGTATATCAATTAGTTGATTGCATAGTTTGACTAATTGTTGATATTGTTGTTTGTTCATTGGTGGTAGTGGTGGTCGTATGGTTGCTACAGTGGCAGTATGATTCCTCTTGCTAGTACTACAACTAATACCATTAGTCAACATATGGTAATCGTCGAGGAGGAGGTGGTGGTGTCCGTGACGGGTAGCATTATCCTTCTTGTTACTGTTATCGGACTGATGAATCAAATTTAACTTTTGTATTGCCATTTGCCATAGCAATTGTATAATTTCAACCCCGCCACTACTTACTTCTCCATCTATTCTATCGGAGGATGACAATCGTCTTTCGACATTTGTTAATGTATCAACGATAGATTCTCCCTTTTGAGTTGGAATTGCCTTATTTTGTGTGCGTGTGTGTCAAATAGAATGCATTTAATTATACGCAAATACAAAACTGTAAGCAAATCATTACCAGCGTGTATCAACAAAGAATAAACCAACAAAGTAGATCATACACAGTGTGTGTGTGTGTAATACAAATACACTTCCATACTTACCATATATCTTTGTATAAATGATGCATCCATCTTGGATACTGGTGTAATAGCTATACATGCCTCTGTCTTATTATCATTGTCATTATCGGTTGTGTTATCATCAATTGCAATAATGATTGATTCGCCAGATCGATCAATCGCAATATTGGCAACAAGCGAGGACGTAAATTTAACAAATACGCGAAAATGATATGGTTGGCGTTTTACTACTACCATCCTCCTCGCCGACCGCTCGTCTTTTTTTCTTTCCCCCCCACCACTGCCACTGCCACTGCCACTACAATAGTTGCCATCCTTATCATCATTGTGGTATATTGTATCCCATCCATATATATGTTGTATAAACGTGGGTAATACAAATATATGTATTGGATGTAATCCATGAAATAATTTACGTATTTGTTCTGGTTTAACATTTGTTGGCAAGCCATGCAATCGTACAATGTTGGATGATGATGACAATGTTGTTGTTGAATTATCTTTGTTTGCAGTTGCAGTATTCAATGACTGTTGCTGCTGCTGCTGTTGCTGCTGCTGTAACAAGTCATCAACATTGGGCATCCATTCATCAATGTTGGCATTGTTGGTGGCAATAGCGGCAGTCGCGGCAAGTCTTGATTTCCTTTTCCTCCCGGTGGTACTAGCAGTAACGGTTGCGCTGGTTCCCTTTTTTTCAATCGTTGCAGCCGCCCGCTTCTTCGCCGTAGCATCAGCATTCCGCTTTTTCTTCTCAGACTGGGATGCGGCGGATGTGGTGGTGGCCGACGCTAGTAGACGATTGCAATAACATTCGTCATCATCGTTGTCACCATCCTTGAGATGTACAATTTCTTTCCGCTTCTTCCGTTCCTCCTCGAGCAGTCGACGCGTTCGTTGTCCAATTCTCTTCAAGTCAGACGTTGTCGCTGTAGTGGATGAGGATGAAGATGACGTAGCACTACTATTATTGTGACAGCTCTCTGCGGATGATGCTGTCTTATCGTTCATCATGAGATGTTTTCATCAGATGATGTTTTTTGCCGACCTCTTCGCGGGCGGGACCGGCTCAACTGGGGTCACGGTGACAACCCACGACATCAATGATTCGTTCCTTCGTCGTAGCATTGGCCATCAATGCACTCGCGGCTGCCAACGCCAACACCGCTGTAGCTGCCGCCGCTGCTGCTGCTGTCACCACCACCACCACCGTCAATAGTAAAGACGAAGGATCGAAGCAATCATGCGAACGATTGCCCACATCATTGACATATTCGCAAATTGATGCACCCACGGACATTTCTGGTATATTACGCGTCGTGGTCGAAAAGATTAATAGAGATGTTACCGGCGTATTGGATGTGGAGGTGGGATGGACTGGTGCCGAATTGCACCGCAAGGTCGGGGAACGGATTGTTACGTGTACGGTAACTAGGCTGGCCATGAAGAGTAGTAGTAGTACAGCCACTACACACAATGATGATGATAATAACAATGATCCGAGTGGGGGGAAGCAATCAACAAATAACGAATATGAACAACAAAATAATGTTATTACACAATGCTTTGAGGTACCATTCACCATAATTGACATTGATGAATGTGTACTCCCACCCAGCCACCCCATGGGACATCAATGTATATATCCAGCAGTATGTATTAACACATTAGGATCATACGAATGTGCATGTCCATCGGCGGCATTAGATTCATCATTCTTTTATAATGAACCAAAGTCGGGAGACAAGAAGAATGGTGGGGGGACTGCTGCTGCTGTTGTTACACAAACATTTTGGGATGATTTACATTTGGATATTGAAGCTGAGATGAATCAATTTCGTACTGCAGACGAGACACCATCATTGGACAAAAATAATGACTACGACGACGTTGATGAGCCTTTACCAATTGTCATGCCGAAGACGCCACACATGCCTAAATGGGATGTATCATTAAATAGTTCCAGTGCTAGCACTTGTCCTGGTTTGCCATCAACGCATGGTTGTTGTGACGATGATGCACATGGTAAGGAGGGGAGAGAATGTCGATCATTATTCCAATGTCCCATTGATCCATGCTCCTCGTTCATCTCGTCGAATAGCAAAAGCAACAATGAAACGAAATCATCGTCGTCGACTTCGGTAGCATGTGCAACAAATGCATTATGCGAACGTACTTCGTCACCACTATCACGACCAAATTTTATTTGTCATTGTCCACCAGGCCAAATGGGCAATGGTAGGCCATGTACAGGATATGGCGGACGTAATACCGGACGCGAACCCAAGGTGAGGTTTGATGGCACGACACCGACGGGAGAGACGGCACGTGCATTAGAAATGGGAACAATTTGTGGCTGTTCTGAACCGACGGTGGATGTATGTGATGGTTTTCCAAAGTGTACAGGGAAGCATGAAATTTGTGCCATTGATACAACAACGTCGAGTCCACACTGTACCTGTATGGATGGGTTTATACATGATACAAATTATGGATGTGTGGATGAGAACCCACCATTGTTGAATCTACGTCCTGATCCTGTACACGGTACCGATTTAAGGACGGGTATTACCCACTTAATACAGGGTGCTAGGTACGAAGAGTACGGTGTGGATGTGATAGATGACAATGCAGAGGAATATCTTCGTAGTCTTAAAATCACATACAGTCGTCCATTACCACAGGGCTGTCTATTAGATATGGGAACATTCACTGTGAATTACACTGTGGCCACACCATGGACGACCCCCAACTTCGTCCGCGCGACACGAACAGTTGTTATTGATAATGTTGATGAATGTCAACTTAGTGGAGAAAAACAGAACCGCAACCCTGAACTCGTGGCCATGTGTGACTATGATGCAGGTGCGATATGTAAAGATGAGGTTGGGACGTACTCTTGCATTTGTCCACGTGGGACAAAGGGAGATGGATTCCGGCCTATTTCACGTTTGAAATCGGATGGTAAAGGTGGATTCACTGGCATATTAGTCCCAACAGGCTATAGCGGTGGGGTTGGATGCAATGATGTTGTTGCACCAGTTATCGAGCTGTTGGGTCCGAATCCTAAACGTTTCCGTGTAGCAAGGGCGAGCGGTATAAAAGGAGTCATCAATTTACACGGAGACAACAACGGTGGATCAAATGCCAAAATTGAGGCACTAATTGTCGAACAAAGGAAAATGTATGAACATGATATCAAGGTAAGCTTTTTATTGGACCGATCATTTGTGTAGACTCTCTCATATGCATCAGACACTGACCAAGACACGTATTTGTTATTTAAGACTGTAATCAAGGCCACGTCCGGAGCCGAGCTCTGTGCAACAAAATCCAATCCGAATGTATCCCCTGCGGACTGTGTCCACGCTAAAGATCACACCCACAAGGGCATCGTCGACCTGACCTCACGCGTAATCGTTGGTGATCCTCTTCCGAAACACGGCGTTGGATCAGGATCGCATCAATGGAGGGTCCCGTATAATGTCGTGGACGATGCCGGTAATAAGGCCAAGACTATTTGGCGTGATATCATCGTTGAGGAAGTGGATATTGAAGACTTTGAACAGATGAGCATGGATGAGCGCTCAGTGAATGTGGCATCAACGAATGAGAGGAGACGGAACGAATTACCTCCGCAATGTGTATGTCTTCCTTGCGATCCATGCAATTGCAATAGTAATGTTAGTGATGATATGTTGACTCCCTCTGCATGCACGGCAATTTGTAATGAAAAGGTTGCGGTTGCACAAAAGGATAGGATATTGAAGAATATGTGCACCTCCAACGAAAACAGAGCTCCTGACCATGAGATTATTCAACATTTTCTACTTTTCTTGGAGGGACTTATGGGAACAAGCTCAATGATGTTGGTCTTACTAGGGTGCTTCACTGCAACGGTTGCGTACATCTTGCAACGGGTGATTGGTGCATTATTCATAAGCAGGGGCCAGCAGACACGTACATATTACCATACGAATGAAGATAACGAGCGAGAACGTGAAATGATGAGAAATGTATCGTATTTCCGATCGCCCACTCCCTCCTCAAACGGGACTAGTCAATCTCCCGGTTCAGGGTCGGCTTCTGGTCCACGACCTCCTCCAACTGGATCTATATCTTTACAAAGGATGGGGATATTTTCTGTACAAGAAAGTATCAGCACCACCAATTTTACTCCCCTGCAGGAGCAAGGTCGGACGAGTTCTTCGCCATTCCACAGCAATAGTGGTGTGGATAATATTTACCAGTCCGCATCTCCTATCACGCCACTGAGACACGACCATCCATCACCAGGCTCTCAAGGAGCTAAGTCGCCATATGAAAGCTAAAAATACATTCACAAAAAACATGTATGTTTGAACGTTTCGTATTCATCGTCGCCATCTCATCATAATTTCTGTATCGGTGTCGACATCGTACTAGTTTTTCGACGTCACTCATCATTTACTATTATCTTCATCACTGCTGTCATCCCATTGTCACCAGGAGAAATTATTTGAACTATTTTAGTGAACAGTCAAGTTATTACAGCTTACGGACTACTAATAATTTGTACCTTCCTCAACAATTAAGCAATCATCTCTTCCGGGATTATAAGTGATTCGAACAAGTATCCTCACGTGTAGTCCCGTTAACATTTGTTGCACATCAAACAGGAATAAGACTGCTGCCATTCTATCTGATAAATACAAACTGGCCACCATTGTGGGCAAACAGGTTCAAGATGACTATGTCTAATAAGAAACATTTGATAAAACTCTTTCGTCTTTTGCTTTGCATCACTGCACGAGTTTGGTCTCTATATTTAAAATCGATATTGTTTCCATGTAGTTTCGTAGTTGTTATCAAATGCTAGCGGCTCTTGCAACAAACATTGCTATTTCCATATTCTAATTGAGCACATATCGTTTTCATCAATTGTGCACACCATATTGCTACTGCTAATTAATGAGTTGCCACTGCATTTCTTAGTCTTAGGTATTTTCTTCTCTTCATATTCGCTATAAATACAACATTTTGTATGTTGTATATGGTGTTGCCAAAGATTTGACAATGTTCACATTCTATTGGCTATTCAACCTTTGCTTTGATAATATAATGTCCCATTGACGTATCATAACTTTAAACTCAATGCGATTAACTTAATTATTTGTCATCCTGCCATATTAATGCAAACTTGTTGCTTGTTATCATTGATGCGATTGTTATCCTATCTTTCGTTACTACTATTCGGGATGGTAATTCATTACACATCTTGTGTTTGTTTACTGCGATTCCGTTTATGTATATAGTTAGAGTTCCAGACTCATATCGCTTAGTTTTATTGGAGTCTTGCTCTAGTGCTGACCTTTTAAGATCTCTAAAATTGTTTCCTTTAGCTTTTGGTTGCTCTTTGACCAATGCATCTGGCCAATTACATGTTGTATGATTTCAACGACCACACAGGTCCATAATTTGTACATCTCACTTGCTTAGTTCCTGTCAAGTGGCTTCTTTGTAACTCCTACAATCAAGATGCTCTTGATTTTGTCAATTTCTTGGTATGTAGTCACATAAAGTGCATCTGTGGCAAGTCACTGTGTACTACTCTCATTTATGACATATGTTAACCATTCTTTTTATATTCTGGCGAGTCGTTCTTGACTACTCTCTAATTGCTATCATTGCTTCATTAGTCGCTTCCGACCCTGATCATTTGTCTCTTATAGTAAGTCATCTTGGTGACTACTCCAGTTGTCTTGTCAACTGCTTTCATAATGCTCTATTTCATTACTCTATAATAAGTCTTTTCAAGACTATGTTAGTATAGCGCGTATATCATGCAAGGATGTACACCGCTTGATATGTATAGTGCATATATTCTCGCAAGGATGTATACCACTTGATACCCAGTATCCAGTCTGTTCTATTAAGACTCTCATATTTCCATGACTTTTGGTTATTGCTCTATAAACCTCTTTTTATGTCTTTATTATCATTCAGCCTTCTCCATCTATTTCATCCTCATTCAATGTATTTCCATTTATTCTTTTATTCTCCCCCCGATCGGATCAGCGGGATGTAGAGACGATCGTCATGTCCTCGTACTTTTTTAGTAGGAGGCAAAGACGTTGTAGTTTAGGTAGCAAATATTACCAGCAACTTCAGTTGGTGCTTATCAATTTCGTTTCAACAATTAATGTTTAGCACGATGGCCCTATTCGTATCATTATGGAAATGGCACATTATTCAATCGGCTCTATCCATCAAATAGAATTTTGGTTTAACTTATCATTCTCTCATGCAAGGACCGACGTCCTGATATCCTTCGCTCTTCAATTCTTTCGACAACCGTGGAGCTTTGGATTCATATTGCGACACCTCAGTGTCTGGCCCTGCAACTGTGTGCTTTGGATTCATATTGCGACACCTCAGTGTCTGGCCCTGCAACTGTGTTGATACTGTCACCTAGTGACTAGAACATGTTGTTCTATTGTGCCAATACCAGCACAATTGAAAATATACCAAACCTTGGCTGCGCTTCATAAAATGCGGATACATTGGCATGTGATTTTATCCCACAGGATATTGAATCTCATCTTAGTATTAAACCTTAATTTATCTTAACTATTCTTAATTTGGCTCGTCCTGTAGGATCTAGCCTCTCAATTATTTGTTTGACTCATCTCGCAGGATGTCAATATTCAATCATTTCTTTGACTCATCCCGCAGGATGTCAATTCTCATCTAAACTTATTTCAATATTCAATCATTTGTTTGACTCATCCCACAGGATGTCAATTCTAATCTAAACTCATTTCAATCAACTCATCCCGCAGGATGTCGATTCTCATCTAAATTCTTCTCCCACCAATGGAGCAATGCCGCCCAGCTCAATAGCTCCGGCTCATTTCATTATCATTTCATTGTCCTATGGCTTCTCCCAATGGAGCAATGCCGCTCAGCTTAATAGCTCCAGCCCATTATCCTGTGGCTTCTCCTCATGGAAAAATGCCGCACAGCTCCATTTCATTTGTCTATGACTTCTCCCAATGGAGTAATGTCGGCGATGTCAATTCAGCTTCGAATAATGCTGCTCGCTAAGCGAGTACCCAGCTAACATTTTATAGATTTCTTGCCGCAGCAAGGTACACAGTCTCTTCATATAGACTTCTTGCCACGAGAGTACACAGTCTCTTTCAATGGTTATACACAGTTCTTGTGCTTTTACAATATGGGCGACCACGGTACCCAGCGCTCGCGCTTCTCAGTTTGGGCTTTCACGGCACCCATCGCTATCTGTATCTATATAATTCCTTATGGGCTTCCACGAAACCCAGCGCTTCTCAATATGCAATATGAGGCATTTGCCTACTTTCAATAATGGCTTCTTGCCTTGCGAGTACCAGCCTGCACTTTTCCTTACATTTAATATGGCCTAAGCTTGCTGTGTTATGGCTTCTCTCGCAAGAGTATCCAGCCTATTATATTGACTTCTCGCCGTGCGAGTACCAGTCGTTCCTATGTTATGGCTTCTCCCGCAGGAGTACCAGCCTTATTGACTTCTCGCCGCAGCAAGTACCAGTCTTTCATATCTTATGGCTTCTCCTGTAAGATTACCAGCCTATTAATGTGACCTCTCGCTATGCGAGTTCCAGTCTTTTAATATGACCTCTCGCTATGCGAGTTCCAGTCTTTCAATATCCAGGTCTAATAAATCATTAATAATCCAACAGGCGATAAAATAACAATATAAGACGATGAGAAAGAGGTAAAGTGTGATGCGTAGTTCTATATATTAAGATATGCTATACAAAAGATCCAAGATCCATCTCCGTGAGATGATAGGGGCTTCGACCTACTGTCATATTTCTACGTCGACTCTCTTCACCACCCCCCAGACTCATCTCGGGCTCTTTTGGCGGGAGGGAGTTTTCTTCCTGCCAAACAAAACAGAGCACATCCCCACGTGGTGGCCACCTAGCTAATCGACCCCTCG
>Ga0247831_1004721_pt1 | contig 17821 bp, 9 predicted proteins | sample LaCruzMarch2015__9_FD_192406 | JGI IMG/M metagenome (GOLD analysis project Ga0247831, IMG submission 192406) | Freshwater microbial communities from meromictic Lake La Cruz, Castile-La Mancha, Spain - LaCruzMarch2015_1m | ecosystem: Environmental > Aquatic > Freshwater > Lake | place: Spain... | reverse complement strand
TCGTATTCATATTCTTCACGTACATCAAAGAGGTTAATTGCATTTTCTCCTTCGATTAATTTTTTTAATTGCTCAACTGTTATGTCAAAGTTTTTGTCCATGATGGTATAATTTGATATTTTTATCATTTAATGCACAACGACAATCTTTCGAATAAAATTCTTTTTTCCATCCGAAAAATTCAGATAATAAATATTTTCTGGCAAATCTTTCAAATCAAGTTCTTGACTATCAAGTGTTTCTTTATAAAAAACTTCTTTTCCTGATACATCAAAAATATTTACTGATTTGATATTTTCAAAATTCCATCTTATCAAGCCCATGTTTGGATTTGGGTAAACCGTAAATTGTTTATCATTTTCTCCTTCGCCTGCCAATGGGCCAGTTGTGGGCTTGCTCGAATAAATTTTGTAGCCCATTACGGGTCTTACCATTAAACTTCCTTTTAATGACTTATTCTGGATCCATTCGTTTCCTAAACTATAATATATGTTAGCCCCAAAGTCTGAGTTTTTATCAACCCCAACCCCGATCACATCTTCATTTATTTTTGTCCATGATACAAAAAATGTATCTTTTACTGCAATATTTAGGTCGAGGGGATACTCAATAAAACCATTAATATCGGTAGCATATCTAACTTTTACGGACTGTTGATGTAAAACTTTACTCGGTTTACCGTTGGTACTTTCCATGATTTGTAACAAGAAAAACTGTCCCGAAATATCTTTGAAAAATGGTGTAAAATTAAACCGTACTGCATTGACGGTGTCGGCTTTGTTTAAAGTAAATTTTATAGCTACTTTTCCTAATGTTTGGTCAGTGTCAGCTCCCGTTTCGGCTGTTCCATCGTCATAGGCATAATAGTCGAGTAGGGGGGTGTAAATCGAAACAGAGTCATTGCTCAAAAGTAATTCATTAGGAATATTATTTGTAGAATCAGGCAAATTTGTTGGGCCACCTACATCTTGGTAAACAAATTTTTGAGTAAATTTGAGAACCGCTCCGTTTTTTGAAAATTTTGTAATTGGCTCAATTGTATTGGTTTCTGGTTCAGTTTTATTATTTTTGTTAATAAAAGGCTTAACATTTACAGTAGACTTTATTAGATTTAAATAGGTAGTTTTGCTTATGGTATCTGATACTTGCCAAATAAAATTAACGCCTCTCGCTCCTCCTTTTCCTTCTGGTTTTACTGAATATTGTAGATTTTGAACACCAACAATCATTTTATCGTTAACCTCCGCCTTAGGGTTGACTAAATATTGTTTTAAAGGCATGGCCGAATATCTCTTTAGATAATTGTTTTTAAAGCCAATCAAAGCAACATCTCGTGTATAAAAGTCAATTTGTCGTCTTTTTTTATTTAAATAAACAAAATCAACATTCCACATATCAAAAGCACCCGATTGACGGCCACGAGTCTCAAAACGAAATTGAAAGTTTTTATGCAAATATTCAGTTTTATTGACTGATAAAATCTTTTGTGTAAACGCATCTTTACGAATACCCTCTTGCCGCCAAATGGTTTTCCATTGATTCTTATCGTTCAGAAACGAAACAACGAGTGAGTCATCGTTATCGGGTAATTCACCCATACCTTTTGCCTCCCAATAAAAACTTAGATAAACAGAGTCTTTTGCCGTAAGTCCTGATAAATCAATAGCAACCGAAGTCAGTGTGTCCGTGCCTCCGTAAGCAAATTTATTAGAAAAATTATAGGGAACACCTGCTGAATTGCGGCTATCAAAAGTCGCTACATTAACCGAAGGTTGATTAATTGAGAAAGTATTATTGATACTCGCACCTCCATTTTTCCAAAGTTTTGGATTAGGTATCGAGGTTTTATTCTGTGAGAAATCTTCAAAGAATGGTAGTGTAATGGATTGACTATAAGTGAGTTGTGAGCAAAGTGCTAATAATAAAATAACAGACCTGTAAATAGTTACAGGTCTGTTGTTTAAAAATATCTTCATATTAAACGATTCTTTAACACGTTATTTTTGGTCTATGACAGTCTCGGACGGACCATCACCAGCAATTTCTATATCAATAACGTCTCCAACATGGATTTTATTACCTTCAACAGCTGGTCTTTGTTTCACAACTGTACCGTCGGCAGAGCCTTCAACATGGCCTACATATCTTTTGGATAAGACTAGATTTTGCCCCGAAACTAAAATTTCTGCCTCATCAGCGGCCATTCCTATCAAGTCTGGTATTTCTACCATTTGGTCGCCAAGGCCATCGCCTACTACAAATACAACTTTTGAGCCTTTTGGTATGAGTGTTCCAGGTTTTACTTCCTGTCCGTTAAACTTTATTTTTAGAACTGTATTTTCTTCTAAAGCTGGAATCATTTCGGTTGTTCCTGCCACAAGTTGGGCTGATAATAACTGATTCTTTGCACTTGACTCTGAGCGACCAATCACATCTGGCAGTTTTATCATTGGTGCAGTTGCGGTCACTATTGTTAAATAGATTTTTCTTCCTTCTTTTACGCTCGAACCATACTTCGGATATTGCGTTAGAATCGAAAGTGGTTTTTCACCTGCAACAAAAGTACAATCGCTTACTTCGTAGTAAAGGTCGCGGTCATCGAGAGCTTTTTCCATTTCTTCGAGTGTTAGACCTTTCAAGTCAGGCACAGTAATCGACTGGCCATGATTGGTACTCCACGGAAGATAAATAAAGAAAAAACTAAAGAAAAACACCAAAAATAAGGCAGCGATTATGCCAATATGAACAAAGATGTCAGTTTTTGAATTCGTACTAAATTTTGCCATTTTTTATGGATTTTGAAAGTAGTCAATTGTCTTTAGACCATGGTCGATGGTTTTGTTTTTGAAATTATTAAAACTTGACCTTTTTAAATTTACTATCTTCTAAGGTCAATCTACTATTGAATTCTTAGGAATTATTAAGCAAAAAAAAGGTTTTTTATCGGAAATAGCAAAGGATTTATTCGATGCCACCCATCCATTTTTTTATTGGTTTAAATAAAACTATCAAAATCAAACCGGAAACTATACCAATCAAAAATACTTGATGGAATAAATCAGGCATTGCTGCTACATTATCCTTATCAAAGTTTCCTGCAAATAAGCCTGCAATAAGGTTTCCAAGTGCCGCACCGACAAACCATAAGCCCATCAACTGGCTATAATATTTTTTAGGTGCAAGTTTTGTATAGGAACTTAATCCAACTGGACTGATACAAAGCTCACCAAGAGTATGGAACATGTAAGTAAAGAAGAGCCAGCCTAAACCAGCCATTGAACCGTCTAAAACTCTTTGAGCGGCCAAATACATTACAAAAAAACCTAAACCCATCTGTAAAAGTCCCAAGCCAAATTTTACTGGCACACTCGGATTTAAATTTTTACGATTCAAATAAATCCATAAGGCACCCATTGGAGCTGAGAAAATAAGTATAAACATTGAATTGGCATTTTGTAGCCAAGAAGCAGGCAATTCCATGCCCAAGAAACTGCGGTCAGTGTGACGATCGGCAAATATGGTTAGCGTTGTAGAGGCTTGTTCAAAACCTGACCAAAAAACAGAGATTCCAATAAATAAAATGAACAGTACACCAACTCTTTTTCTTTCAATAACTGTAAGTGTGGAATCTATGAAACCTATATAGGCAAAATAGAAAATTGTTATGGCAATAATAACATATTTCATGTATTGAGCCAACGAAACACTATCTAAAATCCCAGATAATAATAAAATGCCAATTAGAACAAGGGCTGTTATAACCACATATAAATAAATATAAGAAGATTTTTGCGTAGGAGCATTTCCAACACTTTCGAGATATTTTCCGTTTACTTTAAAGTTAATTACGCCAAAAAGCATAGCAAATGCTGCCGCCCCAAAACCATAGTGCCAGCCAACTTTTTCGCCCAAATAACCTACAACAAACATTCCGAGAAATGCACCGAGGTTGATTCCCAAATAAAAAATTGAGAATGCTGCATCACGTCTTGCACCTCCTTCTGGATATAATTCGCCTACGATTGAACTAATATTTGCTTTCAATAAGCCGGTTCCGATGGCAACAGTTGCTAATCCTAAAAAGAAAACTTCGGGAGAGCCTGGAATAGCCAGAATCAAGTGACCTGCCATGATACATAAAGCACCATACCAAATAGCTTTTTTCTGTCCTAAAATATTGTCAGCAATCCATCCGCCTGGCAAAGTGAGCAAATAAACCGAAGCCATATAAAGTCCCATGATTGCTCCACCAGTTTTTTCAGAAAGCCCCAAAGCTCCTTCATTTGCTCCTTTGGTTAAGTATAAAAACAAAATAGCACGCATACCATAATAAGAGAAGCGTTCCCACATTTCGGTAAGAAACAAGACCATGAGGCCCATTGGGTGTCCAAAGAATTTACGTTCTTGCATGAAAGGTTTAGTTTATTTGGTTAGAATAATTTTGTAAAGAGTATGTCAAAAGTAATGCCTATTTATTGAATAATGCAAGTATTGTTATATTCTGTAACGACAAAATGTTTAAAAATGGCATAAGAAGCATAAAAAACTTTTATTCTAAAAAAACGAAGTATATTTTTCTACCCATGTAAGACGAACTAAGCATTGGTTGCCTTGCTATTCTATAAACTTCCAGTGGGGTAAACTTTCATTATAAATAATTGATTAGCGATGTTAGTAAATTGTTTTGCTAACGAATTGAGAAGTGCCATTTTAAGGAAAATAAAACTTAAATACCATGATTAAAGTAAAAAAATATTTTAAATCATGAAGAAATTAGGTCTCAATCTTAAATAAAATTATGATAAAAATCGATTTTAAATATTTTTTTTGAATATTTCTAAATATCGAATTATTGACATTTATTAAAAAAAATCTAGTAGGTGCTCTTTAAATTATTGTTCAAGTAGAGTTTTCATGCAATAAATGCCAATTTTTAGAGATAATTGACTGATAATTGATATTATAAAATTATCTTTTTCAATTGGTATTGTTGCTAAATATTGTATTAATTAAAGAAATAAGAAAAAAAAGCGAAGTTTCGCTTAAAATACTTGTTTCGCATATTTATTAAATATACATTTGTGCATCGATTCGCTTTTTAGCAATAAAGACATGACCAAACAAGAAACTTTAGCTCTGCCTATAGGCGTTACACTCGACCGTTTTATAAAGCGTCAACAGAGTTCGATGCCTTTTGCTTCGGGCGAATTATCACAGCTTTTAAGGGATGTTGCTCTAGCTAGCAAGATAATAAATCGAGAAATAAATAGAGCAGGTTTGGTAGATATTACGGGTGCATTTGGAAATCAAAATGTTCAAGGCGAAGACCAACAAAAGCTCGATGTAGTGGCTGATATTCGTTTCTTGCGAGCACTTAAAAATGGCGGTGAGGTTTGTGCTGTAATAACCGAAGAGCAAGACGAAATTATTTATACAGATAACGATGAAGGCAAATATGTTGTGGCAATTGACCCGCTTGACGGCTCATCCAACATTGACGTTAATGTTTCAATTGGAACAATTTTTTCGGTTTATCGAAGAGTTACACCAATTGGTACACGAGCCAAACTCGACGATTTTATGCAGGGTGGTCGTAGCCAAGTAGCGGCAGGTTATATATTATATGGTTCGTCCACAATTTTGGTTTATTCAACTGGGCAAGGAGTAAATGCCTTTACTTATGAAAATTCTCTGGGCGAATATTTCTTATCACAAAATAATGTTAAAAGTCCTGAAAACGGAGCAATATATTCGGTGAATGATGGTAACTACAACGATTTTGTGAGTGGTGCAAGAGCCTATATTTTAGAATGCCGAATGAGAGAATACGCTTCGAGATATATTGGTTCATTAGTGGCAGATTTTCATAGAAACTCGTTGAAAGGTGGAATTTATCTTTATCCAGCTTCCAAAAAACACCCAAAAGGAAAGCTTCGCTTGCTTTATGAATGTTATCCTTTGGCATTTTTGGCCGAAGAGTCGGGAGCAACTTCAACCGATGGTTATCAAAATATTTTGGATATTCAGCCCAATGAATTGCATCAACGAAGTCCATTTTATGTTGGATCAAAAGAAATGGTCAACGATTTGCTTTTACATTTCTGATTTTCCGTTAAGAATTTATAATTATATATTTAAGTAATGAGATAATAATAATCTACAAATTGAAAAGATATAACTTATTGATTTTAGTATTATATCGCTTCGGCGAACGGTCTCTTGTCTCGAATCTCAATTCTTTCGTCTCAGTATTTACATGACCAAAGCCATTTCAAAATAAGTAAGAAAAGAGTTATTTAGTCGCATCTTCACACTTTATCATTATTTAATGAACAAAACTTATGGAGCATTTTACCGAAACTGCCCAAGGAACCTTGGCCATCATAGCCAAACAAGTTTTTTATAACCTTAGCCCTTCTGAATTGATAGAGGCTGCTCTGCAAAACGGAGAAGGGGTCTTGACAGATACAGGGGCTTTGATGTGCGACACAGGAAAATTTACGGGTCGTTCGCCAAAAGATAAATTTTTGGTTTATGATGATAAAACCAAAAATACCGTTTGGTGGGGTGACGTAAATTTTAAATTTTCGCCCGAAAAATTTGATTCATTACTAAATAAAATGCTTGTTTTCTTAGAAGATAAACGAATCTATGTGCGTCAAGCTTTTGCAGGAGCCAACTCAGATTATAGATTAAGCCTCGAAGTTATTAATACACAGGCGTGGCATAATTTATTCTGTAATAATATGTTCATTCGTCCTTCGCTAGATGATTTAGTGAATTTCAAAACTGACCGGCAACATTTGGCATTTACCATCATTTGTGTACCCGAATTTGAAGCTGACCCAGCCGTTGATGGTACTCGTCAAGCGAATTTTACAATCGTAGATATGACCCGTCGAATATTACTTATCGGTGGAACTGGTTATGCTGGTGAAATTAAAAAAGGAATCTTTACCGTACTCAATTATCTTTTACCGCAAGAAAATGGCGTGCTTTCAATGCATTGCTCTGCCAATATTGGTCAGCAAGGCGATACCGCAATTTTCTTTGGACTTTCGGGAACTGGTAAAACTACCCTTTCGGCTGACCCAAATCGTGGTTTAATTGGTGACGACGAACATGGTTGGTCAGAAACCAACGTGTTTAATTTTGAAGGTGGTTGCTACGCCAAAGTGATAGATTTGAGTCATGAAAAAGAACCTGAAATTTTCGCTGCCATTCGTTATGGTTCGATTGTGGAAAACACAAGGTTTTTAGATAAAACTCGTACAATTGATTATCATAATAATTCAGTCACAGAAAATACTAGAACAGCGTATCCGATTCATTATATTCCGAATGCCGTTGAGCCTTCGGTGGGTGGAATTCCGAAGAATATTTTCTTTTTGACTTACGATGCTTTTGGTGTTTTGCCGCCAATATCGAAATTGACTGTTGGACAAGCAATGTATCATTTTATTTCGGGCTACACATCGAAAGTTGCAGGCACAGAAATGGGAGTTAAAGAACCACAGGCTACATTTTCGGCATGTTTTGGAGCTGCGTTTTTGCCTTTGCACCCAACAAAATATGCTGCACTTTTAGGTAAAAAAATTCACCAAAATAAAGTTAATGTGTGGTTGGTTAATACAGGAATGACAGGCGGTAGCTATGGCGTGGGAAATCGCATGAAACTTTCAAATACCAGATCCATGATTACGGCCACTCTCAATGGCGACTTAAATAAAGTAGCTTTTACGAAGCACCCAATTTTCGGAATGATGATTCCTGAGCATTGTCCGTATGTTGTATCAGATATTTTGAATCCACGGAATACTTGGGCAGACAAAGATGCGTATGATGCGACAGCCGCTAAATTGGCTAATATGTTTGTCGATAATTTTGAAAAATATGCTGATTTTGCGGACGAAGAGATTATTAAAGGAAGTCCTGTCTTATGATGATCAATAATGAATATTTTATAATTGATTTTCCTGTTTTTACGAAAAACATTGTCTCAATAATTAAGTATTAAGATTGAATAGAATTTAATTTTGCTTAGAATCTAAGTTTAAAATGCCCTACTTTTAGCGGGGCTTTTTTTGTGCTTAAACATTATAATTATCTTATGTTTTGAAAATGAAATAACATTAAAGTATGCAGGAATATAGTTTTCTTGATTAAATTTTTCATAAAAATTAGTCAAGAAGCTTGACAACAAAAAGATTTAGGTAATTTTAAAGGTTATTTTGAAACAAACATTTGTAGATATAGTTTTTTATTGATAAATGTTTAACGACAAGTATAAACGATCTTAACCAATATGACTACGAAAGTACCATTTAAAATTGCATGTTTTTCAATATTAACGCTTACAGTTTTCATTGTAGGATTTAAAATTATTGATTTTAAAGAGCCTAAAATTTCGCTCGAAAAATATAAAATCGAACACGGATTTGAGCTAAGTGTTATAGCATCTGAGTCATTTTTTAAAGCTCCAGTAGCTATGGACTTTGATAATAAAGGCCGAATGTGGGTAGTAGAAATGATTGGTTATATGCCAAACATTGAAGGTGTCGGTGAAGATGAGCCAAATGGCAGAATCAGTATTTTAGAAGATTTAGACAAAGATGGAGTAATTGATCATTCAAAAACATTTTTGGATAAATTAATTTTACCCCGTGCTTTGGCACAAGTTTATGGTGGGTTATTGTACTCAGATGGTCCAAAACTTTGGTTTGTCGAGATAAAAAATGATAAGCCAGGCAAGAAAACGCTGGTTGACCCAATCTATGCTGAAGGTGGAAACGTTGAGCATACCTCAAACGGTTTGATGATGAATATTGATAATTGGATTTATAATGCTAATTATAATTTTAGGTATCAATTAAAAAATGGTAAGTGGCTCAAAGAACCAACAACAAATCGTGGACAGTGGGGAATAACAAAAGACAATTTTGGACGACTTTATTATAACAATAATAGCACCCAATTACAAGGCGACTACGTTTTACCCAACAAAGCTATTAGAAATAAGTATTTTAAACCGACAGCCGCCGAAGGTCAAAAATTGACTAACGATAAAGTTTATCCAATTCATCAAACATCGGTTAATCGTGGCTATCAAAAAGGTGTTTTAGATGAAAGAGGGTATTTGACCGAAGTTACTGCTTCATGTGGGCCATTGATTTATAGAGGTGGAGCTTTTCCTGATGCTTATAACCAAAATGCGTTTGTTTGCGTGCCTGAGGCTAATCTTATTAAGCGTAATGTCATGAGTTTTAAAAATATACAAACGCTTGCTAATCAAGCAATTGAGGGAAAAGAATTCATAGCTTCCACGGATGAAGGTTTTCGTCCAGTCAATTTATTTAATGGTCCAGATGGTGCCATTTATATTGTTGATATGCACCGAGGAATTATTCAGCACAAAGCTTATATCTCGCAATATCTTTCTGAACAATTGGGCAATAAAAAACTTGACACGCTACAAAATGCTGGTCGTATATTAAAAGTAGTCAGTAAAACAAACAAACTCAATCCTATACCTGATTTGGCAAAAGCTAGTAGCAAAGATTTAGTTGCCTTGCTTAGTCATCCAAATGGCTGGTTGAGAGATAGAAGCCAACAACTTTTGATTCAGAAAAATGATAAAACAATAGTTAAAGATTTGATTGCTTTGACGAAAGTAAACAACGATTTTTCAACGGCAATTCATGCACTTTACATACTTGATGGTTTAAATGCTCTTACTTTTGGAACAGTGACCGAGGTTATAAAGCAATCAAAACAACCAGAAGTTATTGCTCATGCTTTATGCCTTTCAGAGCTTTTTGCATCCGTTCAAAATTCTTCGAGTATGAAAGCATTAAGCATTCAACTATTGGCACAAAACAATGATTTAACGGACCTTTACATAGCATATTCACTAAACAATTGGTTAAAAACTGATAATACATTCTTGTCAATTTTATCACAAATTGAGAAAAAACATGCTGAAAAACGAATATATCAGGAGGCGATTGTAAGTAGCGTTGAAGGAAAAGAAGAGCAGTATCTTACAATGCAAAATCCTTCGGCTCTACTTAAAAGCTATTTAACTGTTGCAATTAGTAATCATCAGAAGAAAGAATTAAATTCAATTTTTGTAAAAGAAAAAAATGTAGTTGACAATAGAACTAAAGGATTGCAGCTTTTCCGTACGATTTGTGCCACATGTCATGGAGCTGATGGGAAAGGAATTCAAGATTTGGCTCCACCATTAAAAGGTTCAGAATACATTGATGGCTCAATGAAGCGTTTGGCATCAATCATTTTACATGGTTTGAGTGGCCCGCTTACGGTAAACGGAAAGTTATATCAGCTGAACAATGAAATGCCAGGTTTAGTTAATAATAAAGAAATAAGCGATCAAGATATAGTCGATATTATCAAATATACTCAAAACGCCTTAGCAAAAGAAGGGAAAGGTATTTCGCCTAGCGACGTAAAGATACTGCGTGATAAAAAGCCTGTGGGTGTATTATTCAACGAAAAACAATTACTTGAAACAAATTTTGAGAAGTAATTAAACTGGTAAATTTAAGTAGTCCACGGTCAATAGTCGACAAGTCCACAGTAAGACAATTAACCAAAAGACAGATATTTAGCTGTTTGCAAATTTGTCGATTATTATTGTTTTATTAAGTAAAAAGACAAAAATAATCGACAAACTGAAATGATGTAACTTGTTGATAGCTAGTTTTTTATCGCTTTTGGGAACCGTCTCTTTTCTCGAATATTTTGTCTCAGTATTTATTTATTAAAAATTTATTGATTGTTTATTCGGTTTTGTAGCCTAAATACCATCAAAAATCAAATAACCAGTCCATGTTTTTTATTTCAAATATTCTAATGACAAAAGCATTAATTTTTCAGCCGCAATCTTTGATTTTAAGATGGTAAAATCACGAGAAGTATTATCACCTACTTCATAAACCAAAGCTTCAGCATTAAATTCTTTATTAAAAAAAGCCTTTGAAATCACGCCAGAAGCAGGTTTACTTCCTCGGGCGTTTACCTTATAATCGGGTATAGCCTGCTCTAATGCTTCAAACCAACGTTTGATTAAACCGTCCATATTTGTTGGATTTTCGGTTAAATTTGTATAAAAAATATCATCCCAAGTAGAATGAAAATCAATACCAAAATAAAGTTTACTTTGCGGGCCATTGAGTTTTTTCCGTAGGAAATTACGAACAAATTGGGTTTCTGGTTGATTGAAGTCCGCCCAATCACGATTTAAGTCAATTCCCCCAGTATTATGTCGCCAATGTCCATTATCAACACCATCGGGGTTCATCATTGGCACAACAAACACAGTATATTCTTTTCTAAATTTTTTAGCAATGTCAGAATCCATACAGAGCGATTCTACAAAAGCCTGCAAAGCAAATTGCCCAGTAACTTCGGGTGGATGCAATCGGCCGATAACAATCATAATCTTTGAGTCAGTCTTATCTTCGCCAATTCGTAAACATTTAAAAGGTCGGTTTTCGGGCGATTTTCCAATGATTTCGCTAGAAACAAATTTATTCTTTAAAATAACCTTCGACCAATCATTGACAATTGCTGAAGTCATCAATTCTTGAGCACTTATCCAAGTTGGTTTTTCATCTACTCTTATTCGCACATAAGCAGACTCAGAAAGTGCATTTTCTTGAAAAGTTCGGTTTTTGGCTCCAGGGTCTCTTACCAAAATACAATCTGTAGAATCAACCACTTGCCATGTTTTTCCATCACGACTGATTTTTGGGAAATAGCGGTGTTTGGCATTCAAATAAGTTAAATTCACCCAAATTGTGCTTGGTTTCTTGCTTGTAAGTTTAAAAGCGTACCAAGGGCTTGGATTGATTGGGTAATTTTCGGCAGCAATTATGGCAGTATAAAGTGTATCATTGTTTTGCGTAATTCCGTTGAGTCTTGCCCCATCAAAATCATTGTCAAAAGTAATATTGCACAAAGTTTTTTGACCACGCCATTGCGGAATAATGGCATGATTTCGTGTATCCACTTTTTCTGAATTCGTAGTAGCCTGTCCTTCAAATTTGGGTTTTGTAGTCTGAGAAAACCCTGAAAAAGTAAAAAATAACAGGACAAAAGTAAATATTTTATTCATTTCGATTCTAAAGAATTTAAAATAATCAGATGGAGTATTAATCTCAAAATTATCAAATTTATTCTTAATTGTCCTTATCGTTGAATGGTTTTTTTATGAGAAGTCAATACTGACTAGCTTCTTTATACTGACTCTTTGATTAATTTTTTCATTAAAATATTTTTTATTTTCCACTATTAAAAACAATAATTAGTTTAATTTTGTTTTTTATTTTTCATTACATTTACAAACTATAATTAAACTAATCTTACAAATTCATGAATTTAAAACTACCCGTTTTACTCCTTTTATTGTTTAGTGCCACCGTTGGTTTTGCACAAAAAACAATCAAAGGACAAGTAAAAGATGAAACAAGTCAAGAGGGCCTTCCTGGAGTTTCGATATTGGTTAAAGGGACTAATATAGGCACATCTACCGACGCCAGCGGAAATTTTTCTATATCAGTACCAAACAATTCTAAAGAACTCAACATTAGTTATATTGGATATAGCTCAAAGGTTGTTACAATCGGCGACCAATCATTTATTGATGTAAAATTAGGAGCAGATGCTACTAATCTTCAAGAAGTTGTTGTGAATGCATTAGGATTTAAGACTAAAAGAGATAGATCTGGTTCAACTTCTTCTAATATTTCCGGAGATGCTATTAGGTCAAGTGGCGAAGCAAATCTTTTAAATAGCCTTGCGGGTAAAGCTTCAGGGGTTAAAATTGCCCGTGCTAACGGCGATCCAGGTGCAGGAACTAATATTCAGATTAGAGGAGCAAATACAATCGGTGGTTCTTCGCAGCCTTTAGTAATTGTTGATGGTGTTCCATTATCAAATGATAACCTATATGGCTCAGGAAGCTCAAGGTCTGGCGGAGTTTCACAACAATCAAGATTGAATGATTTGAACCCAGAAGATATAGAATCTACTCAGATATTGAAAGGAGCTTCTGCGGCTGCTTTATGGGGCTCAAGAGCAGCAAATGGCGTTTTGGTGATTACTACAAAGCAAGGTAAATTAAACCAGAAAATGAAAATTAGTTATTCTGCTACCTATTCAATGGATGAAATAAATAGAAGACATCCAATGCAGACTACTTTTGGTCAAGGCACTGCTGGAAGATTTAACGCAACTGCCTCCAACTCATGGGGAGATAAAATTTCTTCAAGAGCAGGCGGACCAGATGTCGTTAATACTGCTGGGGAATATTTCTTAGGTAATGATGGACAAAAAGTTTATCCAATTATCACTAAAAACTCTACAGAAATCTTTGTTGATAAAAACTTTGATCAAGTTTTCCAAAAAGGCTCATTTTTAGAGCATAATCTTAGTATTTCAGGTGGTAGTGGAAAAACAACCAACTTTTTTAGTTTAGGTTATTTAGGTCAAAACGGAATTATAAGAAATAGTGATTATGATAGATTTACTATGCGTTTTAATAATCAAACATTTTTTAGTAATACTGTAAATCTAACCACAAAGGCAAACTATATCAGAACAAACAGTAACCGAATTCAACAAAACTCAAATACAGCGGGTTTATATTTGGGCTTGCTTCGTCAACCAGCAGATTTTGACCAAACTTCTTATATAGGTACTTCTTTTTCAAGTACTGGGGTGCCAAGTCCAGGCAGACAAAGGAGTTACAGAAGGTATCTTGGTAACAACATAAATCCGTTTTTCAATAATCCATTATGGACAGTCAACGAACAAGAAGCAACCTCTGTTGTAAATCGTTTTAATGCAAATACCGACCTTAATATAAATCCAGTTAGTTGGTTACAAATTGACTTTCGTGGTGGTATAGATACGTATGTTGATAAACGTGTTTATTTTGCACCAATTGGTTCTGCAAGTTTTAATAATGGAAGATTAGAAAATGAAAATTTTATTAATTCTGAAATTAACTTAGATGCAATAGCACGAGCAGACTTTCCAAATTTAGTTCCTAGCAAAATTGGATTCAATGCAACACTTGGTTATAATATCAATGATAGAAGAAGAAACGTTTTGTATGCGGCTTCGCAAAACTTTTTAGTGAATAGTAAGCTTCAATCATTCACAAATAGCGTTGCCCCTTTTGAGATTTCTAATAGCACCAATCATATTCGTTCTAATAGATTATATTCAATTTTTGCATTTGATATTTACAAACAATTGTTTTTGAGCGTTTCTGGTACTCAAGAAGCTGCTTCAACCATAAAAGGCACCTATTTTTATCCTTCAATGGATTTAGCTTGGCAGTTTACTCAATTGCCAAATATGACGAATAAAATACTATCTTTTGGCAAACTAAGATTGACGTATGGTCAAGTTGGGGTTCAACCAACAGCTTATAGGTTTGGTACAACTTATGAAACTTTTGCTTATTCAACCTACGACGATGCACTTGACATCAACGAGTTTGGAGGTGGTTTCAGACTAAACGATGATCAAGGGAATAGTTTACTTAAACCAGAAATTAAAACAGAATTTGAGTTGGGGACAGATTTGCGTCTCTTTAAAGACCGTTTAAGTTTGGGTTTAACTTATTATAAAAATGAAATTAAAGACATTCTACTGGCTGTTAACTTATCTCCAACTTCTGGATTTTTATCTAAATATACCAATGCGGGTAGAATGGAAAATAGAGGAATCGAGCTTGACCTAGGGTATAAGATTATATCTCAAGCTTCTTATGGTTTAGAGTTATACGGAAACTGGAACAACAACAAAAATAAAGTTTTAGACTTGGCAGGGGTAGCTAGAGTTGCTCTAACCGACCAATCGATTACTTCTAACGCAATTGTTGGTCAGCCTTTGGGAATACTTTTCTCAAGTAAAGCAGCAAGAAATGAAGACGGAACATTGTTATTAGACGCAAATGGATTTCCTAAACTTGCTCCTCAACAAGGTATTATCGGTAATCCAAATCCAGATTGGAGAGGTGGATTAGGCCTTAAAGGATATTACAAGAAACTTAATTTCAACGTTTTGTTTGAGAGATTCCAGGGTGGAGATTTTGCAGAAAGAACTCGCTTTGTATTAAATGCATTCGGAACTTACGATGATACAGGCAATGAAGTAACATTGGCAAAAGATATTAAAAACTCTTCAGGAAAAGTTTTCACAGCCGGAACAACAGTTAGAGGAAATATTTTTAATTATGGTGCCGGTGATGTTTTGTTGGATGAAAACTGGTATAACACTTTAGGTGGTGGTTTAGGTGGTTCAGCAATCAATGAATTCTCTATCACAGATGGTAGCTGGACTCGCCTTCGTGAGGTTTCGATGGGCTATAATTTTGGAGGTGAGAAGTTTAGAAAGGCAACTAAATTTAACTCTGTAGATTTATCAATTTCTGGAAGAAATCTTTTTATTTGGACGAAAGTAAAAGGAATCGACCCAGAAGTAAATCAATCTGGTGTTGATAATGGATTTGGAATAGAATATTTTACTAATCCAAGCACACGTTCGTGGGTTTTTTCTGCGAAATTTAATTTTTAATTTCTTAATCTGATACAATGAAAAACATAAAATATTTAACCCTTTCTCTGTTGTTAATACTTAGCGTAGGGTGTGAAAAATTAGTGGAAGGAATCAACGATAATCCTAATGAAATTTCCTCAGATTCCTTTGAAGCGGGTGTTTTACTATTAAAAGGGATTGAACTTGCAAATGTTTCAGTGCAAGCTGGCCATCAAAATCGCATCGGTGGTATGTGGAGTGGTCAAACTAGAGGATTAATTTTATTATATAAAAGTTTAGCAGAATACAATATTTCTGCTGAAGAAACGAATGGTATTTGGCAAAATGCATTTCAAGGAGTGGTTAAACAATCTCGACTTTTAAGACAACAAACCGCCGCAAACCCAAAAGCAAAGCAGTATTCGGGTATTACGAAGGTTTTGGAAGCAAATGCTTTGGGTACAATCGCAAGTTTGTTTGGAGATATTCCTTTTACAGAAATAGCCAAAGACGACGTTGCTGACCCTAAATTTGAAAGTCAAAAATTTGTTTTTTCACAATTACAAACTTTGCTTGATGAAGCGATAGCAGACCTTAATGTAGCTCCAAATACCGCCATTCCGGAAGATTTGATGTTAGCAGGAAATACATTAAAATGGATCAAAGTAGCTCGTACTCTAAAAGCTCGTTTGTATGTGTATACCCGTGAATACGATAAAGCATATCAAGAAGCTTCTTTGGGTGTTTTGGCTCCCACAGATGCCTTGGTGTTTACTCCGCCAGCTCTAGGTAATGGAAGTCAAAATCTTAATTTTAAAATGATTAATCAACGAGGCGGATATTGGGGTTTTACGGGTTCATATCTTGATGTTTTATTGGGAACAAAAAGAAACAATGCAAAAACTCAAGAAAATGCACGTTTAGCTTATTATAGATTTGATGGTGCTTCTGCTACCAACAATAAGGGAATTGCGGCAATTAATACGCCTATGACCTTGGTTGGTTATGAAGAAAACTTATTAATTTTAGCCGAAACGGCTGTTAGAACTGGAAAAACAGCTGACGGAATTTCTCAATTGAACAAGCTAAGGGCCTATTTAGCTGGTGGTAAAGCATTTTTAAAATTGAATGCAACTGATGCTCTAAAGTATGACGCCTATGTTTTAGCCGACTTTGAAAAAAATGGAATAGAGAATAAGGACGGAATCGTTACTGAAAGAGCTTTATTACGTGAAATTATCGAGGAAAGATATGTATCTGGTTTTACCGGCTTATTGGGATTTGATGACTTGAGAAGATTAGCTACCAAAGAAAAAGATATTGCTGTTTTACCTCCGTTTAATTCTCCAACGGCGTCTCAATATCCGCAACGATTTATTGTAGCACAATCTGAATTAAGTGCCAATGAAAATGCTCCTAAAGATGCTGGGATTTTTAACGTTACTGAAGTAAACAAATAGTAAATCGTTTGTTTAAATTACAATTTAACGAAAAATGAACCATCAAAACCCTCCAAGTAATTAAAAACGCTTGGGGGGTTTTGTTTAGAAACCCTAAAACATGAAAACACTTCTTCAAATTCTACTCCTCAGTATTTTGATTCCAATTTCAGGAAATGCCCAAGATGAAAAGCCACAGGCCATCGAAAGGGCATGCCCAAATGTCTTTTCTTTTAATAAAAACAAACAAACATATTCTTTTCGATATGCCAGCAACCACCCAATTGCAGAGCAAAACGATAAAATTAAGCATTTAGTAATCTACATTCATGGTGCAAGAAGAAATGGATTGGACTACTATGAATGGGGAGAAAAAGCTGTCAATGCTGTAAAGAAAACGGATGAAACATTATTTATTTCACCACAATTTAATTCAGAGAAAGATTTAGAAGACCATAAACACGATGCTAAGCATCTATTTTGGACAAATAATAATTGGCGGGTAGGTGATGAATCGGTGTCGAGTAAAAACCGTAAAATGGAAGAATCATTCAGTAGTTTTAGTTTAATAGATTCTATGATTGCTAGAGCTTGTAATAAAAAGCTTTTTCCGAAACTGAAAAAAATCACAATAGTTGGCCATTCGGCGGGTGGGCAGTTTGTGTCACGCTATGTGGGTATGACACCTATGCCGAATATATTGACCAAGTATAACTTTAATTTTATTGTCATGAATCCATCAAGTTATATGTATTTAGATGACCGTAGACCTGTTAAAACTGAAATGGGCTTAAATTTTGTCAAACCAG
>Ga0247831_1004716_pt1 | contig 17830 bp, 17 predicted proteins | sample LaCruzMarch2015__9_FD_192406 | JGI IMG/M metagenome (GOLD analysis project Ga0247831, IMG submission 192406) | Freshwater microbial communities from meromictic Lake La Cruz, Castile-La Mancha, Spain - LaCruzMarch2015_1m | ecosystem: Environmental > Aquatic > Freshwater > Lake | place: Spain... | reverse complement strand
GGATTGCTCATCTGCAGACGCCGGCGCTGAATCGGTATGGTTTTGCGGGAATGCACGGTTTGCTGTTCCGCAAGTGAGCGTTGCAGCTAAAAACCATTTCGCGTGAGTCCAGACTCTTTCTTGTATTGGCATCATCTCACCACGAATTCGGTTGAGTATGGATGCACATCAATGATGGATTCGTTCAGTGACTGAAGCATGTCAGGCGTACCAGCACAGAAAATCATGAAGTAAGGGGGCTCAACTCGGCTTCGCATTCGAACGCTGATTCGGTAAACACCTGGCATTCGAATCAGGTTACCGGGGATTTTGTAATGCGCTGTTCGTGAATCCAAGGGGGCGATGCTGTGTGCCTCCATACGGATAAAGGGGGGATGATTCAGCACCGTGTAAGGAACGGTTCCTGGCCGGAAGAAGGGCAAAGGGTCTGCGTCCACGTTCACGGGCAAGTACATTTCACGTTCTGTCCCTTTGACATTTGTGATTAAGAACTTTGTTTGGAAGTTGACTAGCTGTTTGTCTCGCTGAAATTTTCCCGCCCGAACATCCAACGAATGCCAATCAAGAATGTCGCCGTTCGTATCCAGGTGCCCTGATTCCCAAAGGTGTGAGCCATCTGGACCGATCAAGACGGCGTTCATCCACAACTGAGGCTGAGCCCCTAGGGAACCGCTGGGCATGTTGTGCCCCTCGCTGGTATTGCTAACGATGTAGCGAACTTTGATATCCTGACCTGCTCGAAGCTCTCCGTCGAAAAAGGGGCCATCGATGCGACTGCCATTTTCTAGGACCTCGGAAGCTGTACTGCGTTTAATCGCGAGCAACTTTTCATTTTCATCGATCACTTTCCGAGCATCGCGTCGTTCTTGTGCGGAGCTCCAAGCGGCCGGAAATTGCGATTGAAATTGACCTTGGGCGAGCCCCTTTTCGAAGGCATCTTTCCCCCAGCCTTGTCGATGATCAAACTGAAGCCACTGTTCGACGGTCCATCGCAATGATTTTTCGTTGTGAGGGAAGATACCAGGATGTGCCAGAGGGTAACCTGGACCATAAAAGATATGATTGGAATGTTTGCGGTTCGTATCAATCGTCTTTCCAGACACTTCGGCCGCGGGTCCATAGGTATAGCCAAGCGGTTTTCCTGGAACAGCACCCATGTGACAGTCTTGGCAAGAGATACCTTTCTTGCATGCTGGTCCCGAGCGATACTGTTGGTAGACAACCTCCAGGGCAATTCCGGGTTGCACCAACACCTGATGGCAGCCGGCACAGAAGGAGCTATCGGAGAGTTGTTCGAACTTGATGGCCTTTTGGTGGATACCTTGCAGCGGGCGTTGATCATTCGGGTCGGTTTTCACTTTGAAGTTGTCCGCATCGGCGATGACCGCTGCGATCCCATCGCCACCAAAGTTGCCTACAATAGGATCGTAAGGAGATCCGGTTTCGATGCGTCGCTCGCCATTGACTCGTCCATACCGTTCGACGACACGATGGCAAGCAATGCAGGTGATTCCCTCGCGGAAGACAACCGGGCCGTTGAAGATGGACGCTTCACGGGGATAATCCGTTTGAGTTGCAACGGGCGCGTGACATCGAACGCAAAAAGTGTTTGCTGTTCCTCGAGTCAAATCGGCGACAGCCTGTTCGAAGCGTTGAAACATGGGTGAAACGGCGGAGTAAGCATGCCCGCTGACTCGCCATTCGTCGTATATTTTCTGATGGCATTTGGCACAGGAAAGAGCTGAGGGATACTTTTCATTGGCAAACACTTCCAGGTGTGGATCCACTGCAGCTTGTGCGTTGGCTGGGGTTTGTTCGCGTCGCTGCGTACGATCGACTTCGCGCGCGGCATCTGGCCCAAGGTTGGATAGCGGATCCGCAGCATTCCCCTTAGCGTTTGGGGCCAGCAACAGGTCGTCGCTGCTCCCGGTTGATCCCGCGGCTGAACCTGAAATCATTCCAGAAGGTGTTAGCAAATCGTCATCACCCGCTGGGAGAGCGCGGTCGCTGGCTAAAGAATAGGGGCTGGGTTCGCGTTTCGCAGCTTGCGAGGAATGAACCGAATGCGGGGCGTGAGGTGCGTGAGAAACGTGGGGAGCGTATCGATTGACTATTGGCTTGGAGTTGCCAGTACGGTGGTTCGCGGGGTTGTTTGGCAGATCCGTTCGGCTTAGGAAGGCTCGTAGGATTTCGGGATTGATTGGCTCGGTCGGCGAACCAGGAATACCGGTTGGAATCTGGGCTGGATTCGCTCGAAGTTCGGGGGGGACACCAGCGTAAGGTTCGTGATTCATGGGCCACGAACCACCGTCAGGCGGGATGCATATGCCTGGAACCTGGGCCGAGGCGGCACTGGCGAGCAGACCCAAGATGCCTAAAGCAATTATCCATGGAAAGGTGGCTTCTGAATGCCCTCGGGATTGAATGTTCATTCGGAGTTCTGGTATCGAGAATCGCCTAAAATGGCTAGCATTCGTGCGCCTTGCAACAAATACAACTGTTACCCATCGAACCATGGGATCGACCGTTACAGTCGGAATTCGCAAAAAATACAGTCCAGCAGGAAACGGCAATGGAAACGTCAAGGGCTACCCAAGTTGCAGGGGTACACCAGCCGTTACATTTTGCCAAGGACTTTCCGCAATCTCGAGTGACGTGACGTTTCCACAGACGACGCCCCTTGAATGGCATCCCAAGATTAGTCGTCTGAATAATCCATGCTGATTTTGAAAACCAACCATGGATCATCTGGGCTGTGCGAATGAATTGTCAAAGCAAACATAAATCCCGACACCTGAAATGATTGTTTCGTCCGAGAGAAGAAGCATCTGTTATGAAAGACACAAGCCCATCGTATCGCTGTAAAGTCAGCAGTGAAAACTCGCGAGCATCGTTAAAATTGGGTTGGAAAACCTATCCTGTCCAAGTGTTTGAAATAAGCCGAGATAGCTTCAGCGTTCGGGTCCCCCTGGCGATTGCCAAACGCGTGTCGATCGGTAGCGAACCGAAACTTCTCTATCAGGAAATGCTTTGGAAAGTATTGTGCACTCAGAAATGGGTCGGTGAAAACCAGCTAGTTGAATTGGAGTTTCAACAGGTGGCAGAGTTAACGCCACCGAAAGTGGTTTTCCAATCTGTTGGAGCTACCGCACGTCAAGTTCAGGCAATTCCCCGCGACAACACCTTGGCGGTAGCCACGGTCGTTGCATTCATTTTGATGGTCTTGATCCTGCCGGCTTGGGGCGGTCAATGGGGGACTTCCGATGCAATTTGTACGGCAGTTCAGACGGTTTGGGATACGCTGGGGCAGATGGTTGGGTTAAAACGCTCTACTTAGTCCAACCGCACTTCTGGCGTTTGGCTGGATGTGTTCTCCCTTTAGCAGGAGGCTGACTTGCCCTACGTTTGGATGTTGATTGGGTCTTTTTTCTTCGCCGTGATGGCATTGCTGGCGGAGTCCTTATCCGACCAGTTCACCTACCCTTGGATTACCTTCGTACGTTCGGGGGTTGCTACGGTGCTGGCTCTATTTCTTGCCCTAGCGGGAGGTGCGAAGCTTGTGTTTTTGAAGCCGCGTACGCTGTGGGCTCGATCGATTTCGGGCTGGGCGGCCATGATTTGTGGATTCTACGCGCTGACTCATTATGACGCAGAGATCGTCTTGGCGCTGACCAATATGTATCCCTTGTGGGTCGCAATCTTATCCTGGCCTATGCTTGGCAAGATTCCAGCAAGGCCAACTTGGTTAGCATTAGGGGTGAGTTGCTTAGGTGTTTGGCTTGTGTATTCCAGCGGAATCGATACCAGTCCCAAGGTGGTTAGCCAATCGTACAATCCCCGGGTTGCTATTCCATCGGCAATCTTAGCTGGAATCCTGAGCGGCGTGGCGTTGATCAACTTGCACCGAGTCAAAGATTTGGATACCCGTTCTGTGGTGACGCACTTTTCCGGGGTCGCAACAGCGCTAAGTCTTTTGGTTTGGTTGGTTGTCCCCCTGGATCCGCCCACTCGGGTCTACGACCAATCGTCGTTGGTGCGAATCATTCTCGTTGGGGTCGCAGCCACGTTCGGTCAGCTTTGTTTGACCATGGCATTTTCAAGAGGTGCCCCGGCACGAGTCAGTGTCGTAGGATTGTCGCAAGTCGCGGTGGCCGTCGTTGTGAAGGGGGTGCTCGAGGGACGCATCCCCACGGTTGGAAGCTTGGTCGGAATGATCTTGATTGTAGCTGCAACCATTTGGGTTATCCTCGATTCCGATGCTGCGTCCAACTCACGCGATCCTAAAGCTCAGGGTGCACAGTCCGAGCCATGAAACTCGTTTTATTACAGGACTACGTGCTAGCATTTCGCTCAACTACTAAATGTAGTTGGCTGTTTGCAATTCATTCTTGATCATGTAACTTGCTCCTCCATGAACGACGTTCAAGGTTCCCAGTATCTTGTACGTCGAAAACGAGGGATCGGTTTCATTGGTGCGAGGTACATTTTTCTCAAATTATTTTTTGTTCGCACATTCTTGACTGCGTCATTAGCAAGCATTGATGGATGGAATCCGTAGCCTGCATGATGATTGTTCAAAACTAGCGCGGGTATCATTGAGAAAAGTGTTCAAGCTGCAAACTAGTTCTTCTGAAGCGCATGTTTTATATCACTTTTCCTATAGGAGGATCCTATCGAATGGCTCAACGACCGCTGATTGGTTTGAATTGTGATTTGAAGGGTGCCAGTCAAGGCACCCCGTCCTTCTGCTATTTAGCAGCAGGCTATTTTGATTCGATTGCAAATGCAGGTGGAATTCCTGTTCTCGTTCCACCAACAAGCGATCCCGATATGCTTGAACAATTGCTGGACCGGCTAGATGGTTTTGTATTGGTGGGTGGTGCAGATCTCGATCCCCGCAACGATGGTTATATGTTGCACAGTTCCGTCAAACCCATGGAACCACGACGTGAAGAATTCGATCGTCGTCTAGCTCAAGAAATCGCTAATCGCAAGATGAGCCTTATGGCAATCGGCGTCGGCTTACAACTTATTAATGTGATCCAGGGCGGAAATCTCTTTTATCATTTGCCTATTGATATGCCCTCTGCAATTCCACACCGAGATCCTCACGACATCAATCACCGACATTCCTTAGTGGTCGAATCCGATTCTATTTTAGGCCGCGTTTATGGCGAAGGTGAAATACGAGTCACAAGTCGTCACCATATGGCCATCGATCGTTTGGCGGACTGTTTCCGAGTCACCGGCCGTTGCCAAGATGGAGTCATTGAAGGGATCGAAAGTATTGATCCTGACTGGTTCGTATTTGGCTGCCAATTCCATCCTGAATCGCCTGCTGCGAGCGCGCTCGACATTCGCATCTTTGAGGAATTCGTCGAAGGCGTTTCTGCGAAGGCCAATTCCTTCCAGCTTGCCGGCTCGTAATCGTTTTCATCGACTGAAAAGACACAACCGAGAAAAGTCAAAGTAGTAGGCACATTCCATGTGCCGTTCACCTGGAGCCTCAGGAAAAAACGGATTGCGGACGGCATGGCGGAGCGTGCCGCTACTTTTGTCGGCTGTTTTGAAAAAACCGCGAATGGGCCTTCATGGATGAGGGCTCGTTTCTGGTACATCGAAAAAACGAGATAATCCGCAGTTGGAAGCGGAGTACAGCTAGGTCGTAATCGCTTGCCACCGCAGGGGATTTGTATGGACTTTGCCAGTATTGGGCATGGATGCCCGGTCTCGTTTCACCCAAGCATTCCACCATTGCGTTTCGACGCAAGGCAAATAAAAATGGCGAGGCTAGCTCAACGAGAGCTAACCTCGCCAACGGGGGAAGGGAGTGCAGGCCGCGAAGATGCAAGAGTTTCTAATCGCGGCCCACAATTCAAAATAGGTCGATGGCGATTTGGTACCAAATCAATTCTTACGAAATCGTCATTTGTTCCGTGCACAAAACAATCAACTTCCCCGTTTGTAGTGGTTATTCAGGCGTTTTGTGCCTTCTTGGGGCATGGTTTTGTATCTCAGGCTGCACAACCAGACCTGAAAACGGCGTCGTTTTGTATACCTCTGCCGATCGCGAGTACGCGGCGCCCATCTTGGACGCGTTTGATCGCAACCATCCCGGCGTCGAGATCGCACGTCAATTTGACGTAGAAGCATCCAAGACCCTCGGGCTTTTGACTCGGATTGAACAAGAGCAGGCCAGAACGCGCTGCGACGTCTTTTGGAATAACGAGATCATCCACACGATTCGGCTTCAGCAGAAAGGATTGCTAGCAAAGCGTTCATGGCAGATCCCTTCCAACTGGCCGAAGCAGATGCGAGCCGGCGACGGCACTTGGGTTGGTTATGCGGGACGCGCTCGCGTTTTGCTCGTCAACAAAGAGCGTTTGCCGGACGCTTCCGAATGGCCCAAGAGTGTTTTCGAGCTAGCCGATCCCAAGTGGCATCATCGATGTGGAATGGCCTACCCAGTCTACGGCACCACCGCGACTCACATGGCAACCTTGCGATCCAACGTTAAGGGATTCGCCATGACGGAAGCGTGGGCGAAGAGCTTTACCGACGAGAGCTCGCGCGTGAATTGGGACTCTTGGTTGGACATCGCAGCGAAGAATACGGTGGTGCTTGCCGGCAACAAACAAACGGCCCAAGCGGTCAGTCGCGGCGAGTTGGATTGGGCGTTGACCGACACCGACGATGCGATGATTGAAAAGGATTCTGGGAATCCTGTGGAACTGATTTTCCCTGACCAAGCCGAGGGCCAATTCGGTACGTTGTTGATCCCCAATACGATAGGCGTTCTTAGGGATGCGCCTCACCCCGCAGCGGCAGCGTTGCTAGCTGATTACTTGATGAGTGAAAAGGTGGAAGCTCGACTGACCATGGGCAATGGATCGCAGTTTCCCGTTTGGCCGAATTCTTCTGAAAAGTCCCGGCCAACTCAAGGCAAAACCATTCGCTGGGCCGAAGTTGATTTTGAACTGGCAGCCAAGGATTGGGACTCCACCTTGGATCGGATCAAAAGAGCCTTCGATGCGGACAAAAAACAATAGTCCGGCAAAGAGTAGAACTGCGAGGCTGACCGGAAACTCAGTCCCGGTTAAGTAACGGGGGGGCGAAAAGCCGAATTGATAAATCGGCTATCTTTGAATGCCTTCGTGATTGCGCAGCAGTTTGGAAAGTCGCGATTCTTCCTGAGCGTAATCGATCAACGAAAAACGAGATGGGCGAATACTCGATTTAGCTTTGTCTGCGGAATCGGACACATCGGTTAACGCGAATTGGGAAACCAACATCTTTTCGCTCAAACCGTTTTGTTGCGATACAGCCTCCTTGAGTTCGGCAACAGTACCTAACCGTATTTGGTTCTTGGCCTCCTTGATTTCTTTGTCTTTGGATGAGATATCCGCACTCACTTGTTGCATTTGCGCGCGAAGTGCGGTGCGTCGCTGTTGATCTTTCTGCTGCCAATCTGCAATTCGTGCAGGAAAGGATTGCATGTCAGCCTCGTATTGCCTTTGTTCGGTGCGATACTTGTCCATTTTGCGACGGTATTCTCGCTTTTCAGTTTCCGATGGCTCGTCGACGACAACTCGCCTTCCTGTATCTTTGTCTGTTTTGTAGGTTGTTTTCGGTTCGACAGGAATTTTAGGAGCGACAGGTGGCCGTGGTTTACCTTCCGTCTCCTTATTCCATTCGTTATTGAGCACTTTTTTCGTGGCAAAAAGTTGTTTGCGAATCATCTCTATTTCATCGATTGCATTCGTTTCCTGTTCCGTTCGTTCCTTGATGGATTCGACGTTTGTTTTCGCATCCACTAACTCCGTCTCTAACGAGCTGACAACTGCCTTTGCTTCGTCGAAACTTAGACTACGAAGCTCTTCAACTCGAGCCAGTAAAGCTATGCCGTGTTGGTTCGATTTCTCCCATTCCGTCAGGAATCGCGATGCATCGGATTTGCTAGCAAGTGCTCCCAGTGTGCTCTTGGCCTTACGAATTGTTTCACCTGGAATGGCCTTTTGTTGTTCATCTGCATCTAGCATTCCGATCAGCGCGCCGAGATCCTCGATCAAAGCAACCCTCTGACTGCTTTCAAGCGTATCGGCCGAGGCCAAACCGACGATCTTCTCGAAGATCTCTTCCGCATCTTGCTTTGAATCTGCTTCCAGCAGCAACCAGAGCTTGAGTTGGTGCTGTCCCAATTGCAAATGGGGGGTGGATGAACTCTTGATAGGGTTGGACTTAAGGCATTTCCACGCTTTGGAAAATTCGTTTTGCTGAATATGAACGATGGAGGCTGCTTGAGCTGCCACCGGGCGATACGGAGATTGAAGTGGAATTTGCGAGAGAATTTCTTCCACTTTGTCGCGTTCTGGGTTTTGGGGTTGTTGAATCATGGAAATCAACGACTTCGCATGCTTGATGTCCATTTCCTGTGCAGTCACTGCAGACAACGAAAATGGGACCAGCAGCATCGATGCATGAAGCAAGACAGCTTTCATGAGACAAATGGATCGAAGCGCAAGGGTAATGGGGTTTCTTTTGATCGTCCGTCTTGGTCTTTCCATGGCTCACGAAAACCGGAGTGGTAGTCCAACAAAACGATTCGAAGACCAAGTTCTTGCAAACTAGGCTACGAAAACAACCAAGATTATTGTGCATGCATAGGCCTGATTGCAACAAAACAAAAGCATGTTTGCCAAATTTTCTTCTTGGATTCAATTTGGACACAAAGAGCAGGATTTTCTTGCAGGGGCAAAAAGTGTATATTCGTAACGGAAGTACTCTTCTCAGAACGGCTACCTTCTATGAATCGAATGTATCTTGGCAATCTAGCGCGCGACGTTAATGCAAGCATTGTTGTTTTTTTGGTTGCGCTTCCGCTGTGCTTGGGTGTTGCTCTTGCATCAGGCGCACCGCTCATTTCTGGGATTCTTGCTGGAATCGTGGGCGGTTTGTTAGTGGGGGCCATGAGCGGTTCGCAGACAAGCGTCAGTGGGCCGGCTGCTGGACTTACAGCCATCGTGGCAGCTCAATTGGAAGTCCTTAAGTCGTTTGAAACGTTCCTGTTGGCTTTGTTCTTGGCGGGCATCCTTCAAATCGTTATGGGCTTGTTGCGAGCCGGCACGCTTTCGGCATTTTTCCCTTCTGCGGTGATCAAGGGGCTTCTAGCTGCAATTGGTGTGATTCTGATTTTGAAGCAGATTCCCCACATTTTAGGGCATGACAACGATCCCCAAGGAGAAATGCGATTCGAACAGCCTGATCACGAGAATACTTTTTCTGAGATTGGTCGGCTGTTCTTCGGCGAGGTGCATCAAGGGGCGATGGTCATCGGATTATTGTCGTTGCTGCTATTGGTGAGTTGGGACAGTTTCAAGATCAGCAAGAAGAGCCCGATCCCTGTTCCGTTGCTGGTCGTCCTGTTTGGCATTGGATTGAGCGAGCTGTTTCAGTGGATTGGAGGAGCCTGGACGATTGAAGCAAGTCACTTGGTGGAGGTACCCGTCGCAGATCAATATCGCGACCTGATTGGCTTCTTGCGAATGCCCCATTGGGCAGACTGGAATCAGCCGACTGTCCTTACGGCCGCCGTTACGATCGCATTCGTCGCATCGCTGGAAACACTTTTGAATCTCGAAGCGATCGACAAGATTGATCCTCGGCAACGAATCTCGCCACCGAATCGCGAGCTTTTGGCACAAGGGGTTGGGAATATGGCTTGTGGTCTGATCGGTGGCCTACCCATCACTTCGGTGATCGTACGCAGCAGCGTCAATATCAACTCAGGTGCACGCAGCAAACTGTCTGCAATTATCCATGGTGGTCTTCTCTTGTTGAGCGTCGTTTTCCTGCCCACGTATCTCAATCAAATTCCCCTCGCGTGCTTAGCGGGCATTCTTCTTGCGACCGGATTCAAACTTGCAAGTCCGACGGTCATCTCGCAAATGTACAAGGAAGGGGTGCGTCAATTCGTACCGTTCATGGTTACTTTAGTGGCAATTGTTTTAACGGACTTGATTCTCGGCGTAGGAATTGGATTGGCGGTAAGTTTTGGCTTTATCTTGGCGGGAAATGTCCGCCGTCCGATCAGGCAAATCAAGGAGAACCATCTCGCAGGCGAAGTCGATCATATCCAGCTGGCGAATCAAGTCAGCTTTCTCAATCGGGTCGCGCTCGAGAACGTATTGAGCCAAGCCGAACCGGGGAAGCATTTGCTTTTGGATGCGGAAGAGACTTATTACATGGACCCGGACATCCAAAGTTTAATCCGAGATTTCATTGCGAAAACCGCAGTTGCCCGAAACTTATTGGTCAGCACGAAAGGCTTTCGACCCGAATTTCGGATCCCCAATCGCATTCTGTTCACGGAGTTCACCACCCAGCAACTTCAGGAGCGGATGTCGCCGTGTGATGTCCTGAACGCTCTTCGGGAAGGTAACCAGCGATTCCGATCTGGCACTCGATTGACTCGCGATCTTGGACGGCAGTTGTCAGGTACATCGTCGGGGCAACATCCCCTTGCGATTGTGCTGACCTGTATTGATTCCCGTTCTCCGGCCGAGATCATTTTCGACGTTGGTCTTGGGGACATTTTTACCATTCGCATTGCGGGAAACGTGGTGCGGTCCAAGGTGCTTGGCAGCATGGAGTATGGGACTGCGGTGGCTGGTGCACGACTCATTCTTGTGATGGGGCACACTCGCTGCGGAGCCGTGACCACCGCGGTCGAACTACGGTGTTCCGGCAACAACGTGAAAGAAGCGACGGGGTGCGATCACTTGGATTTGATCATCGACGAGATTCAAAAGTCGATCGACCCAAGCGTAGCACCTAGGATTGCGAGTGCATCTGACGAACTGAAAAAGACGATCGTCGACGAAGTTGCGAAGAAGAACGTCATCCATGCGGTGAACTTGATACCTCAAGAAAGCGCGACCATCCAAAGACTATTGGATTCGAAACGAATCGCCATCGTGGGTGCGATGTACGATGTCGTCAGTGGTGAAATCGAGTTCTTAAGCGATCAGGCTATCGGTTTGTAACGCGAAGGCAACGCAGGAAACCAACTAGGATTAGAAGTTGGACGTTTCTCGCTCCGATGTGCAGACGAGCACCTCTTTGAGATCCGCTTGCAAATGTTGAGCGAGGCGGTTCATGGCAAAGGATTCGCTGGCGTGATGGCCAATCAACATCATGGCGATCCCTCGGGACTCAGCCTCCAAACATTGATGGTAGGTTGCTTCGCCGGTTAACATGGCGTCGCAGCCGCGGCTCGCTACCAGCCCCAACATGCTCCCACCGCTACCACAAACAATTCCAACCTTGCGGGCGCCATGCGTGGCGTCGTGAGTCGATTTCGCTTGAATGTTTGGGATATGCTGCCGAAGCCGTTCAAAGAGTTCTTCGATGGTATGAGGCCGTTGCCCGTGGACGTATCCATAACGCCCCACGCCAACGGATTCATCTATCTCAGATCCACTGGCAAAGTTTTGAAGCGGTCGGACGGATGTCAGTTCCAACATATCCGCCAGTTGCTGGTTGATACCTTTTTTGGCATTATCCCAGGCGGTGTGAGGCGAGTAGACTGCGATTCCGGCCTCGATCGCCTGAAGCAACAGCTTGCCGGTCGATGTATCGTTGGTGATGCGAGCTAGGGGTTTGAATGGGATTGGATGGTGGCATACGACCAATTGGGCTTGCCGTTCCATCGCTTCCGCCAAGGTGGTTGGCGTAAGCGTCAAGCAAGTCATCACTACCGAGACGTTTTTTTCAGAGGAACCAACCAACAGTCCAACATTGTCCCAGGATTCCGCGTACTCCAACGGAGCGATCTGCTGCAAAGCACCAAGTATCGTGGCGAGTTTCATGATGAGATCAATTGGCTCAGGATTCGATGAATTCCGGGAACAGGTTCGATATGCAGTCTTTCGTATCGCGAGTAGCCTCGGACGAATTCGGATGCGTCCATCGACCTTTTGCCTGCGGGCTGAACGGTTTCAAGGACCAAGATGCCATCGGCCGTAACGAGCTGTAGGGCCGCGTCCTGTTGCCCAAGGAGAAGATCACCTGGTTTTCCGATCGTCGCATCCATTGGCACCTCGACCGCGCGAGCTTGAGAAACGATTAGCCGCAAGGAATTGCCGTCGGGGAACACGACGTTGGTGAAGGTACTTGGCCATGGCTGCAGCCCACGCACCAAACGATCCAATAGTCGAGCTGGGTACTGCGGGTCCAATTGCCCATCCTGCTTATTGAGCCTTGGGGCCTTGGTCCTTTTCTGTTTGTCTTGCAGGATGCCTAGTTCAGTGCACTCGGCGAGCGATCGTTTTGATTCCAGATCGCGAACGGACGCCAGGGTGGATTCAACCCCGAGCAGGCTGAGGCGACGTTCTAATTGTTCCGCTGATTCGGAAGGCAGAATTTCCGTTGCAAGCTGATGAAGAACAGGGCCACCGTCCAAGGTGGGAGTCATGTGAATGATCGAGACGCCAGCGGTTGGGTCGCCTGCTAAGATCGACCACTGCACGGGAGCAGCCCCGCGGTGCCTGGGCAATAACGAGCCATGAAGATTGATGCCGCCCAGTTTGGTGGTGGACAGGGCATGTTGCGACAGGATTTGACCGTAGTCGCACACGACCATCAAATCAGCCTGAAGGGAAGCAAGCCAATCCATCGTTTGGGGGTCATTGATCGAAGCCGGGTCGAAGATGGGCAGCCCATTTTCGGAGGCCCACATGCGAACCGGGCTAGGGGGTGGAGCTTTCTTTGCAGAACCAACGACCGCGGGCCTTGTAATGACGGCGGCGATTTCCTGTCCGGAGATTCTTAGGGCATCAAAGCTTGGGACAGCAAAAGGACCTGTCCCCATCAGTAACAGTCGCAAGGATAACCTCTCGATCGGCGTATCAACGAAATTGGGCAAGCAAAAGTGCCTGCCCAAGATCGTATCTTAGATGGAAGCTTTGTCGACCTGGTATTAAACCATGTCCTTGAGCTTCTTGAGAGGACGAACCTTAACGGCTGTCGAAGCTGGCTTTGGATCTGCCCATTTCATTTCACCCGTTTGAGGGTTACGAACTTGGCGCTTTGGAAGAGCCTTCTTCTGAATGCGGACGATCTTGCACAGATCTGGAATGACGAACGAGCCAACGCCCTTCTTACCAACGGAATTCGAAATCTCAACCTTGAGGGCCTCGAAAACTTCCGCAATTTGCTTCTTAGAAAGACCAGTCGCTTCAGCGATGTTGGTGAAGATCTGGACCTTGGTTAGTGGCTTTTCTGTCTTGGCAGCTGCTTTCGCCATGCGATAAATCCCTTTTACAAACGTCGAATCAAGTATCGTGTCCAACCGAGAGGACAGCTTTGGTTTTGCTGAATTAAAGGTTGCCGGGGGCAAAATGCAACCGGGAAACGGGGATTCCAGCCCAAAAACCCTGGTTTTCGTTCGATTTTGTCCCAAAATCACTGAAAATCCCGATGGTTTTTGCCATCCAAGCCGTCGGGACAGCATTTTGCCTGGCTTCAGGAACTGTCAATTCAGGGGATATTTTAGACGATTTCGAACCATTTTGAGCTCCAGAGCGCGGCTCAAATCAATCCCTAAAACTTCCGCCATTCTCAAGGTGTAGGCCAGCACATCGGCAATCTCCTGAGCCACGGGCGAATCGTCTGTGATGGAATCCGGCGCAGCTTCAGTCCCCGTCCACTGAAAGTGTTCCATCAGTTCGGCAGCTTCGATCGCGATCGACATGGCCAAGTTCTTGGGCTGGTGAAAACGTTCCCAATCGCGCTCCGCAACAAACTGATTCACGATGGTCTTGAGTTCCTGGATTGTAGTGAAAGTATCACTTCGATTTGAAGATGCTGGGATGTTCATGTTTCTTAGCCTTGACGATCTCCGAACAATAGGGACGATTGACGATTCGACTTCACTTTAACACAAACCAACCAGGAAATTTTTCATGTCCGTTTTGGTCACCAAGCCAGCACCGAATTTCAAAGCCAACGCAGTTCTTCGCGATGGATCCATTGCTGAAGTCTCTTTAAGCCAATTCAAGGGCAAGTACGTCTTGCTGTTCTTTTACCCGCTCGACTTTACTTTCGTGTGCCCCACCGAAATTATCTCGTTTTCGGATCGAGCCAAGGAATTCACGGACTTGGGAGTGGAAATCATCGGTGTTTCGGTGGACAGCGAGTATTCGCACTTGGCCTGGCGGAACTTGAGCCGCAAGGAAGGCGGGATCGGCAAAGTCGAGTACACGCTGGTAGCGGACTTGAACAAGCAGATTGCTCGCGACTACGACGTTCTGGTCGGCGACGCCGTTGCTCTTCGCGGACTGTTTCTGATCGACAAAGACGGAATCGTACGTCACCAAGTTGTCAATGATTTTCCGCTTGGACGAAGTGTCGACGAAGCCCTACGAATGGTAAAAGCTCTGCAATTTGTCGAAACTCACGGGGAAGTTTGCCCCGCCGATTGGCAAGAAGGAAAGCGCGCCATCAAGGCAACCGTCAGCGAAAGCAAGGAATTCTTCGGCGCTGAATACGCGGAGTAAGGCTTAAGGCTTAAGGAGTAAGGTGTAAGTTTTAAGGTGTAAGTTTTATGGCTTATACCTTACAGCTTATCGCTTATCGCTCGTGATCAACGCGGCTAGCGCCCAATGGCACTCACTTTGTTCGAAATGAGCCGCGGGCGCTAGCCGCGATAACCGGCTTTGGCAGGGAAACCGTAACGCGGCTAGCGCCCGCGGCTCAGTAATTTGCTTGCGCAAACTACAAAGTGAGTGCCATTTGGCTAGCGTCTACGGCTCAGTGAGGAGCGATTGAAAACACCCTAGCAGCTGAATTATCCCCTTTGTTTTGAACGTTTTGTTAATTAGGTCGTTTCTTTTACAGATGAACTGGTACGTGCGTTTCCAATGACCGTTTCAAAGAATCCTCAGGAACAACAACCACCAGCATCCGTATCACTGACTCACGTAAGCGAGGCAGGCGAGGCGCGGATGGTGGACGTAGGCAGCAAGCAAATTACAAGACGAATCGCGTGCGCAACCAGTAAAGTCACGCTCTCGCTGGAGGCCGCTCAGGCCGTGCGGTCAGACACTCTGAAAAAGGGTGATTGCATTGCGGTCGCAAGAATTGCGGCAATCCAGGCGGCAAAACAGACCAGTCTTTTGATTCCCTTGTGCCATGTACTCTTGATGGATTCCGTTGAAATTAGCTCCGAATGGATCTCGTCTACGGAGCTTACCTGGAAAGCTGTTGTCAAATCGACCGGCCAAACGGGTGTCGAAATGGAAGCGCTTACCGCGGTCAGCGTCGCAGCATTGACCGTTTACGACATGTGTAAGGCAGTTGATCAGGCCATTGTGATTTCCGATATCATGCTCCTGGAAAAATCAGGTGGTGCGAACGGGAGTTACCTAAGAAGCAAGTGAAATCTCCATGGATTCGACCAAAACGTTTCGGCAACCGAATGTCTTCATCAACGAGACTTCTGGCAGAATCGGATTCCCATCAAGCAGCCCGAACCGAGTGTACGATGCTCCAACGGACCGTCTTAGGGTGCAGTTAACAGCCTCGGGGGAATTAAATGCCGAAGCGTATCGACTGTTGCTTCAATCTGCCATGGCTCCAATCGCAACGGAACTGTTGCGCGTTGAAACTGTTTTGAAGTCGGAACTGCAGACGGGCAACTCATCCATTCGAGAAATGCTGGATTATGTTGGTGAACTCGGCGGAAAAAGATTACGACCATGCCTTTTATTGCTCGCTGCGAAAGCCTGTGGAGAACCGACCGAAGAGTCGGTGCGTTTATCGGTTGTTGTTGAAATGGTTCACACCGCAACGCTAGTGCATGACGACGTGCTGGACAAGGCTCTTGTGCGCCGCCACAGACAAACCGTGCACGAGCGATGGGATGTACCCACCAGCATTTTGATCGGTGACTGGCTGTTCGCACATGCATACGGTCTCGCGAATCGAGGAAGTTCGACCATACCTGGCCGTTGGATCGCCGACGCGGCCAAGCAGGTTTGCGAGGGTGAGATTTTGCAAGGACAAAGCATTCGCCATTTTGAAATTGGCATTGAAGAGTACATCCAATTGCTAGAAGCCAAAACGGGAGCACTTTGTGCCGTCAGTTGTTCCCTTGGCGCATGGAGCGGCGGCGGGGACGAAACAGCCTGCCATCGACTGCAACGTTTTGGGCTGAAGCTTGGGACCGCATTTCAGGTTTACGACGACTGGTTGGACGTTTGGGGTAATCAAGATCACGCCGGCAAAACGCTGGGGACAGATTTGGGTTCGTTCAAACCGACGTTGCCCGCTTTGCGGGCTTTGAACTCGATGGCCAACGAAGATAGGTTGCGCTTGGTGACCAGCTTGAATCAAGGCAATGAAGACGCATTGGTAGAACTACAGCAAGCGATTGCGGCATCGGATGCCTCGAACTTTACGCTGGCTTACGCCAAGCGGCTGATCGCCGAAGCGATGGAACAATTAGACGCCCTACCAGAATCCGAAGCAGCCGTTTCGTTGAGGCAGCTAGCGCTAGCCTCCGTCAGTCGGAAGGGTTAATGGGACAGGGGCAGGGACAGGATTTTCACAGACTCAATTCGGAGATGAGTCGTCGCGGGGTTTCATCTTCTGTTTCAGTTCTCGGTTCCGTTTGGAAGTTGCATCTGCGATCCGGGAAACGTAGAGCAGTCCCCAGATCGCGAAGATCATTCCGAATACAAAACCTACTAGAATCAGGAATTGCGTTCCTAGAAGGGTGTCCAGGTAGTGCCCAAGCACGCCGGGAACACACATCAAAATCATGACGGCGATCGCTCTTGAAAAAGCGTTCGTGTTGGCCTGGGTTTCAATTCTCGTCAAATCTGCCTCCGTCAAATCTTCCAGCCTTTCGCCCTGGCTACCTTGGATTTCAGGTTGCGCCGATTGGTCGTGATTTGACGGTTTTTGGGACATCTTGTGTTGCCTTAGGTTGATTTCTGAACTATTTTGGCCAGCTTTCGCGGGCAATTGCGGCTGATCTGTCTAGAAATGGAGATCAGGAGTAAGCATACTTGGATTCCACCTTAGCGGGATCTTAATCCCATTTTGGCTTATGTTGTCCAACCTATGATGGAGTTTCCATTGAGCGCATCAAAAAACAAGCCGAAGAGCTCGCAAAAACCTTCCGCCTCCAAAATTAGCAAAACTGCTAGCGAGAAGCCGACGGTCTCCGCTTCGAAGGTTTCCAAAGGTAAGGTCTCTGCCCCAGCCATTGCTAAGGCCACAACCGTAAAATCGTCTCACTCCAAGACGAACTCTTCCGTTTCAAAAACCGCCGCGAAAAGCCCACTGAAACCGGTGAAAGTTGTTAAATCTACCAAGGCGAGCGTTTCGACAAAAGTAGTTGCGAAGCCGGCAAAATCCAAAGTCGTTGCACCCAAAAAGCCGGAAACCAAAACCGGATCGGTAAGCAGCAAATCATCAGCCACACCCGTAAGCTCATCCAAGCCAAAGGTGAAGTCTTCGGCAGCGCCCAAGAAGGCCGTGGTAGCGGAACCGATTGCGAGAATCACCGAGAAGACCAAGAAAATTGCCTCCACGCCCTCTCCGATCATCCCGTCCGTGAAGACCAAGAAGCCGGTTGCCGTCAAGAAGCAGACTGAACCAGTCCCGCCCCCATCGAACACCAACCCAGAGATCGTCGCCAAGATTCGCAAAGCTCAGGCTGAAAAAGAGCTTCGCAAGGATCTTGCGCGAACGTTACCTAAGAGCTCGCTAACACCGATCACCCAGGTACCACCGGTCGTCAAAGGTCAGGACCGTTTGATTTTGA
>Ga0247831_1004713_pt1 | contig 17839 bp, 14 predicted proteins | sample LaCruzMarch2015__9_FD_192406 | JGI IMG/M metagenome (GOLD analysis project Ga0247831, IMG submission 192406) | Freshwater microbial communities from meromictic Lake La Cruz, Castile-La Mancha, Spain - LaCruzMarch2015_1m | ecosystem: Environmental > Aquatic > Freshwater > Lake | place: Spain... | reverse complement strand
AAATTTTCTTGCCAGGCTGAACTTTACCCCTGGCAAGTGCTACGACGCACAGACGCCAAATCATATGAAAAAAAGGTACGAAACTAAGAAAAACATTTTTGACCACCCGCCTCTGGACACAACCTAACTCTTCTCCATAACGTTGGTGTTCTACCTAGTTATGTACATCACATCTTATAGCATACGTATCGTCCTACTATCGCGGTACGTAAATATCTACGGTACCATGGCGCCTATGTCAATTAGAGACTGACTCTAGTATGCTCGTGTGGTATTAGTTACCTTTCCAAAAGCTATCGGCAAAGGCAAACAAGGCAGACACATTCAAGGATTTCACATCGTCACTAATGAGTGTGGGAAAGACAGCCGACGATGGAACCATATCAGTGTTCACAAAAGATGGCGTCATGATACAAAGAAGAAGATGTGCTCCTCATCACATGCAAAGGAGAGCCCATACTCATCGGCGTGAGAGATATGAATGGCAGATACCGCATACCATTAGTACAGCAACGAGGGCAATGGCAACCGAGGCGACCGACCAAACGACAACGAAAGTTCCTTCGGCAAGCCAACAGCATGTACGATCTACCATCAACAGAGCAGGCAATCAATGGATGCATGCAGTATGCGGGTACCCAGTCAAATCAACATGGCTCAAGGCCATAAAGGCAGGAAATTATGTAGGTTGGCCCGTATATTTTGTGCCATATATCCACCATCGATACTACCCTACCCGTGGACTGTGTAGACCACGACGACGTACACTGGGCGGAAAAGAATGGAAAATTTCGGCAGACGACAGTAGACAACCACACCCTACAACAGGGAGAGGGGTTGGGGGGGGTTGAAGACCTACGGAACGCCTCCTCCGCTTTATACGACGACCAGGGCGTGACGGAAGTCGCCTAACTCTTACCGGCAAGTTTTCAAGACTTGCCGGCAAGAGTTTAGCGGGACCAGCAAAAGTGTCAAATGATTTGAAAATTGTAGTATTGTCTCTTAATTAGTATAGTATCTACTACGTATTTCTCTATTAATGGTGTGTCAACACGGGCCAATCTCGTTTAAACATACATACCCGATTGGCATTTTTGATCGAGTGCACATAATGTCATCAACGAAAGATATACTTCTTGATTATGTCAGCCCTGCGATCGGTGGTGTTGTTGCTTGTGTCATGTTTACAGGTATGTAGATGTAGTGTTCCAACTCTCCTCGTAAAGAGACTTATTTGTCATGATGTGGCGTTGCCTCGATCGGGGGAGAGTCGTCTAGGATGTTGAGCTAACAAGTAATCCTCTGCAGCGTGTGTTTGGTCGTTACTCAGTTTCTCTGTGTTATTCTAATTATTCCGAACACGTGTATATGTATTTGACACGCATAGCTCCGGTGCGGGATGTTAATCGAGCATTAGATAGGGGCACACTAGGAAGTTTAAATCCCACACCATGGGCTGTCATGACTGCTAATACTACTGCATGGGTTATTTATTCCTATCTCATTGAGGTAAGAAGCTATCATGCGATAGATCAGTAATTTATGCTTTTCTCCCTAACTTCCTTTGTGACAAGATTTAACAATTACTCCTCTACCCTCTAATGATTCTATTCAGGGGATTAGTGGACGTCTATTCCTGTTCTTCCCGAATGCGATAGGGTTCCTTGTTTCTATTTACCTGAACCTTGCAGCAGTCAAGCTTCAATACAGTGATAGGAATGCGATGGCCAATCGACGGTCGAGGGGTTCCATGGTAGCGATGGCAACAAGGATCACAGGGCCACTGTCATTCAACGTACTACGTGGTTCAGTTACCACACCAATGACGACAGTAGAAACAACACCTCCGCATGAAAAATTGGTATTTGTAGGTAAGAACTAATGGTTGTGGATAGATCTCTTATCTGTATCTGAATCTCACTCGTTGAGAACTGTTATAAAACAACTATGTACTTGTGTAATGGGAAGTTGTGACAATGTGGTTAGCCGTGATTTCTGTGCTAACATTCCCCTCTATAAGTGCTGCAGCGTGGATCTTGACTATTGCTATATTGGCCAATACTACGCAGGTTTTCTTTTACCTAGCACCCTTATCTACCATGCTGACGGTATTAAAAACACGTGATTCATGTTCCATCCATCGATGGACATTAACAATGAACACTGTCAATGCTGTTTTCTGGACAGCATTCGGTTTTGGACGGGAGGATAAAGCAATAATAATACCCAATGCGATTGGTGCTTGTCTATGTTTCTTTCAAATAGCATTGTGTACGGTCATTCCAAGTAGTGAGGCATCGACTATGAGCAGTAATGAAACAGCACACACCTCATCCAAAATCCAAAACGTTGATACAGCAAGCTCCGATAATAATGATGAGACAGATACTTCTCTAGCAAAAGAAGTCAAAGATGTGGTTGACAGTTTTGATGAGTTTGAGAAGTCTCTAGTAGTCTGTCCTCAACACCCAACCATAAGTGTGGTTGACAATTTTGATGAGTTTGAGAAGTCTCTAGTAGTCTCTCCTCAACACTTACCCGCAGGAAAAGACGCGGTTGATGAAGATTTAAGCTATATGGAATTTCTGAAAACTCTGTGAAACTCCTCTGCTGCATTCCGACTACTATGGTGAGATGGATTAGCTTATTCATTGAGTTACGCCAAGTGTAGGTAGGGAGCGGTCATTATATGATTTGATCACCTAATTGTTAGATGAAAGTTTATCGGTCCATTGATGAGTTGTGATCACGTGTTTCATATTTTGCAATCAAGTTGCGTTTGAAGTTTGTCTTCAAAAGTGACTGCAATGTCCACATTACTCATATTTCTCTCCAAACCATGTCATCAATTAATGTCACCCAATGCTCCAACTTTCCATTCCCAATTCTTTTACGAAATCAATAGCATCATGACAATGTCTCACACATACAAATCTCCTCTTCCTTCCCTAATACCAATTCACTTCCCCCCCCTTCCACCCTTTCTTTCATTACTTTTTGGTGTTCTTCTTCTTCTTAGCGGCCTTCTTCTTCGCCTTCTTCGCGGCAATCTCCTCCAACTCGGCCAACAACACCTTCGTTTCCTCGTCTGCCTCCTTTGTTGTAACAAAATACCGCGGCAACTCCAATCCCGTCACACGAGTCGTCCCACTTGGCAACAGTAACACGGTACACTTAAAGTGTGCGATCTTGGCATCTGTACGCTCATTCAATACGGGATAATGAGCCAATAATCCATGAGCAAGACACTCAGTCACACCTAACTTAGCAGCACGTTCATCCTCAAAGTGTGCTAAAGTAAATGGCAATGCTGGATACTTCCTATCCACTTCACCCAATAGTGCACGAGATGCCTTCTGTCTTAGTTGATACTTGGCCTCAACATTCCGTCGGTAGACTGTTGTGCGGTTCGATGACGATTGACGTGGTTTACCCTCACCAGTACTTAATGCAACATCGACGGCATATACTTCGGCCTGTTCAAACGTACATTCCTCAATCTTATCTTCACCACTTTCAATAGCATCCGGAGTGGGTTCCTTAAGTGCCACCTCCTTAACACCATCAATGACATAACGTTTCATTTGATGCATCCGTACACTTGCGATGGGATTGACACCGTAGGCTAATGCCACACGTTGGACTGCCTTCGTAACATCCTTATTTTTTGCACCAGCCTTGATTGATGCAGCCGCGATGAGCATGGCATTGTATGCAGCAACAGCAACATTTCCCATCTCTTCAGGAATGTCAGTCGGTGGACCATCGGGGGAGATGGGGACGATAAGAGTGTGTGCTGCCACGGAGATGTAACCATCGATATGACAACCGAGATCGATTTTGACAGTATCACCTGCCTTAAGGGGTTCCTGTGAAATATTTATGTTGAAGTGAAGGGATGCAGTTGCAAATAAGAGAAGAATGAGTGTGTCATCGCTCGAATAGGGAGAACGAACAAACGATTGTAGATTCCCCCGTTCCTTCCTTCGTTGTAACAAAACTTACCGTCTCTTCACTTGCCAAAGGACAGTGATTGCAAATAATATCATTTACGCTTACACACACTGGGAATGCCACACCCTTTTCAATCTTTTTACTCTTCTTCTCGCCTTCCTTCCCTCCAGTAGCAGCAGCAGCGCTCGAAGAAGTACCTCCCTTGTTGTAAAGCTTCGAACAATGCAATGTTATTACATCATTACCAAATTTACATAATTCACTAATTGTCGCGCCCGGTAAACATCGTGACACTAGGCCCGACAAGGCCAAGTTCACAACCTTGGATGCTTCTTGATACTTGGTACATACATCACTGTCGGAAAGGTCCGTAATGACATCATCTGACGTATTTTCCTCGTCCTTCTTCTCTTCATCGTCGTCGTCGACACTGCTAACATCGTCATCGTCGTCCGCCGGCGCCATCTTCTGTAAATACTCGGAGTTTGTTGTCGCTAAATTGTCCAAACGAGAACAACCAAAAAATGAGCGGTTCGGGACCTTTCGGACAACCCGCCAAATGCTGGCAGAGGTACGTTGGATGGATCATCATCTACACGGGAAGGGAGGAGCGATAGTCAACTGGTCGCTACCTGTAAAGTTTGTACACGTTCTAATTTAGATAGATCACTTCATTACTATCGCCCTGATAAAAAAGACGAAATCAAGTGGCGGCCTATATAATGAAATTACTTCTTGTCTCGCATCACAGCTAATTCTTCTACAACGACCAACGGACCAGGGTGGCTCAACCTTTGAATATCATCCTCGAGCTGCTGCAATTCTGCCTCCTGGGTAACCTTACGTTTAATCTCGCCTGGTGTATCGAGGATGACCTTGTGACAATACTTGGAATACTCGGCATTTACATCGTCCCATCGTTTCTTGAGTTTATTAATTAGTTCTCTGCGTTCCTGTTCGTCCATGATTATCTCTTGAGTCGTTTGAGGGATGACATATGTCTCAACCAACATCTTTTCTTTTTGAATCTCAGTCTTCACTGCCTCGAGATAGGCTGGTACTTTGCCATAATCCAGTGACTTGTTGTATGGAATCTCTACTTCCTTTCTCTTTGGCGAACTATTAATTATCTCGACTGCGTTACTATTGACATAGTCTTTCGTGGTCGGAGGTTTCTGCATTGGCCTTTCATCGACAGGTGGCAAGGGTGGTTTGATTACCTCCCTGTTCCGATTTTGATGCTCTATCGACGGAAGGAGGGCTCTATCCTTATCTTTCCGAGTCCCCTTGCGAAGATATTGCTCTGGATCAGGCTTTTCCGGTTGAAGTCCCATAGATGAAGTCACAACATGGGTCTTGCAGGACAAGAAGATAAAGATGATTGTTGAGTTGTGGTGGTGGTGATGAGACTAGACGATTGGTGTCCCAATGCAACAACAAAGAAGAGCTACTCACCTTTTTGATACTGTGAACGCCTTTGCCATCGACCGCGGTCGTACCTTCCATACCGAACGTCGATCCAATCAGTGGGCCCTTAGGATCGTACTTCGACTTGTAAAGTGGACCCTTTGGTCTTTCCTCAGCCTTTGGCTTTTCCACGAGTTTGTAAATGGACTCTGACGACATTACAAGGCGACCCTTGGGGATCTCAAAAAGCAAGGAGAAAAGCGAAGTTTTTTTTTGCGGTTTATTATTATTATTATTATTACCTCAAGCGGAGCAGCAGACAGACAATTTTAACCGGTAGCTTTAGCTCTGTCCACCAATGACAATCAGACTTCTGGACACATTCCACCGATTGACGAATAAGTTGATTCGGTTGAATTTCGGTTATGCAAGAGAAGCCGAGCTTCGTGTACTTACCAAATCTGTCAAGAGGATGATGACTTCACAAAAGCGACTAGTCCGCGGTGTCTCAGACCTTGTTTTTACAGTCGGTGAAGTCGAGACTAATGCGTTTATCGAGGAAAATGAATCTCGTCGTCAGCGTGGAGAATCCACATTCGTCCCAGTAAAGAATGGAAATATTGCCTCCAAAGAGAAGAAGGTGGAAATGTGGAAACGAATCTCAACGACAAAAGATGAATTTCTAACCGATATTGTTCTTTCCAGTACGCAACCAAATCATGAACATAGCTTTATTGGTGATAAGGAAGGATATAGTGTCTACATTCATCCCAAGATGCGTGGACTAGGAGCGGCTGACCCCACACTGTGTCTGTGGTTCAAAAAAGACACTAATAAATCACGATTCATAGCTGATGTACGTGTGTCGTATACAAAGGACGATCACATTGATTTTCTTCGTCTGAACTATGAAATGCTCCCATTGTGCTTGTCGCATTTCAACCTTGGGTATGCAAATATTTGGATCCTTTGGTCTTCGTCGTCCATGGTTCGTATCACAGACACGACTCATATTGAGAGAGAGCTCCAAGATTATAATGCGATGCTCATTAAGAATCCTGATGATGTAATACTCTCACAAATGGCCGATAAGATCAAATATAGGCTCCGTGAAGCCCAGCTTGCTGAAGAAGATCATGCAAGAGATATTCCTTCAGATGATTTGACGTACACGAAGGAGTTCCTTGCCCTTACTTCCAAAGAGCTCGACAAGATGATGTCCATATTTCGCAAATCCATTGACTTGGATCACGATGATCGAATCTCGGTGGATGACTTTTGTCTGTTTCTCAGAGAGACAATGGCTCTGTCTCCTTTTATACGACAAGTCTTTGAACTATCGGCGCCCACCAATGGAAAGCTCTCGAAGTATCTCGTCAAGACTAATGCACCAATACTTGACATAGGTGCTACATTGAAAGCGACGGCTGTGTTTTGCATGCTCAGCACGACTGAGTTAATGAAATTTGTATTCTCGTGGTATGATCCCAAAGGCTATGGCGTCATCGACAACAAGCAATTTTTAAGTATGCTTGGACAGTTTCATCCTCGGCACAGGGACGATATTGTTGTACAAGCTTTGAAGAAGACGAACCTTCCAGTTGATGGCATGGTGTCCTTTAGCAAATTCGAGACAGTTTGTATTCAATTTCCATTTCTGTTTTACCCTGCATTTCGAATTCAGGACAAGGTAAGTGTGAAGATTATTTGTGTGCCTTATTTTCATTTAGACAGTGCAATAGATAATTGCATTGTGCATCTCCAAACCACTTTCATTTCACACTTTAGATGAGGCAGCGCTTCTTCGGATCACTATGGTGGAAACGGAAGCTTCGGATGTACAATATCGCAAATAAACGTCTTGAGTTGGAGAGGCAGAAGGAACAGGAAGCCGAAGACAAGGAACGACGACGACGACAAGAAATATCAAACAATTTGAAGAGTGAGAAATCATGAGCACATAAACATAAAGTTTGATCCAAGAAGAATTTGATGAGTAACCAGGTTAATTCTTGATTAACATAATTCAAATGCATCGGTACCTCCTCCCCCCCCCCTACCCAATAAATTCTAAAGAAGTTCTAATCTCAGTAACCTGAATCGATATTTCCGACTCTCTTGTCCCCTCCCTCGCGTGCTCTAGCCTGTGCAAAACCTAAACTAAAAAGCCAAGCGTATCGCCATTCGTCTTGGCCTTCTTCACTAGTCGGGTACGTAAATGATAGGCGCCGCTCCATGTACAAAAATCGCCAATATATTGCGAATGTAAACTAATCGCCTTCCCACGTAACTTGTTGAGTTTATCCTGTCCTAGCGCGATTTTGGCCGCATATACCGCCGGCGAGAAGATGCCAAATTTGGCCTGATTGCCCATTCGTAAGGAGGACGAGCGTCGTCGAACGACTCGTTGCTCATGTCGTCGAGGCCTTTGGGAGATGACAAAGTTCGATCCTGTGTTTATATTTGTTGTTAGAGATAGTGCACAGCAGCAATAATATAAAACGGAATTTATATATATATAGCAGTTGAACGCGTTGGAGCGAGGGAATCGATTGAGCGTTTGTCAAATATTCACAAAAAGGATCGACGAAGGAAAAGCCTAACTTACCACCCGAGATACCACCAAGCAGCTGCGACGATGGAGTTGTAAATCCATCAACAGAAGCGATGATGCCCAATGTCGCCACGACGAATAGGAGCAATGATGAGAAGAGATGGTTCATGATAGTACACGCGAGTGGGGAAGCGGATAACAGGTGTAGTACAAGGAACACGTCACGACGTCGTCACGGTGGGCGGGAGGCCACCAACCAAACCAAACCGAACTCCCCTCTGTCGTACGATAAGGCATGAGCAGCTCGCCGTATCACAATGCGGGCATTCTCCTGAGCGAACATGTCGAAAAACGACGCGGGATCAAGTCCATCGCATTCGAGGCCACATCGTCATCACTACGGGGCGGTGGCGGTAAGAAAAAGAAGTCGCCCCCCGACAAGTCGACGTACGCAACTGTATGTAAAACGATACAACATATACCAATCATTAATATGATATTAGATACTCCGAACATTAATTTGCGCAAAGCTATTGGCTTTGATACGGTTAGGAATAAAGGCCTGCTGTATGTCATGTTATACGAATTACTCTTTGGTCCATATAAGTCAATACGCGGAGGGGGGAAGATTAAACGTATGATAATCAAATACGAGAACGAATTGAGAAGCGAGGCCGATAGGTGTTTGACCACGACTTCTGTGGGTCGTAATCTAATGGACAATGGCAATAGGAGTATAGGAAACTTTCCTCGATATGTTCGAGTAAATACCCTTCGTACGACGGTTGTGGATGTTGTTGATATATTAAGGAGGGAATTAAAAACTAAATATGCAACAACAACAAAAGAGGCCGATGACAGTAGTAGTAGTACAAAGAATACAACAGCAGTATCTGAAATATCGGACATATATGTTGATGCTCATGTACCAGATCTACTAGTATTACCACCAACTGCATCTTCGTGGCTGCATCGTGATTATGAACTCGTACAAAGTGGCAAGATTGTGTTGCAAGATAAGAGTTCGTGTTTTTCGGCGTTGGTATTAATGAATGGGTTAGGCGACGGCCCCGCGATAGATGATGATGATAAATCAATTCCTAGCTTTGACTACATAGATGCATGTTCGGCGCCGGGGAATAAGACATCCCATCTTGCGGCACTTGTTCATAACAGTTCCATCATCAATGATGGTGATGAAATCATGCAACGAAAAAAACAGAAGAAGACGAAGAAGGGCAAGACTACTCCAAAGTCGACTATCTTTGCATTCGAACGAGCATCGACTCGATTTAATACTCTCGAACAACGTACGAAGCAACTCATTCCATCTTCATCCGACAAAGACAAGAACTGCACTACCAATGTCGTCGTTGATCCCATCCATGGTGATTTTCTAAAGGCTGATCCGACAGATCCTAAGTTTATCAATGTACGTGCCATTATGCTCGATCCAAGTTGTTCGGGGAGCGGTATTATTAACTCGCCAGATCGTTGGATGGATGATAATGCTAATGGTGACGACGACGATGACGACGACAACAACAACAATAAAGATGCCAAGAGGATACAATCATTATCCAATTTTCAATTAGTGGCATTGAAACATGCCATGTCATTCCCGAATGTTGATAAAATTGTTTATTCCACATGCTCTGTACATGATGATGAGAATGAGATCGTGATTGCCAAGGCCCTTCGCGAAGTCGAAAAGTCGAATTGCGATGATAATGACTGGGCGCTCGTGGCACCGACGTGTTTGGAACATTGGTCAAGAAGAGGACGAGAAGTTGGAGGACTAACGAAGGGTCAGGCCGACTGTTTGATCCGGTGCGATGGATTAGACGGAGATGAAACGAATGGATTCTTCGTGGCATTCCTCGTGAGGAAGAAGAAGCTGGTACTCGCCGAACGTACTGCTACTACTACCATTATTTTGCAAGCGAAAGTAATCGAATATTCGATTAGTATTCCAACATACAAAGGACAGTTTGTTGATCTATTCAAAAGTAGGACGAGTGTTCCGGCATCTGCCACCAGTGATCCCAAACAATCATTACTCAGTAACAATGACTCACGACCAGACCCGACCAAGCTTACGAATCAAGCAGGAAAAACGAAGCAACATGACAACAAACTGTCATGTACTAAATTGAATGCAAAATCGGAAAAGAAACGTGAGAAGAAGATGGCATGGAAGCGTAATCAAGCTTTACTCAAGTCCAGTAGACTAAAGAAGAAGGAGGGAGGGGTAGTAGCACCAACTGCAACATTGAAGGATGCATAGGATAAATGATGAGTCTCGGGTTATTCTCCTCTTTCTTCCCTTTTATGCTACTTGAAATTCTTAACGTTCAACAATCTTTTAGTAGTAGATCGAAATTTGACGGTAAAAAAATGTATCTCTGTTTTAATCAATATCTTTACTTTGAAAGTAGTGTTTAGTAGTAGGTAGTAGGTGTTTGTAATTATTTCGTGCTGCTACCCATAATATCCTGCAATGTCAATTCAAGTACATCCTCATGCGACTTTACCACCTTGACGACAGCACTACTACTTTCCCCACTCGCTTCATTCATGAGTCGTTCAACGTCCCACCCCCGTCCGTCCGATCCCCGTTCCTCGAACCAACCGAGTCGATCGGCGATTAGGTGTAAATTTTGACACGTCGGACATCGGACCAATACCACGCCGTGTTGGTAGGCGTGGTGCGTAATTTGCTTGGCCGAGCGCGTATCGCATACCTTGCAGGTATATATGATGGCGAGTTTCTTGGATTTGGTATTGGTCGCGCCGGGTACGTCCGTGAATGATGACGACTCGTCGATTGTGGAGTTGTTATTGTTGGTGGTGGTAATTGATTTGTCATTTTCTTCATCATCATGACTGCTACTGCTGCCATCTTGATCTACAACAACAAAAGGCGATTCTTCTTCATCGGTTTTGTCGTTGTTGTTGTTCTTGATGAGATTGGCGTTTTCATTCTCGGCAATACTACTACTGCTACTACTACGATTGAGGTAATAGTACGGAGAAGAATGGAATGGACGTGATGAAATCAGGATCATCGAAAATTTCGTCGTTCGACTACTTTTTCGCAACTCATCGAAAGTACTACTCCTCGGTAGTGGTAGTAGACGATGGTGCCGTGATGACGATTCGCAGACCAAAAATCGCGTTGTTATCATATTATTGGGAGGAGTAAGAAGACTAGATTCGACACTCTGTCTCCAACTCGCCGAAGAACGAGTAGTCGTCAGCGGTGAAAAATAATCGGCCCATCTTCTTCTGTGTTGATTGATCAATAACAATCTCCGTAGAGAAGACGACAACACCATCCTCTCTCTCTCTCTAGAGGATTCTTTGGTGTGCATGCACCGTCTGTCCGCACTTCCAACCGCACAGAACCCTGCGAGAACCTCACAACCGACGGTGTCCGCCTCAATCGTCACACACACAGCCTTTAGTTTCCATCACGGATGAGGCGCTCGATCGGGAATCAATTGTATCGACCATGCACCCGTCGTCGCGTGCCATTATCGTCATTGTCATTGTTTACCCCGTCATGCAGAAGCAGCGAGGCCATCGGCGATGATGGATGCCATCGTACTTATTTTGGTCATCATTATTTGTCGAACACCTTCATCACGTCATCATCATCATCATTCCACCACCCCGCGTCTGCTTCCTCTCCTTACCGCTACCTCGACGTCAATGATACGTCAACACTGCCTCCGACTCCTGGTACTATTAGTACTACGTACCGTCAACTTTCGACGGAGATTATACGATCGTTAAATCGTAACCCCGATCCGAACTATCGCGATTACTTTCCCATTAGTAGTAGTATAACAACGAAGACGACACAAAGTCCTACGGGCGAAACATCCGAGGTTGATTCTTCTTCTTCTTCGGATGATGCAGCAGCAGTTGCATTAAAGTCCTTCCTACGTGGTAGTACGAGGAACAACAAGAGCAGAGACGACTCTTTTGCGCCATTGGAACTATTCCAGGCCATTAACATGTTACAACATCAAGTGGTTGATAATTATCTCGATGTTCATCTCGACGTTTCGAAATTGAATGTCGTTGAAGACGATAATTTGAGTCTGAATGGAAAAAACAAGGAGGAAGACCGTACTAATATCGTCATTAATCAACAACGCAATCATGCGTCTATTTCGAATAAAGGATTATCCAACGTCGATCGTACGAGTGAAGATAATGACATTCGTGATATTGACATGATGAAAAGAAGAATATATGATGAACTCGAGTCGGTATCTCGAGAAGATCGACATTCTAAATTGAGATACAAGGTAACGCTCGAGGCATTCAACGCTCAACGCTCAATCGACCACAGACACGGGCATGAAATACTCGATGATGCACAATTAATTGGCATGTTTCATTTCCTCGTACATAATGACACCCTCCTTGGCTACGAGGTGTTGAAGTACTACATAGCACGATGCAAGGGTAATGGCGGTCGACTAGTACGGCTAGACATGTACCAGCGTGTAATACATCGTCTACGTCCGATAGATATGTTAATCGATCGAACCAAGCCCGAGCGGCAGTCCTCCGGTGGTAAGGGTCTACCTAAATGGATCAATCCCAAGAAGCTAATAGACTTGACATTGGACATTGCGCGCCACATACAAGAGGAATATTCGACCGGTACGAAACGAGTGTATCAATATATCCTCTTACCCGAGCTAGTGCTCGCATTGATCGAGAATACGAATGTCGATATGAAATCATTGGCCGTACCGATTATGGAATATATTTTACGACATAAATTTCCCGTATTAAATCCCGACCTGTATGAATACATGTTATCGAGAGGACGACGAACTACTACTCGTGCCAATGAGTTCGTCGGAGGAGGTGGTAGTAGGGAAGTAGTGCAGCAGCAGCAATATCAACATCAAGAACAACAACAACAACGTGAAGATACTTCGTTTCCATATCACAAGGTATTACGAGAATTGGTATCATCGGGTCATGTGCCCAAGCCAGAAACTGTTGCAAATGTACTTAAATGCTACTTTCCCTTCCATGATACTCATGCTACATCTGAGGTGTTATCTGTTATCCAACAGCTGCATTTGAATTCTATCAAATCCTCGTCCTCCTCGCCGTCGTCGTCGTCGTCGGAAGATTATCGTATCGACATGGGAACATTAGAAGCCGTATCCATGGCCTCGGCAAGGAAAAATGTTGATTTGGCTCTACAAGTTTGGGATATGGTCGAACAATTTGGATACAGTCCCACCGCGAGTATGTTCGAGGATGTCATTCTATCATTCGCGGCAACAAGACAGGATGAGAATATGTATTCAGCATTAGCCGACATGGAACGGAATGGCTTCGAGCCGTCTCCGCTGCTATTAAAGTATATTGCCGTGAAAGTTTCACGTACTGACAAGACGATTGCTTATTCACATAAATTACTCATGTGGCATGGAAATGTCCATCTGCATTCCAAACATGGCATGAATGCATTACTTGCTGGATATGGGATGAAACGTGACATCAATAATGCATTCCTTGTCTTTGAAGAGTTTGCTCAGTTACATCTCCAGCCGGACACTAACACATTCACATTCTTAATGGAGGCATTGTATATTGATACCAAGGAACGTTTTCCTTTTAAGTCAGAACAACGACCGCAAATTATTAGTCCACGAGATGTGAGTGATGTTATTAGTGCAATGCAAATAATCCTCGATGCCATGGATAGTGCAAGGGTACATAAAACGAAGGCATTTTACTATGAACATATACGTGTACTGTATTGTTTGGGCCTCTTAGAGGAAGGGAAAGTAGTACTCGAAGAGGCTATAGCAACAGGGACGCATGTTCCTATGCAAACACTATTTATGCTAGCAACTCGATTCGCACATGTTGGTGACTTTACGAACGCACAAGCTGTTGTGGGATTGTCCAATGCTGCAGGTTGTGGTGATTTCAATCGACTAAAGAATCGTATCAAGAATATTGAGAGCAGCTTTAACGGTGATGTTCTTGACCATTAAGATTAAGAAAGGATGGAAGTTTGTTTGGAATTGAATGAAATTGCAAATGTACTAACACACTTCAAAGTAAAGATATAGAAGAACAGAGAATAGTAAACCTTCAAATTTCTATTAACAAAGAATACCTGAACGTTCAATAATTTCAAGCAGCGTTTTGTTTATATGTAATGCTTCCCTACTCCTAAATCACTTTTAGCCCATATGTACACTCAATCGAACGTCACAGACTTACGGCGACGCGGCACGTTGAGCATCAACGGTTGCAAATAGCTGCTGACAACTTAAAATAGTTTCCTGCGACAAAGCCGCCTGAACTTGTCGATATATTTCCGGGTCTCTCGTATATGCTTCCTTAAGCACATCATTCAAAAAGTATAACTCGTCAACATTGTCAATTGGACTATGAAAGTCATCATCAACCTCATCATCATCATCATCCCATCCATCTCCGAGAAATTGTGATATATCCCCCCCAGCACTTAGCTTATTCATCGCACTCATGTATGCCTCATCTTCTTTATTATTAACATCCTCATCTTCATCAAATCCCTCCCAATCATCGTCATCACCGTTGTTGCCATCTTCTTCCTCGTCATTGATTTCATCCTCGTTATCATCCTTTTTCCCCTTCTCGGCATCCTCCTTCATCTTTGCGGCGAGCTTAACAGACATGGAAATAATGTTGGGGAGCATAGTGCCAACATGCGGCAGCAACGTTGATGCAGGAATACGGAGCATTGAAAGGAAGCCCAATACCGTCATCTTACGTGTCAACCAACCGTCCATACCATCAACCTCCTTCATCCATTGAGCAAAGACCTGAGACGTTACGCCACGCTTATCTAGCTCATGAAGCTCCAACTCGGGGTTGTAGAACAATAGAGAGCCAAGTACTTGATAGAGAACATGTCGTGTGGCAGAATTCTCAACATCTATCAATAGCGCAAGCTTCGCAAGCACGACATCGTTTATTATGGGGATGTAGCTATCCACTCGTCCTGTACAGTTGTGCAGTACACTCATGTAGAGTGTCAGTGCCTTACGTTGCTCACTTTCCGACGAACGGTCCTCCTGCACAGTCTTTGATACAAAGTTGAATATCATGTCTATGTATTTCAAAGGCCCAACGTCCGGCAGGACCTCCGTCGAAGTTAAGAACCGATCAGCGTCCTTACAGATAAAGTTGTTCAATGATGGGACCATTATCATAGAGTAATCAAAGGCCCAATTATCAAACGCGACATATAGTAATGGGAATGCACCCCATAATTGAGACGAGGATTCAATTGGAAAGAAAGTAAGGAATGTCAACATGTCGAGTGCAAATTCAAAATACTCTAGATACTGTCCATCATTCCCAATTATCATCAAGATAAGTGGGACGAGATGAGGTTCCATTTCCCGGTAAAGTTGTGGCTTTTCAAACATACCCTTAAGTACCGTGTTGATACACTCTAAACACTGACATGCAGCCATGGCGGCATCATCATCATCCTCACCAGCGTCAATGTAATTCCGAAACGCACTAGATAGCTGTATTACCAGTGCGATAGCATGGGGTTCAATGTGATCTCCAAAGATGTCAATGATCACCTGCAACGCCGCAACGACCTCATCATTCCCAATTTCATTCATTATGCGAAAGTACTCATTAAGTATTTGTGGTAGTACGGGTAATAGCGTGACGTCTGCACCATCGACCTCAATTAGGAAGCGTAATGCCTTACTTGCCTCGATTTGGACTGGCAGTGCAGGGTCGCTCAACCGTTGCAGTACCAATTGAATCAGTGTTCGTAGATTATCACCATCATCTGACCATGGTATCTCCGAGAATTTCTGTACCATCCAACATGCTCTACACCTAAGGAAGCCAACGGGGGAAGTAAAGTCTGGAAATACGCTCGATACCATCAGCCCCTCAAGCTCGCGTACAGTTTTCTTCTTCGACAACAGTATATCCGACAATGATCCAAATACCAACAATGCACAATCTTTCTCGACATGATTCCTCTCATTTTCGGGAGTAGTACCATACCGTCTTACAATTTCTGTTAAAAATCCCAATAGAGGTTGCATAGTATCCTGTCCTCGGTACTTTACGGCACTCGTAACGAGTGTAATAGCACTCATGCGTGGATCATAAAAGTCAGCCAATGGACTATTCTGCTTCCGTACAAACTCATGTGGATCATTTTCAAATTCATCAATATCCTCATTCGTTAAACACATGGCTGGGAAGCATACCTTATATAGTAAAAAGTCCATATGTGGCTTAAGGAGCTTGTACGTCGGCGCCAGTTCCACGGCAAGATCGACAAAGTTCAAACAATAATGCACGACTCTATCTGTACAAAATTGTCCCGAGGGACGTAGATTTAATGTTTCACACACAGGTCCAAGGAAGGAGGGTGCTACATTTACCGAAAAGTATTTAGCAAATTCTTTCACCTCGTCTTCGGCATAATTGGGTATCCCATACCGCGAAAATAGACGAGTCATAATCTGTGCACTCCATTTCTTAACCTTCCAAAATGGCCATGCATTCCGTTCCTCCTTACTCGTCGGTTGATCACGTGGTTCAAGATTAGTACTCGCCTCGGGTAATGGCTTCGTGAGTACCGCACGTAACACGTCAAACCATGGTCCCATTGCATTTGGATTACCCAATGCCGGAGACGGTCCCGAGGATGCCGACCCATCGGAATTGTTCCCATTGGGTAAGTAAAACTGTGTCGAACTCCAAAATATTTTTAATATCTGCTTTAGCATCATTGCACCCTCTAGACTGTGCTCCGTTGGACTTGATAAACGTTGAGCCAGTGGTAGTAGCAGTGTGAACGATTGCATTACAATCTGATTCAGTGGACCACGCTGTTCGCGACTTTTATATTCGTATCGTTTGCATACCTTACGCATGGCAAGGAGGGCATTATGGACACGTAATGCTTGGGATGGGTCCGAATTCAATGCTATTGCATGCAGCAGTGTGGGGAGTAACTCTGGCCAATTGTCAGGAAAGTCATGTAGTGCAATGCAGTGCAATGTTTCTCCCATCAAGTCACGTATTGACTTATCGGGTTCTGAGAGGAGACATTCGATTAATTTGGTACGAACGGCTACCTTATCTTCATTGGATAGAAGAGGGGGTGTGCCATCGGGATTCGTCTCCGTCGAGGGAATGGGTACGCCAAGATATGAAACACGCTCGATCCAACATTCACGACAAATATTCTTAAGCTGGATCGCTGCGGCCTGTCGCACTTCGTACTGAACCTATTTGTTATGTTTGTACATTCATTATTTAGTGGACATTAACAGCATAAACATTGGGATGATGATGGAATTAAAAAAAAGTCAGTTGTGGAAATAATAATGGCGTGTGAATAACCCATGCAACCCCTCATTCGTGTTTTTTTTCTCACCTGCTTCTCCTCAGTAATGGCTAACAGCATCTGCGTTGAGCCTGGTACGAATTTAAGATGTTTTATTGATGTCTCGGCTGCATCCCGGATACCTTTCTCTGGACTGAATGACTGCTGTAGGGCCAAGTGCAACGCCTCCACTTGGGTCATATCCACCCTCCCAGTGTTCATAGTAGTTTTTGTTTTGTTCTCCTTCGATACTCACTTATTATTTGTCGCTGGAGGTTTTGTTACTGTCGTTTTGCTGATCTCTGCTGCTCACCTCACTATTCAACCCACCAGCTTGCGTGCTCAAAGATCGCTGTGTTGCTTTATTTGAACGGTGGTGGAGGATATGAACGCGGGGTGGAGGAGGGAAAGAGTTTGTTGGGGGGAAAGAGAGGGGTTAAAGTTTAGGGGGGAGAGCCCCCCTCCCCTGCTGACCAAGAGAAGGCGGGATCTATAATGTTATTATGTTACAT
>Ga0247831_1004712_pt1 | contig 17839 bp, 13 predicted proteins | sample LaCruzMarch2015__9_FD_192406 | JGI IMG/M metagenome (GOLD analysis project Ga0247831, IMG submission 192406) | Freshwater microbial communities from meromictic Lake La Cruz, Castile-La Mancha, Spain - LaCruzMarch2015_1m | ecosystem: Environmental > Aquatic > Freshwater > Lake | place: Spain... | reverse complement strand
TGCGCCCAAAGTCAGAAAGGAAAAACCAACCTCTTGACCCAACACCCGCAACGCGAGACATAACTTAGCCCGGGTCAATTCTCAATGAAAATACCGGGTCACTTCTCAGCGACAATCAACACCAGCAAGTGTTTGGGTTTATGATGGAGCCTTTTGGGGCCGAGTTCTTTACAGCAACGAATGGCGCAGAGGGCGTGGAAGCTTTTGAGACTGCAACCTTCGACATCATCTTCATGGACATGCAAATGCCGGTCAAGGACGGGCTCGCGGCAACGCGTGAGATGCGTGCCCTAGAAGCAAAGACAGGGGCGAAGCCTACGCCCATCATTATGCTGACTGCCAATGCCGGTGAAAATCATCGGCGCGAGGCTTTGGCAGCGGGTGCAGATCTGCACGTCGCGAAGCCCGTGACGCAACAGGCGATTGGGGATGCAATGCGAACAGCTCTCGCCACTTACGGAAAAGCCACCCGCGCGCACGCATAATGGCCGCATAAAGCTATTCCGGAGGCGAGCGGACCGACAAGTTTCATGAATGTTAGGGATCTCGGCAGGCCCTAAGGGGCCGTCCACCCAGCCTACCACGTCACCATGGTAGCGCGCTTGGGGGCTAGGCCGGTTTCAAACTCGCGCAGGATGTCGAGATATTCTTGAATCTCGATATTGTTTTCCTTTTCCTTGTTGAACCGATAGGCCCAGAAAGACGAGATATGCGAGATGATACCCATTGAATGGCCGAGTTCAATGAAGAGTACAGGTGCGTCTAGCAGGAATTGACGGAACACTGCCGTATTGCCTTGTTCAACCAAGTCGCGGAAGGCATCGTCATAAAGCGACAACACGGATTGACAGCTTTTTGCACTGTCGCGAATGCGGCCACGGATCGATTTTTTAAGATCGTCCATCTCTGCACGAATGTTCTTATCTGCCCGGCCTTTCGTCTTGACCGAGTCCATCTCTGTGCTGATCCGCGTCAGTTTGTGGAAGGTCTCTGAAAACTGCCATTTATAATAAATGAAGCCCTTCCAACTGAAAACACCTTGCGTGAACTTCTCGCCTTCAAGGCCAAGTGTCATGCGCAAGGGATCCAGGCGAGAGTCTGCATTGGTCGACAAGAGCGCATCGGCCAATCTCTTGACGAGTTCTGGCGGAATGGCACCGTCCTTGCTGCCAAACGCCATAGCAATTAGCGGCACCATCTCGTTGGATGTAAAGGTCTGCATCCGCGCATTATCAGCCGGTGAAATGGCAAAGTAGCAATCGGCTGGATGATGGTGAACGCGGCGCAATTGTTCGCGCACCAAGAATGGATCAAGCGAGGGTAATTCGTTGAGCATCTCGAGGATCTCAAAATCCTTTTGCAACTCTGCTTCGGTTGCGCCCAACACGTCACATAGTGTCCCGCGCCACCCCATTTGGTTGACAAGGATCGAGCGGCCACCTGCTTTCAGGTCTGACCGATCCAACGGAAATAGGATTTTGGTAGCAACTGCTGTCCCATCGCTTAAGAGATAGGTCTCATCACTGCGCAACCGGTGCTTAATGATGATTGCCCGGTTTAAAACCGAATCGAAAAAAAAGGGCGCATTTTCTCGTTCCACATCATCAGCGAACTCGACGGTGACCAAATGCAGGTTGAGCACTCGGCTGGTTGAGGCTGAGTTAGTTAGTGCTGCTAAGCTTCTCACGCCACTCATGGATACTCACCCCAAACTTCCAATCGGCGCGCACAAGAACGCTTTTCTTCGGCGAGTTACTGTTAGGTCAAGTCCAATTGAGATTTCGTAAACCTTGGTTAGATTTTTGCAGGCAAGCTGCCCAGAAAATAGGACAAATGCGCAAACTACCTGATTTCCCTTAGGGGAAAGGCCGAGATCGAAGTCTTTTAATAGGTCAAGAAACTCCTCAATATTGGTAACTTCGCTTTGGTTGGGCCGAAATTGATATCGCCAATACGAGACGATGTGAGAGATCATGCCTATGGCATTGCCTAATTCAATGAAAAGGCCGGGTGCCTCCAACAAGAACCTCCGGAACTCTGCAGCATTACCTTTCTTTGTAAGACCCGCGAGCCCATCGTCATACAACGACAAAATGTCACCGCTTCGCTCAATAGCTTCGTGGATGCGTGCCTTAATTGAGCCGCGAACCGTGCCGATCATATAGCCGACAGTTGGGTCAATACGACCACGGATCTTCATCGATTGCATTTGAGCGACGACTTTATAGAGCTCTGGCTTGGTTTCTTGGAATTGCCATTTGTAGTACAGGAACCCTTTCCAGCTATAGATGCCGCGTTAAAATTGCTCACCCTCAAGGCCTAAAGTCAGTTGCAAAGGGGCTAGGCGGTGATCCGCATTGGTGGCCAGAATGGCGTTTGACATACGCTTCACCAATTCGCCGCCGGCCTCGGCCCCTGATTGGAATGCGAGGCTGACCAGCTCGCGGACCTCGTTATAGGCAAATTTCTCAAGGCGGGCGGTGTCGCTTGGTGTAATGGCGAAGTAATCGTCTAAGGGTGAAAAATTATGGCGCTTGAGTTGTTCGCGCACCAAGAACGGATCCAAAGATGGCAGTTCATTTAAAAGTTCGAGGACCGTCAAATCAGCATCCAGAGCAATCGGATCCTTGCCCAAAAAGTCGCACAAGGCGTTGAGATAGCCAATCTGATTGATAACGACAGAGCGCCCGCCCACCCGCAAGTCAAGATTATCACTTGGAAAAATAATCTTAGTCGCGACCGGAACATTTTCGTGGAAACATTTGATTTCATTCGGTCTGGGGCGATGCTTGGTGATGATCGCACAGTTCAGCAGCCGATCTTGGAAAAATGGGGTGTGGAGCTTTTCCTCCGCCCGTAGCGCTGTTTTGTCTATCGCATTTGGAATCAAGACACGGCTGGTTGAACAGGTCTTGGCTAATGCTGACAGACTGCGAACACCTGTTGTGCTGCCGCTACTCATTTTGCGAGAATGCATAGTCATAGAGAAAACTTCCCTATGAGTAATTTCAGATACGCAAAATTACCCAGTCATTTATTGATTATTTGACGGATACTATCGATTATAGAATACATCTATAATGTTATTATATTAGCCCAAAAGCCTTAAGGCTTCGTGTATATTGGGCTCCAACAATTATGTGATCTATGACGGTTACTTTTAACGGACTGAGTGCATTTATAATTTCGCGTGTCATCGCAATATCGGCGCTAGACGGGGTTGGGTCGCCGGACGGGTGGTTGTGGGCTAGAATGACGGAGCTGGCCGATAGTACCAGCGCGCGGCGCGCGATCTCGCGCGGATAGACTGGGGCGTGGTCGACCGTGCCTTCACCCATCTTTTCATCGACAATGAGGCGTAGTTTTTTGTCCAAAAATAAGACGCGGAATTCCTCGCGCTTAGCACCGCCAAGGTTCAGCTTCAGATACGACAAAACGCTCGACCAAGAGCCCAAGACAGGCTTGTTCATGATCTCACTCTGGCTGCCCCGAACTTGGATAGCGTGGATCGACTTGAGATGGATGGCTGCGACTTGGCCAACGCCTTCAACTTGCAAAAGGTCATGAAAGGGTGCTTGCAGCACCTCATTGATGCCACCAAAGCGCGTGATCAAGTTGCGCGCTAGGACTTTAGTGTCTTGCCGCTTAATGACCCCAAACAGCCACAACTCCAGCAATTCGTGATCAGCAAGACCATCCGCACCGGCGCGCAAGAAGCGGTCGCGCAAGCGCTCGCGATGGCCATCAAGATGGGCGTTCGACTTGTTGGCTATTCCCATGGGCCCTCAAACTGGATCAGACAGCGTGTGGGGTGTGTCCAAGCCAAGAGGGGAGAGGGTGAAAATCTCGCATCCGTTCTCAGTCACACCAATCGAGTGTTCAAACTGCGCGGATAAGGAACGGTCGCGCGTAACAGCGGTCCAGCCGTCAGGCAGAACCGAAACCGCATGTTTGCCTAAATTCACCATCGGCTCAATGGTGAAAAACATACCGGCGCGCAATTCAGGGCCTTGGCCCGGCTTGCCGAAATGGACAATGTTGGGATTATCGTGGAAAACGCGGCCTAGGCCATGGCCACAGAAATCGCGCACGACAGAACAGCGCTGGGCTTCCACAAAGCTTTGAATGGCATGGCCGATATCGCCCAAAGTGGCACCGGGCTTCACCACTTCGATCCCGCGCTGCAAGCTTTCCCACGTGACGTCCATCAGGCGGCGGGCTTTACGGGATACATCGCCAATGCCGTACATGCGCGAGTGGTCACCATGCCAGCCATCTACAATGACGGTAACGTCTATATTGGCGATGTCGCCATTGCGAAACTGGCGTGGCCCAGGAATCCCGTGGCAGACGACATGGTTTAAGGAAATACACGTGGTGTGGTTATAGCCGCGATAGCCCATGCAGGCCGGGATCCAGCCATGATCGAGCACATAGTCGCGCGCCAACGTGTCGATACGCTCCGCCGTGACGCCTTCTTTGACTTCGCCGCCCAACATATCCAGCACCTCAGCCGCCGCGCGGCCTGCGGCGCGCATGCCGGCAAAAGCCTCTGGCCCATGCAGTTTGATGGCATGGTCATTTCGGCTGTCGGGTAGGGTGTCTGCGTCGATATACATCCCAGTCATATAGCCTTCTTATTGGCTTTTGGGCAGGGGGTCTTATGTGGTTTGCTCTGCCGCGTCGTCATCTTGGCGCGCAACTGTGGCAGTCACGGCCATGTCCATGGTGACATTGCCCAAAGTCCGGAAGATATCGGGGAAGGTTTCGACCGCGATCAACAAGGCCAAAGGCTCCACCGGTGCGCCGAGAGCCAAGCAGATGGGCGCGATAGAGCTGATAAAGCTGATCGAGCCGGGTAGGCTAACCGCACCTAATGTGGTGGTGGCAGCCGCTGCAATGCCCAAAGCAATTTGGGCGGGCCCTAACTCAACCCCAAACCAATTGGCGATATAGAGCGCGACACCGAGGTTCATCGCAGGGCCGGTTGCACGGAAAATGGCAACGGCGATCGGCAAGATGACGTCGGCTTTGGCGGCTGGAACGCCCAAGGCCTGTACCCCTTTAAGCATGGCAGGAAGCGAGGCGAGCGAGGATTGGGTGGAGATGGCGACCGCTTGGGCGGGAATGGCCGCCCTAAAGAATTCACCTAAACCGCGCTTGGCACCAAAGACGGCCAAGGCAAAGGATGTGAGCCAAATGATAACGCCTAGGGCAGACAAGACCACGACATAATGGGCCAACGCCCCAAACGCCTCTGCCCCTGCCTTGGCCCCAACAACAAAGGCTAAAGCAAACACGCCAATCGGGGCTAATGCCAGTACCCAGCCAATCACGAGAATCATGGCTTCGGCGACCGCTTCGAAAAAGCCTGTCACCGGTGCGCGCTTTTCCAGTGGCAATCGGGTCAAGGCGAAACCAAACGCGGCGGTAAAGATAATCAAGGGCAGAATGGCGTCATTAGCCGCTGCAGCGATCGGGTTTGTCGGGATCATGGCGCGCAAGAAATCACCCAAGGGCGGCACAGGCCCGGGCTTTTCTGTAATGCTCAAGGCTGAGCGCAAGGCCTCAGCCGAACCATCCGGCATCGGGAAGACGCCGAGAATGACTGGGATGATAATGGTCGCCATGATCGACGAGCACCACAGGATCACCAACATGGTCCCGACCCCACGGGCAGCAAGCCGGCCAGCGCGCGCCGCCAAAGCGGTTTGCGCAATCCCCGTAATCAAAAGGGCGACGACCAAAGGCACCACCGTCATGCGCAATGCATTCAGCCAGACCGAGCCAATCGTATCGGCTGTTGCATTGATCGCCTCACTGGCACCCAGCCAAATTCCAGCCAAAAGCCCGAAAATGAGTGCGGCAAGAATGATGAGTGCTTTGGACATGAGCCAATACTTTCAACCAAATCGGCCAACCAACTGGCCCAGAGCGGCCAATCTGGCTGAGCTTTGTTGGCACTGCAAGCCGGGCACCCGCCAAAAGCCCGGCAATCGGCTGCAAGGTCACACAAGCAGGCGTGCAGAAAGCCGATTGATTACATCATGACACTCTTGCTCAAAAAGCCCGTATGCCGCACAAAGCGCCCAGATGGGGACGTGGCGAAATAGGTAGACGCACCGGACTTAAAATCCGTTGGAGCAATCCGTGCCGGTTCAAGTCCGGCCGTCCCTACCAAGTTAGATCGGTTCCCTTGCTCTAGGCATTGTCTGAACGCGCTAACAGGCCCGTCGCCCACCGGCTCGTTTTAAATCTTTAACAAAAACTTTAGAATGCGTTGATAGTTGCGCGCCCCGCCCTCCGGTATCCGACTGGACTTGGAATCAAGGGGGTAACAGCATGAGCATTCAAACTGGCACTGAGAGACGTGCGCGCGGCCTAATGTTGGCTTTAGTATCAAGTGTTGCCCTTTCGTGCTTTTGGGTGAGCTCCACCACCGCGCACCCAGGTCATGGCACCCAAGTCACACAAAAGGGTGCTTCTGGTGTTGCTAGCCCTTCGGTAACGGGGCGCTTCAAGACCGATGCCATTGCTGGCCCTGCAAGCGCGATCAGCCACACAGAATTTCGCAACGACCCTGAAGCTTTTCAGTTTGTCATTGTTTCCGACAACACTGGCGGTGCCCGTACCGGCGTTTTTGAAAGCGCTGTCGGAAAAATCAATCTGCTTCAACCTGAATTTGTGGTTAGCGTCGGCGACTTGATCGAAGGCTACTCAGAAAGCCCCGAAATCCTCGCCAGCCAATGGGCCTATTTTGAGAGCATGGTGAACCGTATTGAGGCACCATTCTTCTATGCACCCGGCAATCACGACTATTCAAACAATGTCATGGCCGATCTTTGGAAAAAGAAGTTTGGTCGTTCCTTCTATCATTTTACCTACAAAGACGCGTTGTTTGTGGTGTTGAACACCGAAAACAAGCATCCCGGTGGCGCTCAGCCAAAAATTGATGAAGAGCAACGCGCCTATCTGGCTAAAGTGCTGGCCGATAACCCAAAGCCGCGTTGGACATTCCTGTTCATGCACCAGCCTGTGTGGTCCATTGGGAAGGATACCGGGTGGGCTGAAGTTGAAGCGCTTCTAAAAGGTCGCCCCTACACAGGGATTGCCGGCCACATGCATACCTATGAGCATGTCGAGCAGGCCGGCCGCGACCTCATCACCTTGGGCACCACCGGTGGCGGCAGCCAATTGCGCGGCGAAGCTTATGGCGAATTTGATCACGTCACATGGGTCACCATGGGCAAAGATGGTCCGATTATTGCCAATTTGGCGCTCGACGGCATCACGGACAAATATGTGACCGCGCCGGGTTTCGCGCAGCGGTTCCAAAAACTACCAACGTTCGCTTTAGAGCCTTGGTTTGTCTCTGAAGGTGGCGGCGTGGGTTCAAACTTGCGTCTTAAAGTTCACAATCCGTTTGATGCGCCCTTAAGCTTCTCCATTGAAGCGCCCCAGCATCCGAGCATCCTGTTGACCGGTGATCCCCTGTCTGGAACCGTGCCCGCAGCGTCGGATCGGATTTTTGAAATGCCCGTCACCGTTTCGAAAGCTTCAGGCGCGACGCGCCCGCTTGAGCTGCGCGCCACAGCCAAAGTCACTTTAGGTGGCCGCGAAGTCGATTGGAACAATGTGATGCGGGCAGCGCCTGTTGCACGTAACACATTGACCAAAGCAACCATGCCGATTGTCCATGATGGCTCTATCGAAGAATGGGGCAATCTGCGTTTTGCAGGGGAGACAGCCGCACGCGCGCCCGACGGCAATGCTTTTGACGTCACCCCCGCAGATGCATCTTTCCGCTTTGACGTGGCTTATGACGACAATTTCTTGCATGTCGCGATTGATGTGAAAGATGATGAGGTAACGCCGGGTCTCCTAAGCGGCAAGCACGATGCGCAAGATTTGGCTATCCTGACACTCGATGGTCGGCCCGTGGCGCAAAGCGCGACCAATGTCGCCCTGACCACCACCATGAAATCCGGCGATTGGATTTTCATCATGGGCACGCCCAATGCGACGGACGGTGAGCGTCTGTTTGGTGCCATTATGCCCCCGATTTTCGCGGTCAAGATGAAGCGCAAGATCGGCGGCTATACAGCAGAGTTTCGGGTGCCCTTGGCCTATATCGCGTCCAAACATCCAAGCGGCAATTGGACTGATTTGCGTCTCAACATCGCGATCAATGACATTGACCCGAAGTCAAAGCCAAATCGTCCACCTCTCGCGATCGGCTGGCAATCTGACTGGCGTGAGCAATTGGTTGGAACTGGCACCTTCTTCAAAAAATAGGGTTTCGACACGTCGGCAGCCTCTTCAACACTTTTCTAAACTTCGGGGACATCTAAATGACTAGTTTAAAGACACTCGTGCTCGCCACGACCTGCTTATATGCGGCTTCTACAGCAGCTTGGGCCCAAGAGGCCACATCAACTGGCGATGAGACCAATACACGTCAGATTGAAACCATCATCGTGACAGCTCAAAAGCGTGAGCAAAATCAAATTGATGTTCCAATCAACATTTCAGTCCTCGGTGGCGCTCGGGTTGATCGCCTTAATCTGGATGAGTTGGATCGCTTAGCTGACTTCGTGCCGGGACTTGAAGTCCAGCTTCAAAGCTTGAATGCCCCAAGTTTTGCCATGCGCGGCATTACCTCAGACGGTGGCCGCTCCCGCGTAGCGCTCTTCCAGAATGGCGTCGCCATCAGCAATGTGCGCTCAGGCCAAAGCATGGCCATCCATGATATGGAGCGCGTCGAAATCGTCAAAGGGCCACAGGCGACTTTGTTTGGCCAAGGTGCCTTGGTGGGCGGCATTAACTTCATCCAGAACCGTGCTTCGCTGCGAGGCAATACCGGCGAACTGAAGATTGAGGGCGGCAGCTACAACGCCACAAAAGCCCAATTCATTGGCAATGTTGCGGTGAATGATACTTTTGCGGTACGCGGTGCTGTGTCGTTAAGCGCGCGCGACGGCTACGTGGAGAACTTGGGCAATAGTCCGGATTTGATGGGGCAAGACACCAATGCGGTGCGTCTCGCAGCGCGCTGGATGCCAAATGATAATTTACGGGTCGACTTGATCCTGAATGGTCAGCAGGACGATTCCACCGGGACTCAGTTCAAATCAAGCGTTTTTGCACCTGTCGGCGGCGACTTAAGCCCCTTCACGCCAACAGCAATGAATATCAATGGCGACCAACTCCGGTCCAAGCTCGGCAATGATCGCGATATTGGCACTGCCACAGCGATTGTTTCTTATCAACTTGGCAAAAACTGGACTTTGAACTCCATTACAGACAGCCGTAACATCGTGTCGCTGGAAGCCTTCGACTCTGACGGTACGGAGCTTAACCTGTTGCAATTTGGCTTGATCGATAAAGCAACCGCTCTTAGCCAAGAATTGCGCCTCAATTATAACGCGGATGGTCGCATCAGCGGCTTCTTTGGCGTCAATTATTACAAAGAAAGCACCAGCCAACTTTTGCGCTTCTCAACCGATGAAGCCCATCTGCAGGCGTTGTTTGCAACAACAATCGCTGGGGCCGCACGTTTGAGCGTGGCACAAATCGAAAGCATCCTGGCGCTACGCGGCATTCCAAATGCAGCCAATTTTGACAATGTGGTCAATCCGTTGCGTGTTTCGGCTTTGGGGGCGCTGCAAGGCAATATCATTCCTCTGAATCCAGCGCATTTAGAGCAAAGCTATGGAACAACAGCAACTGAAACCCGCGATCTGTTCGCCGATATCACGTATAAATTCAACGACAAACTGTCCTTGACCGCTGGTGTTCGTTATACCGAAGAAGACCTTGAAGCCACATCGAGGGCTTCGCTGATGCGCGGCAATCCGGCTCTTGGTGGCAGGTCAAACGGCGTATTTTTCAACCAAGTGTTCTTGTCGTCTCAACCCGTCGGCGTCTTGCGCGCGCGCGAGGTGTCGTCAGATGGGGCTTATACGTGGCGTCTTAACGCCGCCTATCGCCTCAGTGATGATGTGAATACCTGGCTTGCGTATGGACGTGGTCGTCGCCCTGAAGCCTTGAGCTCCTCGACGGCTCATCCCACAGGTTTTGTGGTCGTCACAGAAGAATTGTATGACCATGTTGAAACCGGCTTAACTGGCTTCTTCTTTGACCGCAGTGTGCGCGTCACTTCGTCCCTTTATTATGGCGAATACACAGACTTCCAAACCTCGCGCTTCAGCCCAACCCTAGGCACGTTCATTACTGAAAACTCCGGTAATGCGACCCAATATGGCTTTGAGTTTGAAGGGCAGTGGAATCTGTCACCCACAGCGCAACTGTTTGGCAGTTATGCCTATAACTTCTCGCAATATGACGACACCGACAGTGCCGGCAATAGATTGCAATTTGCCGGCAACAGCTTCCGTTTGAGCCCAGAGCACAACGCCTCAATCGGCTTAGACTGGCGCTTTCCAATGGCTGATAAGGGAGAGTATTACATCATCCCGAGCTATACGTGGAAAAGTGAGCACTTTTTTGAAGATGACAACGATCCACGCGAAAAACAAGAAGCCTATGGGGTTGCCGATGTGCGTTTTGGCTATGAGCCCACAAGCAAAAAGTGGACAGCTAATCTTTCCGTTCAAAACGCCTTTGACGAAGAGTATCTGATTGATGCGGGCAATACTGGCGGTGCCTTTGGTATCCTTACCTACATTCGTGGGATGCCGAGAATGGTGACAGCCGGGGTGGCGGTGAAGTTCTAGGGCTGCGTCTGCACTTTAAGTCTCGGCCCTCGGGTTGTTGGCGCTAATCCTTCCAGCCTAAAACAACAGACCCCGCGACTGGTTATGCCAGTCGCGGGGTCTTTGGTTTGGGAACCTTTGCCTTAGCTTAGAAGCTTGTCTGATAGCGGACCATCATGGCCTGATCTTCCTTGCCCGAGATGCCATCGGCATCCTGACGCGCCATGACAGCGAAGGCGAGGGCGGAGTCTTGGCTTAGGGTGCGGGTATAGACCGCCTCAAAGCGCTGTTCTGGCGTTTTGGATGCGAGGCTGACCGCGCGGCGGGTCATGATCGGCGCACCCGTTTCAGCATCGGCCCCTGTCGCCAAGAACAAGTTCATCATGCCGCTGCGGCTGGTCAGTGGGGTGCCGATGGCCAGATCAAGCTGATCGCCCTTGGCCAATAGATCGCGTTGGGCGAAGTTGATCGCGTAAGCGGTGGCTTCGGTTGCGCTGATCGAGCTCACTAAGCTCGCGCCTGCACCCACTTGCGATGCGGTTTGAGAATGGGTCATCCGCGCGCTGAGCGAGGCTTTGTCAGACAATGCCCAAGCCAAATCGGTTTGCACCGCAAAGGTGCGGGCAGGGCCCGACAAGCCAAATAGTTCGCTGTCCACATCGCCCAAGCGACCTTGGCTCTCTTGGATGGCCACCACACTTGCGCCAAGGCTCACGCGGTCAAACTGACGGCTTAAGGCCGCTTCCACGCTGCTGGCTTGGCTGGTCGCGTTTGGCGTCCAATTGAGGCCACGGCGCTTATATTGCTCGCCTTGCAAGCGCGCACCAAAGGTCAGGCTGATACCATTGTCGTAGGTCCGCAGGCTGGCCACGCTGGCGGTGGTGCCTTCAAACAGGGCGGTGTGATCGGCAAAGCCCAAGAGGCGTGCGGTCGGGGCTGCACCTGGGGCTAGGCTCACACCCAAAATGGGGGAAGCTTGGCCGATGGCGACGGCCCAAGACTGGCCTTGGTTGCCGACAAAGTGCAAGCCGCCACTGGTGTCGCCACCCACGGATTGCGCAGGTGTTGCGACCAAGGACAAGGTGCCGCTGGGGGTTGCTACACTGGCCAAGGTCGCCTGCATGCGATTGGAAAGGGTCGCCGAGAGGATCGAGACTGAATCTGGCCGCAAATCCTCTAACTTGGTGGCGAAATCATAGGCAAAATCGCGGCCAAACGCGTCAAATACCACGCCTTCAAACGCACCAGCGCCACCTGCAAACGACTTCGCACCAATGGCCACAGCACCGCTGGTAGCAGGCGCAAGGGCGAGGGGCGTCGTACCGGCAGAGCTGACAGCCTTTACGGTACCGACTGGCAAGAGCGCCTTCTCAAGATTGAGGAGGCCGCGACCATAAATTGGGTCGATCCCTTTCGCGCCCAAGTCTGTCGCCGTCACGAACAAGACTTCGGCGACTTTAGGTGCTGTCAGATAAGGCCACGCGCTTTTCACCACCGCAGCTGCACCGGCCACCACGGGCGAGGCCATCGACGTGCCACTCATGTATGCATAGGCGTTGGGGGCAGAAGGATAGGCACCGATCAAATTGACGCCGGGGGCAACCAAATAAAAGTTGCGCGCGTCACCTGCCCGGTTAGAGAAGTTCGCGATGACATTATTGGCGTCAACTGCGCCAACCGCGATGATCTGACCCTTGGCCCAAGCTTCAGAAGCGTGACGGGCAGGGTAGGATGGATTGGCGAGGCCTTCATTGCCAGCGGCGATCACCATTAAGAGGCCAGCCTTTTGTGCACCCTGCAAGGCAGTGCGAATGGTTGGGCTCAAGGTTGAACCGCCCAAGCTTAAGTTCATAACGAACGCTTTTTGGCTGGTTGTATAGTTGATGCCGCGCGCGACATAAAAGTCTGATGTGGATGAACCCATGAAAACTTGGATCGGCAAGATGCGGGCGTTGGAGGCAATCCCCACCATGCCAACACCATTGGCGCGCGCCGCTGCCAGAGAGGCCACATGCGTACCATGGCCACTGGTATCATTGACCGCGGTTGTCCCGGTCAGATTGGTGAACGCATTATAGCCACCAGTGATCGCACCAGCAAAATCGATATGGTCGCGGCGGATCCCCGAATCGATGATCGCAATGGTGACATTGGTGCCCCGCGCTGCCCAAGGGCGCGGCTTTAGGGCACCCACGCGTGACGCAGCCGAAGACCACGCCAGTTCTTGACCAGTTGGCAACTTGGCGGTTTGGGCGAGAGCCGCGCTGCAAGGCAGAAGGCCAGCGATAGCGGTCATAGAAAGGAGGAGAGTTTTCATTATTAGTCCCTGAACGTGAAAAAGCTGAGGGACCCGATAAATGCTAAGGTTTAAAGCGGCATTTTGAAACAAGGCGTAGAATTTCTACAATTCGGAACGGCTTTTTTAGTCAAAGATAGATCAAATTTAATTGTATCCGCGCCTTATGTTTATCCTAAATCAAGGTATAGCGCAGGTATTTGAAGTAAATCCTTTATGAGCTTGAGCGGTTCTAGCGATCTTTGACACGGAAATCCGACCTAGTCATGCGCTGTTGCCGTTACTAAGCCATGGCATTGTGTAAAAATTCTTATCACGAAATGGATGCCGACCTAGCTTTCAAGCGTGATCAGCTTAGAGAAGGTCGCAAGGGATTCTGGATCGGAGAGGCAATCGTGGGGAAATTAGGAAACTGGGGCTTAGCTGGCCTGGTGGCTATTGGTCTGGCTTGGGCGGGTCAATCTTCTGCGCAAACTAACCCCGCTAAAGGGCCACTTACACCAGAGCTGATGTGGCAATTGCAACGCGTTGGCGCCCCCAGCCTGTCGCCCGATGGCAAGTTATCGGTAGTAACGGTCACGCGGTTTGACGCCGCAAGCGACCGCAGCTTTACAGCCTTGTGGGTGATTTCCAATGAGACAGGCTCGAGCCGTCAGCTCACCAGTGGCGATGGCAATGACATTTCTCCAGTATGGAGTCCGGATGGCAAGTGGATTGCCTTTGTCTCAAAGCGTGGCACCGACAGCGCGAACCAGCTTTATGTGATTGCCCCTGATGGGGGCGAGGCCCGCCGTCTTACTGGCGTGCCAACGGGGGTGTCGGCTCCTAAGTGGTTCCCCGATAGCCAAAGGATTGCTTTCATCAGTTCTGTCTGGACGGACCTTGGCAACTGGGAAGAGCAGGGCAAGCGCCTGAAGGATCGCGCCACGACGACCATGCAGGCCCGGGTTTGGGATAAGGCCCCCATCAGCTATTGGGATCGGTTTCTTGATGAGCGTCAGCCCCACCTCTATGCAATCTCCATAAATGCAGGGGACCCGGTTGCCCTGACCCGGCCTGCGGGTGTGGCGATTGAGTTCCGCACACCAGGCTCTGAAGATTATGATATCGCTCCAGATGGCCAAGAAATCGCCTTTGTCGGCGAAAGCGATACCAATGGCACACGCCCGAATTCGGATGTGTATGCACTATCTTTGGCCACTGGCACGGTCCGCAATCTGACGACTGCCAATCTGGCAGGTGATACTGAGCCCCATTACAGCCCAGATGGTCGTTATCTGAGCTGGAACTCCAATGTCATCGTGGCGGCTTCTGACCGGCAACGGGTGATGCTGTTGGATCGCCAAGCTACCAATGAGACCCCCCGCGACCTATCTTCCAGCTGGGACTGGTCTGCCGCAGAAGTCACTTGGGCTCCTGATTCCAAGTCCCTTTGGGTAATTGCCGAAGATCGGCCGACACGGCGCTTGTTTAAGATGGATCTGACAGGGGCGACACCTCGCCGCGTCACGAAGGATGGCGATTTTGCAGGCATTGCTGCTGCAGGGCGCAGCTTGGTAGGCTTACGGGCCAGCTTCTCTAGCCCTGCCACCTTGGTGGCCATCGACAATGCAACTGGCCAAACTGCCCAATTGTCTCGCTTCAACGACGCCCTGCTTGCCAAAGTTGAAATGGGCAAGGTGGATTCAGTCAGGTATCGAAGCGCCAATGGGGCCGATATCCAGATGTGGGTCGTCAAACCACCCCGCTTTGATGCGTCGAAAAAGTATCCCGTGATGTTCTTGCTGCATGGTGGACCCCATGTCGGCATTACCGATCAATGGTCTTACCGCTGGAACGCACAAGTTTTTGCGGGTTGGGGCTATGTGACGACGTGGCATAATTTCCATGGCTCATCGGGCTTTGGCGACGCCTTCACCGATGCCATCCAGCCAGATTGGGTCACCTTGCCCTATCAGGACACTTTGGCTGCTGCTGACTATTTGAAAGCCCAGAAATGGGTGGATTCCGAGCGGATGGTCGCCTCAGGGGGCAGCTATGGCGGCTATCTGGCTACAGTCCTGCTCGGCCGGCCCCATCCCTTCAAAGCGCTGGTGGCCCATGCGCCGGTTTACAATCAATATACTCAGATTGGGGCCGATTATGGGGCCAATCAAAACCGCTATTACGAAGCGTGGGAAGAGCCTGCGAAGTTTCAAGCAATCAGCCCAAACATGATGGCGGCTAACTTCAAAACCCCCACTTTGGTCATTCATGGTCAGATGGACCTGCGCGTACCTGTCAATCATGGGATTGAGCTGTTCAATACCTTGCAAAAGAAGGGCGTGCCGTCGCGTTTGATCTATTATGCCAACGAGAACCATTGGGTTCTTCGGCCCCAGAACTCCTTATTTTGGTATGAAGAAGTCAAGAAGTGGGTGGAGACGTATGCTCCGGCTGGCGGCAAGTAAGGGTCAATTTTCTTCCAGTGGCTAAGGTGCGAGCAAGGATCAAATGACAACATTTGGGGCAGCAATGAGCCCAGCTGCGGTTGACGCGGCGGGACAGGCAGGGATGGCCGCCTTGCGGGCCGGCGATCCTGCCACAGCGATAGCTAAGTTTCAGTCGATCGTCGCGGCTGGGGCGGCGGACACGGCTGTCTGGCTGGCTCTATCCATGGCCTATCAAGCGTCGGGTGACCCGAAAAACGAGATTGCCGCAGTCACCCAAGTGCTAGAGCGCGACCCGGACAATATCCGCGCGAATTTGATCAAGGCCGATGCCCTTGTCGCCTTGGGTCGCAAGCGGGCCGCCATGGGCTTTTATGCGCATTTGGAGGTCTTGGTGCCGGTGACAGAGGGGTTGCCGCCCGCAATTGCTGCAGAACTCAACCGGGCGCGGCAAGCCCATGCAAAGCTGAAGCAAGGCCTCAGCGATTATCTTTTGGCCAAAGTTGAGAAAGCAGGCTTTCACCCAGCCCGCTCCAGCCGCCGCTTTGGCGATAGTCTCGACATTTTGACGGGCCGAAAGCAGCGTTATGTGCCGACCCCGCGGGCTTATTTCTTTCCAGAATTGCCCGCGATTGAGTTTTATGACCGCGCCCGCTTTACATGGCTTGACCCTGTTGAGGCGGCAACCGACGATATCTGTGCAGAGCTTATCCCTATCCTCGAAGAAGGTACGCATTTTGGGCCTTACATCGAGGTCGAAGCCGAAAAATCATCTCATATCGTTGCAAGCTCTAGCAAGGAGCAAGTGGCAACGCCTGAGGATTGGACTGCAGCCTATTTGATCCGCGACGGCAAACATCAAACCCCGCTGGCCGAGCGATGCCCGAAGACACTCGCTGCGCTGGACGAGGTTCCGCTTGAGACGATTGAAGGCCGCGCGCCTTTTGTTTTGTTTTCTAGATTGACACCCGGCGCGCGGATTGCCCCTCATACAGGCTTTCTAAATTCGCGTTTGGTCTGCCATTTGCCCTTGTTGGTTCCAGATGGCTGTTGGTTTCGGGTCGGCAATCAGGTCCGCTTGTGGGAGCGCGGCAAAGCGTGGGTGTTCGACGACACGATTGAACACGAAGTCCGAAATCAGGGCACCGGGACACGTGTCGTCCTCATCTTCAACATCTGGCATCCGGACTTGACCGAGGAAGAGCGTCATCTGGTTGGTGCGCTGATGAATGCTGTCGAGACCTTTGAGGTCGGCTAAGAAAAAGGCCAACCTGCCGCGTGACAGATTGGCCCCAAAGTCTTGCTAACGAGGCTGAAATTCAGCCTGCGAGAGCTTTAGTTGCCGGGAGAGACGGTGAAGCTGTTGCCAATGGCCGCTGTGGTCAAGGCGATGTTGCCAGCCACATTTGTCATGTTCAAGTTAGCCGTAGCTACGTTGATGGCACCATTGGTTTGTGTGTTGTTCAACGTCAGTGTGGACAGTGGCAATGCGGTCAACGAGAAGGTGTTGCCGATTGCAGCCGTCGTGAGGCTAACGTTGCCGCCGACATTCTGAATGGTCGCGTTCAAAGTAGCGCTTGGGTCGATGTTGCAGACTTGGGTGTTGTTCAAGCTGATTGCAGCAGCCGTGGTCACCTTAAAGGTGCCGCTGTTGCAGATTGCAGCTGAGGTGCCTGTGACATCACCGCTAACAGTATTCACGGTGGTGTTCAGTTGGCTGCTCACATCACCCCAATAGCCTTGATAGGTGTTGATTGCGCTAACTGGGCCGCTTACTTCAGCAGAGAACGAGTTGCCAATGGCAGCAGAAGTTTGTTCAACTGACCCGCTGACACCAGACAGGTTGCTGTTCAGACGAGATTGAACCCCGCCCCAAGCACGTTGGGTATTGGTGAGATTGATTGCGTCTGGCGATGCAGTATTTGTAACCTTTACAGTAGCTGAGTTTGCGATGGCGGCCGAGGTTGCGGTCACGTCCTGCACATTGGTGACAGAAGGGAGGTTCAAAGTGGCCGAAACCAATGGTTTATTGGATTGTGTATTGGTGACGGTTGCTACGCGGCCAACGTCGATCGATGCCGTGTTGCCAATAGCTGCCGAAGTTGCAGTAACTGTGCCGCCAAGGCCCGCGTTCGTGCGGGTGATCCCAGCGTTGGTTTCAGCAATCGCCTTAGCAACATTGTTTTGGTTGGTGTTGATCACGGTGCGTTGCGCCATGGCCGATGAAACAACCGAAGCGCTAAGAGCGATGGCGGTTGCGGTGATGAAGAGTGATTTTTTGTTCACTGGATACTTCCCTGTTTATTGCCGATGAGACGTTTTGTTCCAACGGACTGGTTACAAACTGTCGCAACGTGGTTTTTTGGTATTAAGTCCAAACCTCGATGCGTGTGGGTTCA
>Ga0247831_1004711_pt1 | contig 17841 bp, 16 predicted proteins | sample LaCruzMarch2015__9_FD_192406 | JGI IMG/M metagenome (GOLD analysis project Ga0247831, IMG submission 192406) | Freshwater microbial communities from meromictic Lake La Cruz, Castile-La Mancha, Spain - LaCruzMarch2015_1m | ecosystem: Environmental > Aquatic > Freshwater > Lake | place: Spain... | reverse complement strand
CAAAGAATTCACAAAGACCTCATTCATGACAGACCCACTCCGAGCCCAGATTCTCAAAATCGCATCAGATGTTCTCGAGGTTCCCGTTGAACAGCTCACCGATGAATCCTCTTCCGAGGATCTCAAAACTTGGGATTCGATCCAGCATCTCACTATGGTCTTAGCACTAGAGCAGAAAATTGGAATTCGGTTTGAACCAGAGGAGATAGAGCGCATGACATCTCTACATGCAATTGAAGAGATTGTGCGCGCCAAGCAGTAGGTATTGCTAGCGAAGGATTTAGGTGTTCACTAGTCCACCTCCCTAGTTTGATCTACAATTCGGCGGAAGACCTGTGCGATTAACAAGCTCGCCGCGGGCGGCGTGGTGCACGCCTTGATGTAAGGCCAAAGGCAGTATTGGCTTCGCGATTCATTTGGCCATTTCCAGAACGTAACGCCATCCCAACTCCGTCCGAAGGTGGCGCGACTTGAGTTTGCGGGTAGCGCGTCGCGCTAGTTAAAGCTTGTTGCATGAAGTAAACTAGGAAAAAGATGTCCGGACAAATTCAGATTCACACCTTATCCGCTCGCGAAGTACTTCGAGGTGTCCATCAGGCCGGCTGGGACGATTCTGTCTGCGCAATTCGGTTGACCCCTGCGCAGTGCTGTGCGTTGGCATCCAATCCGGCATTACAGGGACTTGATTCGCCAATGCAGATTATTGCGGTGAGAGGGAATCGTGTCATTGGTCGTATAAATTTTGTTGCTGGCGATGTTTGCCTACGCGCAAACAAAGTACCTCAGATTCTAAAGGTTCCCGTCTTGTGGGGCTCTAGTCTCTTCGTGCCACCTGAGGAGCGCCGCAGCATGGCGGGAACACTAATCATGATGAGGATGGCTACCGTTGCTTCTACGGTCGGCGCGAATGGTCCATCTCAGATGGCGCTACCAATGTATGCAAGACTTGGATTCGCAGCGCTGCCTCTCGAACGGTTCATACTTCTAAGACGATCACAATCTGTTGTAAACAGGTTTGTTCCAAATGCAGCAGTGCGCGCTGGCGCGCGTGTTGTTGCAGATGTTGGGCTCTCCTGTGTTCGCACGGTGAACGCTATTAGGGGAGTCCTTGCGAGTATTAGAATTCGTAGGCTTAGCTCGATGCCGTCTGAGTTTGAATTAGCTCTAGCAGAGCCGCCTCCGGACTATCACCCAAACGGTGGAGCCGGAGTCTTACCCAGAGCATGGGGTTTGCGGTCTGTGGCAGTAGTCGATTGGTGGTTAGCAAACAAATTAACTACCGAGGGTCGGCATGAGCGCGCGCTTTATTTGGTAGAGAGCCGTGAGGGAACCCCCATTGGCTACATCCTTATGAAGTTGAAATTTTACACCACGGCATCTCACCGCAACATTCCCAACATTACTCTTGCAACGCTTGCAGACGGGCGTGTCTTCCAACCAAAACTAAGAGATACACTCGGTTCAATATTTAGTCACCGAGCTCTCATTCACGCAGCGATTATGGCCGCTGGGCAACTCTCAGCCGATGGACTGGAAGTCTGTGTGCAACGTGATAAAGCCGATGCAACTTTTATGAAGTCGCTAGGTTTTATTCGAGCAGGAACGATGGCATGTATGATAAAGGCGTTGGTCGGCAGTCCTCTTCACGGTCCAGCCTTTCCAAATGAAACATCGTGGAACGTACAGTATGCCGAGGGCGATAATGTTCTCAGCTAATTTCTTCGATCGGCTGATTAGACCCGGGACAGATTTATGAAGATCATTACCAATGCAGACGACTTCGGAATGAGCGAAGAGGTTAACGCCGCCACGATCGAGTGCTTCGAACGAGGTTGCCTCACTAGTGCGACTATAATGCCGAAAATGCCGGGAACTGCAGAGGCAGTTGCATATGCTTTGCGGCGTCCGGAACTTTCGTTTGGAGTGCACCTTACGTATGTGGGGGACACCATAGAGGCGCCAGTTGGTGACCCCAGCAACATCCCGGATCTAGTTCAAAGTTGTGGGCTATTTAGGCCTTCGAACGAAGTTCGTCTACTCGCGCTTCGCAACCGCCTTTCAGTTGATCAAATTGCCCTAGAAACCCAGGCACAAATTCAGAGTTTGGTCGACAAAGGGGTTCGGATTTCTCATGTGGACTCCCATGGTCACCTGCACAAATATCGGCCATTTCGGCGCGCACTGAGGGCAGTGCTTCCGAAGTTCGGGATTTCGCGCGTTCGCTCTTCACAAGACCTTTATCTCAAGAAGCCTTACAAGTCCCTCAATTACTGGTACGGGCCCATATGGTCACGCAAGATTCGTCAGTACTTCGTGACCACAGATCACTTTTACATGCCCTCGAGCGCGAGAGACACCTGTTGGCACGATTCGTTACTTGGTCTGTTTCCAACACTCTCGGGTTCGACAATCGAGGTAGGCGTGCATCCAGGATATTCGGAGAGTTGGCGTGCTGATGAACGTAGCGAAGTGCTTGCGTTTGGAGACGAGGCAAGGCGCTTGGGGTATCCGTTGATTGGCTGGTCTCAACTTTAGGTCGCACTTTCAGTGGGCGCTCTAGAGCTAAAGTTCCATCTCGATTTCACTTAGTTTTCTGTGAATCCGTCTATCTACTGGCTAGCGATTTCTGATCGAGTTCAGTCAGTTGTATGGGGGTTAACATGCATAACGCTTCTCAAGGTAAGGCGCGGTACTGAGTCGTTACGCTACGAAGTCGTGTGGCTTCACGGCGTGCTTAAGCGACTCGAGCCTCTGTTCAGGTGCACCGAAGATATCTATCGGCAGCGACCTAATCCATAGGGATCACCGCCCGCGCCGCTCTTTGATAGTTTGGCTATCAGCTGCACATGACAAGGCTACGGAAGGGCCTCTGCTCGCACGCTTTCCGGAGCCTAACGGGGCAAGGTGGTTCGGTTTAGCAGCGAACAACGTGACTTGAAAATGTACGCCATCTTTCGACTGAGATTGCGACCTTTGTCGATGGAACCATTCTTATTCACTTCTACTCCGTTGTTAGAACATCTCACTGTTGATTCAACTAGAGAATGATTGTGTATCCGCAAACCAAATCCTAAGCCCATCGAATCTCATTCCTGCTTCACAATGAACTGTTCCACTGCGGCTCGACCAATTGCCCATCTAACATTTCGCAGTGTTTACGAAGCGCCTCAGTACTTTGGAAGCGGTCCTTAATCTTTTTAGCTGGAACGCCCCCCCAAATCTCAAAGGGTGGCACATCTTTTGTGACGACCGATCTTGCAGCGACTATGGAACCGCGCCCGATAGTAATCCCTTGGATGACGACCGCCCCAAACCCGATCCAGACATCATCTTCGATGATTGTGCGAACGGATGTTGGACGTGGGGCAAAGATCATTGGGATGCCTGCGATGTCATAGCGATGATCCGCGCCGATTATGGCTACTCCTTGGGCTAGCATGGTGTATTTTCCGAGTTCAACACCGCGCATAACTACGCAGTTCATGCCGACGAAGGCATAAGGTCCTGCTATGAGATCCGGACGAATATCTGCGTCCGCGTGTACCCAAGCAAGGGGGTGGATATTTTTCCAGCCGCGGCGCCATCGCCTCCATTTCATTCGCCAAGTCCGCAAGATCCCGTAGATAGGTCCGCGCCCAACACGATGCTTTAGATAACCGATCATCGCTTGTTAACTCCCTTCGGGAACAAAAGGTCATTTGCAGGATCTCCGTTCACAGCCCTCATTATGGCCTCACGTTGAAACGTCGCGCTCCAGAATCGCTCGATGATCAACTGGCACTGTTCAGATGTGTTTGTATCGGCATACGGCGATCTCAACCAGGGTGATATGGCAGCGGCAAGGCTATCGATATCTCCAAGCTGGAACAGCGAGCCCGTCTTGCCAGGGATGACAGCCTCGAACTCGGGCATTTGGTTTTCATGATCGCCGTGTGTCACAACAGGAATGCCATACGCCATCGAGTGCATGGCTGTGAGTCCCACTTTGCCTGGCGCCACAGTAACGTTTGACGCCCTCATTAACTCACATATTCGCAACTCGTCGTAGCAGGCGCCGACGAAAGCAACCCGAACACCCAATTCCTGCGCTAAGGCTTCTAGCTTTGGACGCTCAGGTCCATCTCCGATAAGCATGACATTCGCAGAGGTTCCCTCGGAGTTTAACTTTGCGACTGCACGAAGCAGTAAATCCAAACGCCTTACGGCGGTCAGCCGCGAGATGCACGTCACGATGGGCGTGTTTGAGTCTGCAAAGAGCTCCTCTCTCACGGCAGCCGGCCTTCCAGCGGGCAGTTGTTGAAGCGCCTTGCGCTGTTGCGTGAGATCGAGGCTGTTGCCTATCACATAGACCTGGGAGGGCTCGAATCCCTCTTCGATGGCGATTTGTTTTGCCCAACGCCCATAGGTCATAATCCCGTGTGCGATGCGATAAAAGTACCGCCGGACGTACCGCATTAATCCGTGGGGACGATAGGTCCATCCGTGGGTCCAGAAGAGCACCCGCTTGCCAGTCAGGCGGGCAGCGATTGCTGCCGCCCACATCGAGGGGTATTTAGCATCGCCAAGAAGGATGAGAACGTCGCAGTCTCGGGATGCGGCAAGCCGAACGACGCCATGTTGCCACATCAAAGATCGCCAAATCCTCGTCACTTTGAGATGTTTGAAACGGACATCCTGCGGGAACTTCATCGGCTTGATGTCCGACTGCCGGTCAAAGTCGTGCGTATCTCCGTAGAAGGTCCACTTACAGGTCCCCTCGTGCGCGAGTTCCCGCACGATCGCTTCGCGATAGTGAGGGAAGAAGTGATATACGACGGCGACAGTTGTTGCCATAGGAGGTTGATGATATCGCTAGTCCCAAAGGCGCTCAGTTCCTCGAGCGTGAAACCTCCCGTACGCGCGGATACCTTCCCAGGAGACAGTCACGTATGGTGCCCAGTGAGGTCATCGGAGGGGAAGCCTCTGTTTGCGTTACTACGCGATACAACGCGCATGCTCAGTACCGAACGGGTTGCGCCATCCCAAGCACGCAGCGTTGGCTTCATGTTCACCAGCGACCCACGGATGTGGAGGTAGAACAGAAGTGGATCTTGTTCGTTGAATAGTCATGTGTTGACATCATTGAATATGTCGTCTCGGAGGCGTTCCCTGAGCCGGCATGTGAGAACCATGAGCCCGAAAAACACGAACCCGAGGGCAATATTCCCCTGTTTATTGACGAGCAACATCTGATATATGGTCAGCGTTATCAGCGTTGCAACCGATTTGCAGTCATCGGGAGACGATTCTGAAGACCACTTCCAGAGCTCGCGGGCTGCAGAAGTGGTACTCCAAAGGATGACAGTAAAGATAGCTGTTCCTATCAGACCTTCCTCTCCGAGCACATCGGCAAAGAGCACATGTGTGTAAGGCTCGCCATAGGAGTTCATTGCACCGAAGGCGTAAAAGCCCAACCCCTGAAGCCAGTGTGATGGCGAGCCCAAGTAGGCACTAATGAGCGCCATGGCGCTCTCTGCCCGACCCTGTGTGCCTTCATCTGAACTCCCTGAAGACCAACGTTTCATCATGTCCGCACCACCCGATTCAATAACCGTGGACGCAACCCACAGCATCAGTGGAATTAGAATAGACGCAGTTATCACGCCGAGGACATACCTGCGCCCGTCGAGGTTCGGTTTGGTCAGAGGTAAACCAAACACAAGTGCGACAATCGCAAACAGAAACTGGCCTCTGCTACCCGACAGGATCGCGATTACGACGCCGAGGATTATTGCTGACACCCTGAAACCCAGCATCCAGCGGCTCTTTCCTCCGGAACCGGCGAGCGCACCGAGGATCATGCAGTAGCCGCCGACCTCTCCGATTATGAGGGGATTTGACCTCCAATTACCTCCCAAATCGACACCAAGCCGACCACCCACTACCTTGAACTCAGGACTAGCGAGCATGAATATCGATTGCACCACCACCACTATCAGCATGACTCTCCACGCAGAAGTGAGGTCTCGGATGTCGCCAACAAGCAGCGGTGCAATGACAAACATGACGACAAAGTACGGCCACTGCGTTTGTAATGCCTTGAATCCCGCCTCAGCGCCAGGACTCCACCAGCAACTTAGAATCGTCCAAACATACAAGAAGAACACGGCGATTTGACCGACTGACAGGGTTCCTCGAAGCAGGTCCGGGCGCCGTACGACTGAGGCAGCCGCGCTGAGCGCAACCGTTCCAGCAACCAAATAGTTTATAAGTGGTAACCCCGCTGCTGAGCTTCGTAGAAAGTCGACGGAAGACTGCAGGATTTGCTCTGTGGAAAATAATAGAAGGAACAGGATCAGGGCCGCGGGCCGTGACTTCAGTGCAGCGAGACACCAGGCAGCGAAGCCGGCAAGCGCAATCAACCCCATCCGAGAGTCCTTTCCTTAGGGCGTCTTTGGCGCAAAAAACCGGTTCGCCCTTAGGGGCTTGTACCGGATGAAAGCATCCAACTTGACGCGGCCTGTTTTAAAGCAGCCGACTGAGCCTCTGCCAGCAGTGCGGTGATTCGTCGAGTTCCGTTGTCACCATAGAACGCCTCGACAGGGACAGCATTATCTTGTGCCCAATGTTCTATAACTGTTGCGATTTCTTGTTTTTTTGGATCCTTTGCAGCCAACTTAATCAAGTTAGATGCTCCTAGCCAGAAACAAAGCCCTCCGGCACCGCCGCGGCGAGCCGGTTTAACGGTGTCTTCCAAGAAAACGTTCATTGGGATGACACTACAAGTACGTGCCTGGCCGCCCTCTTGATAAAGGGGTGCGACAAACGGGATAACCCGTGGGGGTACTGGACGCGATTGTGCGTACTTCACTGTCATCCGTATGAGTGACTCGGACCATTCCTGAGTGCACTTTCGGATGTCATCGGAAGCGATCCGCGACCCCTTGCCATCTCCTACCATGTTGTAAATCATTGGCGCCAACCAATCACATTCCGCCAAGATCGGACTCACTGCCGAGATTTGTCGCTCAGTTTCACGGGCTTTCACTTCTTCCGATAGCGAGCTCCAAGATCGACCATCGACGTAATAACGCAAGAGTGGAAGGCCGTAATAGGTCCATTTTACTTTGGGAAAGACACGTCGGACAGAACGGATCGCTTGCGCCATTGAATCAACAGCTGCCGCATACTTCGGGTTGGATGGCCCGTCCTGAAGGATGGAGAAGAATGGGTCTTCAAAGTCCAGTACACCCCATCCACTTGGTGTGTCGCCACAGGCTTGAATGATGCCTTGTCCGAGAGCCGACGCGTCGATGACTCCAAGTTTCTGCGCACTCGGATCCACATTGTTTTGGTAGATGATGAAGTACTTCTGCCCTCCGGCTGCCTCCATAGCAGTTCGAGCCTCAGGGGTGATCGCCTCTTCAAATAAGAATATTGGCTTTGGTGCGATCGGCGCGGGTTCTGAAACACCAGTGGCCGTCGGTCTAGGCGGATCACTCGCTTGCACCGGCAGCCTCGTCAGAACTGTAGCGGCTAGGACGGCAATCAGAATCGATTTCATCTCGTTGGATTATACCTGCTGATAGGCAGCATCGCGGCACCATTAGGCATGTGGTCAGAGCGGAAGTTCGCATTGATCAAACTTCTCGATGCTTCCTTGTGGCCGAGGCACCTATCCGAGGCCTTTGGCATGTTCGACATTCAGTTAAATTTGTATCTGTAATGCCAGTGACGAGTATTCATGGCTGGTATGCGGTCGGGCGATGCAATGATTTGACTCAGAGTGGTTCGATCATGATTTAGACCAAGTTGCTCCATCTTGTCCATCCTTGACATTGACGCCGAGCGCTTGAAGTTGACTTCGAATGAGATCACTGGAAGCCCAATCCTTCGCCGCGCGTGCCTGGTCGCGTCGGTGTAGGAGCGCCTCAACTTTTGCAACAAACACAGGATCGTTCCTCTCGGCCGCGCCTCTCACAGGATCGTTGCGACCAAGTACGGCGAGCACAGAGTCCATTGCGAGCAAACTCGCGAGCTCGCGATGTGGACACGATGGCGCGACCACGCCGATAGCCGTGTTTATCGCCGCGATTGACCGCGCCACGTTCAGATCATCGCAGAGTGCTTGCGTAAAGTCGGCAAGAGCAGTCTCAAGCGGACCCGCTGGCAGTGTCTCATTGGGAGTCACGGACCCTGTGGCGATGGCGGCCTTCAATAGCCCCTTGTGCGCTCGCGTCCATCGATCCACCATGCGCTGGCAATCTTGAAGCCCTTGGAGTGTAAAATTAGAATTTGAGCGATAGTGAGTACGGATCAGTTCGAGTCGGAGTGCTGCTGGGCTCACACCCTTGGCAAAGAGATCTCGCGCGGTGAAGAAGTTGCCCTTTGACTTCGACATTTTCTCACCCTCGACTTGTAAGTGGCGAGTGTGGAACCATGCTCGTGAGAACACCGGCGATCCGGTCGCGCAGCAACTCTGCGCGATTTCACACTCATGGTGGGGAAAGATGTTGTCCTCGCCTCCGGAGTGGATATCTATGACGTCGCCAAGAAGCATCCGAGCCATCGCACTGCACTCAATGTGCCAGCCTGGATAGCCTTCTCCCCACGGAGACGGCCAACGCATCAGGTGTCGGCTGTCTGGCTTCCAAAGAAGAAAGTCAGACGGATGTCGCTTGGCAGCCTGATGCACGGCATCGACCCGTTCGCCAGCCCCCTCAAGAAGGCCGTCGATCGTATTGCCAGACAGCCGACCATAAGGCGGGTAGGAACGAACATCGAAGTAGACCGAGCCATCTGAAGCCACATATGCGTGATGATCTGCGATGAGCGCAGAGATCATGTCGATCATTTGTGGGATGCAACATGTTGGTCGCGGCATCAGTAACTGAGGATCGCCGCCGGATTTCTCAAGCTCACGAGCTTCAATCGCTACTCTTAACCCCAGTAGGCATGAGTCTTCGAGGAATCGCGCTGTGTAAAAATCAGCAATGGCACGTGGGTTCGATTGATCAATAGTGCTGTCTAGGGAAAGCGCGCCGGAATTCTTGGCCTCTGCGATTCGTCGACTAGCGAGTGCGAACTTGTCTTCGCCACCACCATCGACCGAGGAGTCATCGGTCATGTGCCCGACGTCGGTGATGTTCATCACATGCAGGACTTTGTGACCGAGAAACTCAAGGGTCCGGCGCAGTACATCCGCGTTAAGAAATGAGCGGAAATTGCCGATGTGTGCATCGTCATAGACCGTGGGGCCGCAGGTATAGAAAGTGCACTGCCTTTGGCTCGGGTCCGCAGGAACAGCGAGCAGTGCGCCAGAAAGTGTGTCGTGCAATAGCAGATGAGACATGTCAAGCCAATCATATAGATCAATGCAAAAGTTCATCGCCAGGAATCTGCTGGTTGTCATCCCAAACGCAGTAACTCTGATCACCTCAATCCGAAGTGGTAAAGCCGAGACGGGCGGGGGCCGCTATCTTCAAGTTGGATGGGTCAGTGCAGAACCCACTTCGGACGCTAACGGCGCGGGCAAATCTGGTCGGTGCGTTTCATTGGGTGTTTGTACTTTGGTAAAGTAACTTCCGGCTTAGCATGTGACTTGCTTTGGTCTTCGGGCTTAACCCGCAATTGAGAGGCTGACCGTGATGCTCAAACCGCACCTTCCTATTCCGTCTTCAGTACCGAGCTATGCGAACGCTTTCCGCGGGAGCAAGGCTTTGGTCACTGGCGGAGGGGGATTCATTGGTAGCCACTTGGCGGAGAGGCTTCTCGCCTTGGGTGCCAAGGTCAATGTGCTTGACGATTTATCCTCGGGGCACAGGTATCGCGTGCCCGCCGCCGCCAACTTCTTTGAGGGTTCTGTTACGGATCGGTCGATCGTGAGTCGCGCGATGGCCGGGTGCCAATTCGTCTTCCATGAAGCGGCAATGGTGAGCGTCGTGCAGAGTGTGCGGGAACCGACGCGCTGCGCCGAGGTCAATATTTTGGGGACCGAGATAGTCCTTGAGGCGGCCGTGGCATGTGGAGTGTCCCGCTTGCTCTTTGCGGCGAGCGCCGCAGCGTATGGCAGCGAGCCAACCCTCCCTAGCAGGGAGGACCACCGTACAGATTGCCATTCGCCATACGCAGCCAGCAAAGTTGCCGGGGAGGCATTGCTCTCGGCTTTCGCTCGTTGCTATCCAATTTCCACGGTATCTCTTCGGTATTTTAACGTCTTTGGCCCTTACCAAGATCCCCGTTCTCCCTATGCGGCAGCGATCAGCGCATTTGTGGATGCCCTAGCGTCCGGCCAACAACCAACCGTGTTCGGCGATGGTCTACAGACGCGGGACTTCGTGTTCATCGAGAATGTTGTGCACGCGAACCTTCTTGCAGCCGCTTCCCCGAAGCCTTTGACAGGAGAAGTGATCAACATCGGCTCGGGCAAAGTAGTCACGCTGCTAGATGCCATCGCAAGTATCGCTCGTGCACTTGGGCGAGCGCCCGAGCCCTCATTTGGCCCCGTCAGACCAGGGGACCTTCGCCATTCGTCGGCCGATGTGTCGCGTGCAAAATTACTTTTGGAGTACGAACCAGTCGTGTGCTTTGACGACGGGATTGCTGAAACGGTGCGCTGGTCGACTAGCCAGGGAACCGGCGGCGCGGCATGAACTCTTCCTCCGAACCGGACATTGGTAATCCGCCACCGGGGGTTTACCAGCGCCTTGATTTGACAGCCAAAGCCCCCTATTCGACTCGCGAGTACATCCGTCGGGCGCTTTGGGAAGTGGTGCAGTCGACCTTGTTCCGCTGGTCGCCAAAGCGAGCAAGTCGGTGGCGGCGCCTTCTACTTCGGATATTTGGTGCTTCGATTCACCCGACAGCTATAGTTCGGCGCAGCGCACAGGTGCAACATCCGTGGCTGTTGTCGATGGCAGAACACAGCGCTATCGCAGAGGAGGTATTGGTGTACAACCTCGGTCACATTTGTATCGGAGAGCACTCTGTGGTTTCACAGCGGACCCACCTCTGTGCTGGCACTCATGACTATCACCGTTTGGACCTCCCGCTGGTGCGTTCCACCATTGTCATTGGTCGGGGTGTGTGGATCTGTGCTGACTCCTTCATCGGGCCGAGCGTAACGATCGGAGACAATGCGCTGGTTGGAGCGGCATCCGTTGTGATGAGTGACGTTGCGCCGGGAATGATCGTGGCCGGCAACCCAGCCCGAGTGATTCGAGCGCGCCCCAGACCGACGGATCTAAACGACAGGGGAGTTTCATGAGTGCGACGCCACCACTGAACTTTGCGATTAGCCTGCCCGTTGGGAAGGCTCCCGTCAGCATTCTTGTGCTAACCAAGGATGAAGAGGTAAATATAGAAGACTGCCTGCGATGCTTCAACTTTACCGATGACGTTGTGGTCCTCGACAGTTTTTCATCCGATCGCACCGTGGAGATTGCTCGCCGCTTCCCAAATGTTCGTGTGTTCCAGCGAAATTTCGACAACTGGTCAAACCACTCCAATTGGGCGCTAGTCAACATCTTGTTTAAGTACCCGTGGGTTTACTACTCCGACGCAGATGAGCGCATGACGACGGAACTTCGCGACGAGATCCTTGACAAAGTGAACGACCCGAACATCTCGCATGTTGCCTATCGATTGCGGTACAAAAACATGTTTCTCGGTCGTTGGATTCGTTGGGGGGGGATTTATCCCGTTTGGATCCTGCGACTCTTTCGTCCCGAGTTGATCAGGTACGAAGACCGCGAGGTGAATGCTCACCCGGTTGTTGACGGATCACTGGGCGAACTGACATCGCACTTCATTCACTTTAGCTTTAATAAGGGACTCGTTCCCTGGTTTCGAAAGCACAACTCCTACTCACAGATGGAAGCACGCGAGGCCACGCGAGTTATTAGCGCTGGTTTCGTATCCCAATGCCGCTTGCTGTTTGGTCACGACAAGTCGGTGCGCCGCCGGGCTATCAAGAATCTGAGTTTCTTTGTGCCGTTGCGCGGTGTGGTTCGATTTATTTACATGTACGTTGTCCGGCTAGGATTTTTGGATGGCGCTGCCGGCTTTCGTTATGCCGCGATGATCGCTATGTACGAATATTGGATAGAGTTGAAACTAAGCGAACAACGCAACAACTGGCGCGCGATCAATGATGAGTTGGCTGTTCGCATGCTGAAGGGGCGCGAGACATGATTCGTTCAGAGCTCAAAGGCCAAGGAGAGGCGGTCGAGACATCGCGGATTGAGATCCTCATCCCCACCTTCAATGAGGCCGCACACATCGCCGAATCGGTGACCAATGCACTGGCTGTCGGACCAGTGGTGGTTCTCGACTCGTGCTCGACCGATGGAACCCAAGAATTGGCCCGGAAGGCAGGCGCGAGGGTGGTGGAGCATCCTTGGGAGGGCTATGCCAAGCAAAAGAACTGGGGTCTTGACAATCTCGGCTTTACCGCGGATTGGGTGTTCATCCTTGACGCGGACGAGCGAATCACGCCTGAACTTGCGGAGGAGCTTCGGCGTGTCGCGACTAGTGACACAACTATTACTGGCTTTTTTGTAAATCGGGTGGTGCTGTTCATGGGTCGCGCGATCAGGCATGGCGGCCTATACCCCTCTTGGAACCTACGCTTCTTTCGGCGCGGCTCTTGCCGGTACGAGGATCGCGCGGTCCACGAGCATATGGTTTGCCGCGGTCCAACCGACTATCTCCGCGGCGAGATGCTCCATATCCGGCGCGAAACCATCTCGGATTACATCGGGAAGCACATCGGCTACGCAGACCTCGAGAGCGATGAATGGATTCGCGCACGGATTGGGTCCGGTGGAGGTGCGGAGCCGCAGCGGATGTTTAAAAGCCATCTTCGGTGGCGACAGTGGGCTCGTCGAAACCTCTGGCCACGCATGCCGGGTCGGCCGTTGATGCGTTTCATGTACATGTACTTCGTTAGGTTGGGGTTTCTTGACGGCAAGCCTGGTTTTCATTTGGCTTGCCTGATGGCGAACTACGAGTACATGATCGGAATGCTGCTACGAGATAAGTTGCACCGCATTGCTAGTGGGCAGGTCATCCCCGGCTTAACGACTGAAACTTTGCGCTCCGATGGTAAGGCTGGGTCAGACTAGGGCGCACCACCTTGCAGATGGCCGGGATTTCTGTGCGTTTAGTGCTTGATCCCCTATGTAGTGCGAACCAATCGCTCATGTTGGTCTCAGTCGGAATCGGGTCATTCAGCCAATTCTCGGAGGATCCTTGGATAGAACGCGTTGGGCGAAAGGCTGCTGCACCATAGTTCGCGATTGGCTGTCTGCATCAACGAAAACCCCATCGGTCCCAGTTGTTGGTGAAATTCGGCAAGAATCTGCGGAGCTTCGGGGAGTTTTACCGCTGGAATTCTGCACACATGCCCCTCCCAATTCACCGTATCGCTAAGCGGAAGCACAGAGTCTGTATCAATTAACACCGGAATTCGTCCAGCTGACAGTGCTTCGAAGAATCGGAAACTCCAGTTGCCAGCACCACGGACGCAAAGTGCATAGTCGCAGCGAAACACAGAATCGACATACTCGGTTCTCTTGATTTGTCGCTCCGCGTCCATATCAATGTTGGCCATCGGTGGACCAAGGTTGGTGCCACGACGGATGAACTTTGGATCGGTGTAGGTGGAGCTCTCAAAGGCGCGTAGCACCCGCTCGCGCAACGTGAACCCGTGATAGTTCTGCCATCCCTTCCGGAGGTAAGCAAGGGATTTCAAGCCAGATGTCACGTGACCGATGAACCCAACGGTTGGCGTCGAATGCCACGGCAGAAATTCGAGATGGTCCGCACTCTTCTCCGCCGTCAGGTCCGGCACATCACCAGTCCCAATTCGCTCATGAGCCCGCAACTGGCTTCGATACGCTGAGGTCCGCCACAGTATCCCCCACGGCAGTGTTGACGGCGTGATGCAATCGGATGCCGATAGAAATGCGGTGGGGCGTCTCAGTTTCGATGCGGCACGCGAAGCCGCCTTGGCGAGAGTCAAGTACTCAAGCGCATCATGGGGATGGAGCAGCAGATCTGCATTCGATGCGTCCTCCACGATCATCAATTCGGAATCGGCAGCATCCGCCAATGGTCCAAAGATGCGTCGATCAGCAACCGACCGACTGCTGAGTCCGCCGCCGATACCCAATGCTGATACGAGTGGCAGCAATGGCACACCTGGCGTACAGGGCAGTACATGGATCTTGATTGGCCTTTGGCTTCGGGCATTTAACATCGGCGTTCCAAAGTCTAAGTTGCTCCCATATCGGTCAGTGCACGTTGAATACGCGCTCCCACATCGCCACGCTATAGAGGCGCCACCGTGTGGCGGCGTGCATTGATTTGTAGTTTCGGGTTAGCCAGCCAGGTCGCGCCAGCTCCCGAATGAGTACAGATTGCTCAACCGCCTCTTGCATCCGATCGGCATGCAGCCGCATCCACGTCGCCGCGGGGGCCTCAAAGCCAACTTTCCAGCGTCGCCAGGTGACCTCCTGCGGTAGACGGCTAGCCATCGCCTTTCGCAACAGCCACTTCGTCCATCCTTTGTGGAATTTCGCCTCGGCTGGAAGCGAGAGCGCCGCCTCCACTGAGCGCCAGTCCAGAAAGGGCAACCGCGTCTCTACCGCAAAGTGCATGGAGTTCTTATCCTCGAATCGGAGAAGTGCCGGAAGATTGGCGCGCTCGATATCGAACCGCTGAATATCCACAAGCCCGTGCATCGCCGCCGCTTCCGTGCGAAGTTGTTCTGGTATCGGCGGCGCCTTGCGCATCCAGCGTCCACGCAACCAGTACTTGAAGTATGCGACCGAGGGCCAGCCTTGGATGAACAGGCTTACCAATATGCCTGCAGTGCTGACTTGGGCTCCCTCGCGGCGGCAAGCATTGATCTCGCGAATCATGCTCCATAAGCCCTGTGACTTCCACCTTTCTAACATGAATGCCGCGAGATACCGCCTGTAGCCGAGCAGCGTCTCATCGCCACCTTGGCCATCGAGCATGACCGGAATGCCGCTCGCGCGGGCCGCCCTCATCACGAACCATTGCATACAAATCGAAGGGCCTCCGAAGGGCTCTTCCTGAGTCCAAACTACATCCTCAATCGTTGCGGCAAAGTCGGCGTATGTTGGTCGCACGGTGATCCAGTCAAGGCTGCTCCACGCCGCTACGGACTGCGCGTACGGGGTCTCATCGTTCTGTACTTCTTCGCTTACAGCGGTGATGGCGCGGAACCGTTCGCCCCGTGCATTCCAGTAGGGCGTGGCTGCTAAATTTGCGATCGATGAACTATCGAGACCACCGCTTAGGCATGTTCCGACTGGCACATCCGCACGCAGGCGCAGGCGTACCGAATCCTCAAGGCACCTGCCGTACATCGTGACTGATTCATCGAGCGTGCATCGGGCGAGCTCTGGGCGACGGGCGATTTCATATTGCCTCTGCACGACCGCGGTTCCGCGATCAAGATCGATGAGCAAGGAATGCCCTCCGGGCAATTTCTCAACCCCCTCGAAGAACGTCCGGACGATGGGTTCATCCACGCCCATGAAGAGGAATTCCTCAAGCGTCTGACGATCTGCTCTTACGGCGGGTAAGAGTGGAAGCAGTTGGCGAATTTCCGATCCGAAGGCAATACGATTTCCAAGTCGGGCAAAGTAGAAAGGCTTGACCCCAAATCGGTCCCGTGAGCAGAAGACGGTGTGTGCGTGAGCGTCATGGATCGCGAAAGCCCACATTCCATTGAAGCGGTCAACGCATCGCTCGCCCCACTGCAGGTATGCCGCAAGGAGCACCTCCGTATCAGTGGCAGTTCGGAAGGAATGACCCAAACCCTGTAACTCTTCACGAAGTTCAAGGTAGTTGTAGATCTCGCCATTGAATGTGATTGCAAGGCGGCCGTCGGCCGACTCGAGCGGTTGAAGCCCGTCATCGGACAGGTCAACGATTGCCAAGCGCCGGTGCCCCAGACCAACAGACTGTCGGATACTGACTCCATATCCGTCGGGTCCGCGATGCGCCACATCAAGGGTCATCCGTTCAAGTGCCTGCCGATCCGGAGGCGTTCCGTTAAGGGAGATGATTCCTGCAATCCCGCACATGGCGAGACGATCGTAACGTAACACCGAACCGCCGTGCACCAGTAGCATCTTGCAGTGATCACGTAATACGGTTTTCACGCCTCAAACCATGATGTCTCAATCAAATGGCCAAACCCGAAAGTTCGCCCTCATCGGCGCGGCAGGTTTCGTTGCCCCGCGTCACATGAAGGCAATTAAGGACACAGAAAACGTCCTCGTTGCAGCGCTTGATCCCAACGATAGTGTTGGAGTCATTGACAGTCATTTTCCTGATGCGCAATTTTTCACTGAGTTTGAACGATTTGATCGCCACTTGGACAAACAGCGTCGCCGCGGCGAGAAAGTTGAATATGTCAGTATCTGTTCGCCCAATTATTTGCATGACGCACACATTCGCTGCGCGCTCCGAAACCAGGCTGATGCCATCTGCGAGAAGCCGATTGTTCTGAACCCATGGAACGTCGATGCGCTTGAAGAACTCGAAGCAGAGACCGGATCCCGGATTTACAACATCTTGCAACTACGCCTTCATCCAGCGATTCGCGCACTCCGCGAGAAGTATCGCGACACGCAAGGAATTGTGGACGTTGATCTGGCGTACATCACAGGCCGCGGACGCTGGTATCACCAAAGTTGGAAAGGTGACAACGCCAAGTCTGGCGGAATCGCCACGAATATCGGAGTGCACTTCTTCGACATGCTTTCTTGGATATTCGGCGCGCAGCGTGCAATGACCGTGGTTGTCAATGAGAGCGATTGTGCATCAGGAGTATTGGAGTTAGAGCGCGCTCGTGTGCGCTGGTTCCTCTCGATCAACACCGATCACCTTCCGCCTGCGATTCGATCATCGGGGCAACGAACCTTCCGATCGATTCAGATGGGCGGAGAGTCGGTTGAGTTTTCTGATGGATTTGCCGACCTTCACACCACGAGTTACCGGGAGATTCTTGCCGGGCGTGGTTTCTCGATCGGCGATTCACGTCCAGCTATCGAAATGGTGCACGCAATTCGTCACTCTCCTGTGACGGGGCTAGTCGGTGACTATCACCCGCTTTGTCGCGAGGTGGTACGGTGACCCAGCAGTCCACTCCAATCATTCATCCGACCGCGATCGTCGACGTCGGCGCGAAGATCGGCGCGGGAACCCGTGTTTGGCACTGGGTTCATGTGTCAGCAGGCGCGGTCATTGGAGAGCGTTGTTCCCTTGGCCAGAACGTCTTCGTTGGAAACACGGTTCGTATTGGAAACAACTGCAAAATTCAGAACAACGTGTCGGTGTATGACAATGTGATCCTTGAGGACGATGTCTTCTGCGGTCCAAGCATGGTGTTCACGAATGTCTACAACCCACGCTCCGCAGTGTCTCGCAAGGACGAATATCGCGACACAATCGTGCGTCGGGGTGCAACGCTCGGTGCGAACTGCACAATCATTTGCGGTGTCACTATTGGCGAGTACGCATTTGTTGCCGCCGGCGCGGTCGTCAATCGAGATGTGCCGCCCTATGCCCTGATAGCCGGTGTTCCTGGTCGACAGATTGGCTGGATGAGTGAATTTGGCGAACGCATTCCCCTGCCATTGTCCGGCAGTGGTCAGTTTGCTTGTCCGCACACAGGGAAGAAGTATCGGCTATTGGGTGAACGTATAGAGGTCGTTGGCTGACCGGGTAAATACCGGCCACATAGGTGACATAACTGTTCGGGCACATGGGTGACAGGTTGGGGCGTTTGGCGGAACCTTCCGTCTATGCCCTGGAAAGAAA
>Ga0247831_1004708_pt1 | contig 17848 bp, 9 predicted proteins | sample LaCruzMarch2015__9_FD_192406 | JGI IMG/M metagenome (GOLD analysis project Ga0247831, IMG submission 192406) | Freshwater microbial communities from meromictic Lake La Cruz, Castile-La Mancha, Spain - LaCruzMarch2015_1m | ecosystem: Environmental > Aquatic > Freshwater > Lake | place: Spain... | reverse complement strand
CGGACAATGAGCACGGGAATCATATCCAGTTTGAATCGGCAAATCACTTCCAAAACTCGTCGTACCATTCGCTCCATCATTCAAATTGACGCAGCCCTCAATCAAGGCAATTCCGGCGGTCCACTTTTGAGCTCACGCGGCGAACTGATTGGAATGAACACTGCCATTGCAACTCGTAGCGGCGATAATGCGGGAATCGGATTTGCAATTCCCATCAATACCATACGAAGAGTCGTTCCTCAGCTGCTCGCAACGGGACGGGCACAACGGCCTACCATTGGAATCATGCAAGTTTTTGAGACGGACAAAGGGCTTCTTGTTGTCAACCTGACGCCAAACGGACCGGCCGAAAGAGCTGGCCTGAGAGGCTCAAAACTGGAACGTCGAAAAGTGCGTCGCGGGGTCCTGACTATCGAACAAGAAGTTGTCGATCACGGCCAGTCTGATCTGATCGTTGGGATCGATGGCCAAAAGGTAACCAAGTCCGACGACTTGCTCAGCGTGATCGAAATGCGGAAGTCTGGCGACCAAGTGGTCTTGAATGTCGTTCGCGACGGAAAAGTATTTCAGTTGCCCGTCATCTTGGGCAGCAGCGATGGATGAACCACTTTCAACCTATCGCGTTCGACTAAGTTCGCGAATCCTTTGATCCTTTTTGAATTGCATCGAAAATTTTGGTTGACGCACAGGATCAACGGCCATCGTATTTTCCTGACGAGGCACATGATCCAACAGCAGCTCGTTGACCATCCACAACTTTTCTTTTTCGGCATTCCATACGGGCGATTCCATCTCCATATGAATCCATAGCCATCCTTTTTCTTGCTCCATCCCAATCCACTTGAGCTGAGAGCGATTCATGTCCGGCTGCGACTTCTGTTCAACATCCGCTTTAGGATCTTCTTTGGCTTCGGACCGGAGAATGGCTGTCAATTCAGTCAGAGTTGTTGCTAACGCTGTTCGGCGTAAAAACAAATGCTGGTTGATGTACAGCGTCGCATTCGTGGGGAAGTCGGCATCCTCAACGCTGAATTTTGGACCGAGCGAAGGATTCGCCAGCGATGCCTCACGATTCATGGCAAGCTCGAGATCTTGCGGGTGCAAACGCAATGAAACCTCCCAACGTCCACTCTCTGTATTCCAAGTCATCTGTCCAACACAAAGATGAAACGGGTGCACATAGGCTACCGCCGATGAGATGGGAAATGCGATCCCTACTAGGAAAATGCAGAAGCAGAGAAGCCATTGGCTATCAGAACGAAACCCTGCGAACCAAAAGCGATTTCCAAGTGAGTCGAAAATCGTCAGCTTTGTCTCTTTCATCACATCACTTTGACCTATTAGGATGCATCGGGTGCATCTGGTGATCGTTGCGTCTCGAAGAAACGCAGCTACGCAGAAGAACGCAGCTGCGAAAAAGCTAGATTGGACTACAAGAAAGGCTTAGACATCTTGCTTCTGTTTCTTGTTCTTCTTTTTCTTCTTCTTTTCATTCTTCACTGCGGACTCAGAATCGGCCTTCGCTTCATCAGCCTTCATTTCCTCCTTGCCAGCTTCAGCCGATTGACTTGCCTTGGCTTTCTCAGCTTCGGCTTTCCCGGCTTCGGCTTTCTCGGCTTCGGCTTTCTCGGCTTCGGCTTTCTCGGCGGCAGCCTTTGCATCCGCAGCCTTCTTGGCGCGTTGCATTGGGTTATCATCGGCGTTCATACGAGCCTTGAACAATTGGAAACGACTTGGTTCCATCAAGGGAGGAAAGTAGTTGTTGTCGCGATTAATGTCTGCCGTCTCGCGGTACGGATCGAGCTCGATCGACTTGATTGGCTGCTGGGACACAATCAGAGTTTCGCATTGAGTGCTATCGACTCGCCAAATTTCTGCCGGAATACGAATTTCACGATTCGAGCCATCTTCGAAGGTTGCGTAAAGAATGACGGGCATCACTAAGCCGCCTTCGTTCTTTAAGCTGACGCGATAGTAAGCATCGGTGCTATCGAACATGGCCTTCTCTTTGTCCGAAAGTTCGCTCTTGAACTTCTCAAAAGCCTTGCGTTGCTCCTCCGTCACTTCCGAAGGATCATACTCGTTGTAAAAGTCTTTCAGCTCAGGAAATTGATTGGCTCGTTTTTCCAGCGCTTCATTTCGCTGCTGCGATAGGGTTTTCTTTCGTTGATCCTTCTTTTGTTTGTTTAGTTCAAAGTTCTCATCGGGCGAGTTTCTATCCATTTCGAACCGCTCCACTTTGCTGATCGCAATATCACAGTGGTCCGTGGTGTAAAACCAACCTCGCCAAAACCAATCTAGGTCAACACCGGAAGCATCTTCCATAGTGCGGAAGAAGTCGGCAGGCATGGGGCGTTTGAACTTCCATCGACGAGCGTACTCCTTGAAGGAGAAGTCGAACAATTCTCGACCAAGAATGGTCTCTCGCAAAATGTTCAAGCCCGTTGCTGGCTTACTGTAGGCATTAGGACCAAACTGCATAATGGACTCGCTGTTGGTCATGATGGGAACTTGATTACTGCTTTGCATGTACGGCACCATAAATTCTGGGTCGCCGCGTTGGGAAGGATAATCGTCTTGCCATTCTTGCTCCGCTAGATATTGCAAAAACGTATTCAAGCCCTCGTCCATCCAAGACCATTGTCGTTCATCGCTGTTCACAATCATTGGAAAGTAATTGTGTCCGACCTCGTGAATAACGACGGAAATCAAGCCATACTTGGTTCCTGCTGAATAGGTCCCGTCTTCTTTAGGTCGAGGTCCATTGAAACAAATCATGGGATATTCCATCCCACCGATTGGACCGTTCACACTGATTGCAATGGGGTAGGGGTAGTCGAAGGTGTAGCGACTGTAAACATTGAGCGTGTGAATAATCGAATGAGTCGAATACTTGCTCCAAAGCGGCTCCGCTTCTTTGGGGTAATAGCTCATGGCCATAACGCTATTTCCGTTGGCGTTGTGTCCTTGAGCATCCCAGATGAACTTTCGGCTGGATGCGAACGCGAAGTCTCGAACATTTTCAGCGTGATAAACCCAAGTTTTGGTCGCTGAGTCTGGTTCCTTTTCGTTCTCTTTGGCTTCATCCATCGTTACCACAAACACAGGCTTGTCAGCAGTCTTGGCAGATGCCAACCTTTCTTGTTGAGCTGCCGTTAGCACTTCGGTGGGGTTTTGAAGCACACCGGTAGCACCTACGATGTGATCGGCTGGGGCAGTGATGCGAACGATGTAATCACCGAACTCCAGTGTGAATTCGCCTTGTCCAAGGTATTGCTTGTGTTGCCATCCGTTGACATCCGTGAACGCAGCCAGTCTTGGGAACCATTGGGCGATTTCGTAGATGTAATTCCCGTCCTTCTCAAAGAATTCGTAGCCTGTTCGGCCGTTCAGCAGTCGTGCAGGATTAATCTTGTAATTCCAGCGAACTTTGAAGCTGAATTCTTGACCAGGAAGCAATGGTTCCCCAAGATCGATACGCATCATCGTATCGACGATCGTCTTTGGCAATTCGGTACCTCGGCCATCAGTAACCGATTCAATATGAAACGACCCGTCAAACGATTGACGCAACATCGTCGACTCAAATTCCTGGGTCGACATTCGGTTGGAAGCGACACCGCGAAACGGCCTGGTAAGATTCGCACCGCTATCAGGCTTAAAGATGTTAGCGTCCAATTGAAGCCAAAGATAACGCAGCGTGTGCGGCGACTGGTTGTGATAACGAATTGTCTCAGAACCTTGGATGGATTGGTCGACATCGTTCAAAGTCACGTCGATGTTGTAATCGATTTTTTGCTGCCAATAATCGGGCCCCGGTTCGCCTGCTGCACTTCGGTAGCCGTTCGGGGTTGGCAGGATCTCTTCAAGTTGTCGAAACTTATCCTCCTGGCCATACTTTTTGTTGGGAAAAGGTTGGGCAAAAAGCGCTCCCGAGAACAGAGAGCCAAGGACGATTAATGAGAAAAAGCAACGACAAACTAGGCGCATCGATTTGGTCACTTCAAGAAAGAAATAAAATTCAAGGATACAACGGCACCAGAATAATCATGCCGCTCCGGACGCACAATTAGAATTCGCGAGGCAGATTTAGTCTCCATGGACGCAGCCTAGCCGATCAGGACAGGCTATCGATCATTTCCCGTCGAACCGAGCGCAACAGAAACATGAAATTGTCCCAATAGCGAGGTATCAAACGCCACGGATCTTGAACTGCTCGGTAAAGCCATTCTAGCCCAGTCCGTTGCATCCATTTGGGAGCGCGTTTTGCCCGGCCAGCAACGAAATCAAAGGATGCACCCAATTGAATTGCGAGCGGAACCCCAAGCTCCTTCAAATGATCTTCGATCCAATACTCGCCTTTGGGTTGCCCCAAAGCAACCAATAGAACGTCCGGACGAGCCTTTTTGATGCGAGCCACCTGGTCCTGAATCGTCGCACTGCTTGAGTCATGAAACGGCGGGCACTGCACTCCGGCAATTTGGAGCAATGGATAGAGATTTTGAAGCTGAGCGGCGGCGGCCTCCGCAACCCCTTCTGCGGCACCATACAAGTACATGCGATACTGCTTGGCAGCGCAACGTTCCGACAGTTGGTAAATCAAGTCGGAGCCGGCGACCCTTTCGGGCAAAGATTTCTTATTGAGTTTGCTTCGCCAGAAAATCGGCATTCCATCGCATAGCACCAACGACGCACGCTTGGTAAATGCCTGCAAGCGAGGGTGCTTAAAACACAGCATCGCATAGTTCAGATTTGCCGTGATCGCAAAAGTAGGCTCGCGTTTCGCAATGATTTGATCGAGATAGTCAATTGAATCGACCATGGTGACCGAGTGGTAGTCAATTCCCCAAACGCGGACTGTTTCCAATTGGCGTGGGACTTCCGCAGCGACTTCATCGCCTTGCGCCATAGGCTGCTTGGCGAAGATAGACTTCGAACAGGTTGGTTCTTCCGCTTTTTCAGACACAATCGGTTCTGCCACGGGCAAGCTGGTGCGTGCAGGCTCCGAGTTACCGGACAACGATTGCTCGTTCATAAACTTGGCCCGCAGTTCGACCAAGGTCGGATGGTGGGCCTCTGGATTTACGGCTCGGCTTTCAGGTGGCGGACTCGCGAGGGCATTGATTGCCAGAGGTTGTTTTCTGCTGGGCGTTCTGGGGACGTAAACGGTTTCGGAAAGGTCTGCGGCTCGAATGGTATTGTTGTTGGTTGTGTTGGACATAATCTTTTCGTCAATTGACCAAACGAGCGAAAATCGAGGGGTGTGCGAGCCGAACTAGGCAGCCAATAAATAGCTCGCAGCGGCTCAACAGGCGTTGAACCTTGGTCAGCCTCCAGCGGGAACCTGGGAAACAGATGCAGATTATCCGGCTTGTAAGGGGGATAGCTTTAAGAGGAGGGAAATCCAGTACATTCTGGCCCTCATTGCCTCAACCACGACGAGGTTGATTAATTTTCTTGCCGGCGGGCCAGTTCGTCGCGAAGCTTTGCAGCCAGTTCATATTGTTCCGTTTGGACGGCTTGTGCTAATCGCTCTTGCAGAGTGGGGCCTACGTAATCTTCTTTCAGAGAATCTCGCAACTTGATCAACTGCAATACCATTTCGTCTTCATCAAACTCTTCTTCGGCTTCGTGTTCTTCAAAAACCGATCGCATCAGCTTCAGCCCTGCGTTGATTTCAGAGATCGCCAGAGTTGCATCCGAATCGCTTAGGGCGGCGAGGGCAGCCGCTTGAGTTCGATGGAACAGGACAAAGGGACGGTACTGTTCATGACTCATGGTCCATTCCTCTTCAGGGGAATGGTCACGGCAGACATCCATGAGCGACAATGTGTGGTCCGCGTCCTCGACGGCTCGATGATAGTGTTGCAGACGCAGCCAAGAAATCCGGCGATGGTAAAACTGAACAAACTCGCGGTCGGCTTCGAAGCATTGCTCCTCCGACATGATAAACTCCTGGTCTTTCTTCTCCAGATCCAGAACGCTATCTAGAAATGTCGAGAAACCATCGGGCTTGTATCCATCCGGTCGCCCTTGCGTTTCCATTTGAAGCACGCCCAAATCGACTCGCATTTGAATGACATCTCTGCCATCGTCCCCCTTGACAAGTCGTACCGATAGGGAATGCGGATCGAATTCCCATTCTCGCAATATGTCGTCCAGCCCCTTGTGCGAACTCATTTCGACCTTTCTTAAATCTTTCTTGGACACATTGGGTCGTTTTGACATCGTGGAAGCTCCAAACCGTGTTGAACCATGAAGAAATTGGGAAGCCTCCAAAGGCAAGTATAACATCCGAGTTTGCTTAGCGAAGCCACAACGAATCTGGACTTGAAGAAATGCCCCTGGAGTCGGTAGAAGTGTTCGCATTGGGAGACATGAAGAAAAGGGGACCATCAATTCCGAGTCCGCTCTGTTGGTCCGTCCATTTTCGAATCCCTTGCCTCCAGGAGTACAATCCGGCTCGAGCTTCCCTGGGGCGTTTCGCATGGTACGATTTTAAGCGTTGCGCTAGCCGCAGCGAATTCCCAATTTTTGCCGATTCTTCCGCTGCTTGAACCGATAAAGCACAGGATTTGAACATTCGATGGAACATTCCGATCCTGACTCGCTCCGATCGAACTCGAACTCGAACAATCCAGAAGTCCCCACTCAGGATTCCAGCCGTTTTCCATTGGGGCTTCCAATTCTGGAAACAATCGACAATGTCCATGAGTGTTCGTATCTTGCTGGATTCACGGCCAACCTGCCTCTCCGATTGCCGAAAAGGATTCTAACTCCGGACGAATTGGATTATGTTTTGTCTCGCGGGATTCGGCGTTCGGGGGTTTTTCTGTATCACACCGACTGCGCCCATTGCAAAGCATGTGAGCCCACACGCGTGGACGTGACGCGATTCTCTCTTCGAGGGTCCTTTCGTCGCGTTCTTGATCGTGGTGATCGAGAGTTACGTATGGCCGTCTGCGCTCCGTTCCTTGATGAAGACCGTATCCGGCTGTTCAATCAACATCGCACGCAAAGGGGGCTCGGCGAATCGGATCAGGAATATCAAGCGAGTGACTACGCGAATTTTCTGGTGGACACTTGTTGCCCTCAAACCATCGAGCTCAGCTTTTGGCTGGCTAAAGAACTGGTGGGCGTTTCAATTATCGATTGCGGTAGGCTGGCCATGTCTGCCGTTTACACCTTTTTCGACCCTCAATATTCCCGACTCTCCATCGGAACCTATTCGATCCTCAAACAGATCGAATTCGCACAAAAAAGCAATCGCCAGTTTGTCTACCTTGGACTATACGTTCAGCAAAACCAACACCTGAACTACAAGGCTCGCTTCACCCCTCAGGAGCGACTGATCGACGGTCGCTGGGTAGCCTTCGAGGCCTAAATGAGGAAATTTTTAAAAATAGTGCTTTCCTCACGAACCATTCCATCGATACCATAGTCCTATGGCTAACGGTGTCGGAAACTCTCGCCGAGTCTCCACGACCGCGGGCCTAAACTGTTTTGTTTCATTTTCTGTCATTTCTCGATCTGCGCCTAACGGTGCTGGGAGGAAGTCATGCGTCAACTCAAAATTGCTCAACGATCTGCCAATGTGTTCGCGTCCGTGCGAAATTGTGCGTTTGTGGCTGGCAATGAGGTGCGTTTGCTCCTTCTACACCTTCTGCATGCGCTTCCGAGTACGTCGAGTTCAATTCAGCGTGATCAACGCCAAGATTGGATTCTTAGGGGAACGAGTTGGTATGGGATGTCGCCGGTGATGTTACCGGTCACAAACCCCACATCGCTCAAAAAGGCAAGTAAACGCCACAGCTAAAGCTTCAACATCTTTAGCCCCCCGAACCAGACTCTCACCAATCACAAGTCTGCTTCGATTTAACCGTACCCAAAGTGGTTGGCACGCGACTGATCAAACAAGCCTTTTCATGCCATCAAATCCAACCTCGTAAAGGTGGGGTTAGAAAATGTATGGAAAGGATAACGGTCCGACCCCAAGCATTCTCCAAGGCTTCATCGTATCCCTGTCGGTACGAACATGGCCTGGGAGATTTGTTAGGTAATAGGCCTAGATTTTTCGCGTTGAACAAGAACCCTCAACCGGCTTGCTCTCACAACTCTGAAGTTGTCGTGCTGCCGTTGAGCTTACCTGAGAAACGAGATGAAGATGACCTCTACCTTGGCAAGTCCATACACTGAATTAAGCGAAAGCTCTGTGACTGAATTAGTGGTCCAAGCCCAAACGGGCGACCGATCCGCTATGGATCAATTGTATTGCCGTTTCCAACAGCATGTCCTCTCGATTGCATACAAGCGACTAGGAAACTGGGACGAAGCGCAAGAATTGAGCCAGGATGTTTTCATTCAGGCATTTCGGCGATTAAAACAGTTGCAAGCCCCAGAAGCATTCGCTGGTTGGTTGCGTCAGATTGTTCACCGTATGGCGATCAATCGTTTGACTCGACGACAGATGCCGACTTCCGTGGACCACGAAATTCTGGAAGCAACGATTACTTGCGACAGCGACCCCCTGGACGCTGTGCTGAGCAACGAACAGAAAATTCAAGTTCACCAAGGCCTTGGCCGTTTAGGGGAACTCGATCGAAGAACGCTGGTCGCATTTTATTTGGACGGACAAAGCCTGAACCAAATGAGCGATGCGTTCGAGGCCCCGATCGGAACCATCAAGCGACGACTTCACGTGGCGCGAAAGCGACTCGCGAAGGAATGCGAGATGCTTCAAGCGATTTAGCGGCTGCTTGAAAACGAACCGAGCCGCGGGCGATGCCTGCGGCTCGGTTTCATTGCTAGGCTGTAAACCAACTGTCTTTCGAGGTCATTGGCCGAATCTGACGTGGGTTTCTTTTGTTAGTCTTGGTTCTTATTCGGGAACTTTTTCTTATCCGTGGCTCTTGCTTGGGCTAGTTCTCTTCCTTTTTCCTTCTCGCCGGACTAATTCATTCCCGAAATTACAATCCCTCATTCTGCAAGATGAAGAACGAAAAAACAGACTAGGAAGTTCCATTTCCAAGTCGAGTCCCCGTCGATTTTGCAAGACGGATTGTGCTATCCTGTCCTGCGTTGCCGAAAACAATCCGCCAGGAGGGCTTGAAAATGAAGTTTACCGGTTTAATTCTAATTTGCGCCAGTAGTTGCCTCGCATTGATTTTGCCAGCATTTGGCGTTGTCCAGTTCCCTAAAAACTTGCTAACCGCAAAGAATCCCACGGGATCGACTGTTTCGACAAACACAGGACTTCCGCCCGCGTCCTCATTCCCTAACCCGTTTCAAGGTGAAATTGCGAGTAGTGCAAGCTTGTCAGGGAGCCTTTCTGAGATTTTGCCAAATGCCAATTTACCCCCAAGAGAAAGCCCCTTTCCACCCTCGCTCCTTGGAAGTTCGGAAAACCAAGTCGCTAACAATTCGAATCGAACCCTTTCAAAATTTGGTATGGGTGTTTGGCTTCTTTTGGGACCTGTTTGTCTCATAGGATTGGGAATGTGGTCCTTTTCGCGAAATCCTTCTTCCTCCAAATCCAAGTGAGAACGTTAACCTTGCGAAGAACGAAACAAACAATTGCACCTTGTTCTTTTCGTCCGAGCGCCTATGCTGAAGTTCGAAACTAAATCAATCGGATGACATTCACGAAGAGCGATTCGGCGAAACCGAATAGCTAGTCGACAAGTAAGCCGACGCGGCCTTGCACCTATTGGGTGCGCTTAGCCACGTCGGCTTTTTTCGTTAAACGATCGAAAAAATCCTACTTAAAAGATCGGCACGCGTCATGGCAAGAACCTCAAATTGGCGAATGAGCTATCGCAATTGCGTTCTTCCGCGAACTTCCAACGAGACCGATCCGATCGAGCAACCCTTTCGCGATGAATTGCTTAGCGCCGATCAACTTGAACGTCACGCGCGTCACTTGGCATCGATGCATCGTTTAGCGGTTGGAAAGGTGGCGGACCGACTGATCACCAGGCTTGCGGAAAACGAAAAGGTACTACAATCGACCTATGACGAAGTTGCAGCTGCGGTAGCCAAGAATCGCAGAATCGCACCAGCCGCCGAATGGTTGCTCGATAATTTTTACCTTTTGGAAGAGCAGATTCATTCCACTCGCCGGCTTCTGCCACGTTCTTTTAGCCAAGAGTTGCCACGGCTAACCAACGGACCGGCTGCAAACTATCCGCGTGTCTATGGAATCTCATTGGAACTGATTTCACACGCTGACGGGCGGGCGGATTCACAAACGCTAGATGCTTTTATCGCCGCCTATCAATCCCAGGTGCCTCTTCAATTGGGTGAACTATGGGCCCTACCATTGATGTTTCGGTTGGCTTTGATCGAGAACTTGAGAAGGGTTGCGGCACGGATCCTGATCGCGCGTCGAGATCGAAATCTTGCAGCAGATTGGGCGGAAAAAATGATCGCCACCGTGGAGCAATGCCCTTCGGATTTGATCCTCGTTTTGGCCGATATGGCTCGATCGAATCCACCTCTTTCGGGTGCGTTCTTGGCCGACTTGACACGCTATTTGCATGGGCAGAACCCGAATTTCGCTTTAGTGCACAGTTGGCTTGAGCATCGACTTACCGATTCCGGACACTCGACCGAACAACTGGTTCTCGATGAAGGCCAACTGCAAGCTGCAGAGCAAATCTCGGTTGGGAACAGCATTACCAGCCTACGATTTTTAAGTGTTCATGATTGGCCGCAGTTTGTCGCAAGACACAGCCTGGTCGAGCAAACGCTCAATCGCGATCCAGCGGGCGTTTATGAACACATGGACTTTCCAACTCGAAATCGTTATCGACACGCGGTGGAGGCTATCGCAAAACGTTCTAACGTTACGGAGTTTGACGTAGCATTCCGTGCAATTCAACTCTGCGAGAACGAACCCGACAACGTTCCCGATTCGAGCACCCGGCACGTCGGCTATTACTTGGTGGATCAAGGACGGCCAATCCTAGAACGGTTGGCCAATATGCGACTCACGGCCCCAGTAGTTATCGACAAGCTACGCAGGGCATTCCCGCTTACGATCTATCTCGGGATGGTGTTGTTGTTTGTCTGGCTTGGGCTAGAAGGTTTGTTCAGCTTTGGCGAGTGGGAATCAAGCTCGCTACTGATCCGCTTCATGATTGCGATCCCGGTTGCTATGTGCGGAATTCAGTTCGGCTTAGGGATCGTCAATTGGCTAGTTACGATTTTATTGCGTCCCAATGCTTTGCCACGTATGGACTTTCGAGCGGGTATCCCAGAATCCCATCGCTCTCTCGTGGTTGTTCCGACCATGCTTACGGATAGAGATTCTATCGAACGGTTGCTGGAAGGACTGGAGATACGCTATCTCGCCAACCGCGACAATTCGCTTCAGTTTGCATTGTTGACCGATTTCCAGGATGCGAACCAAGAAGAGATGCCAAGGGATTCAGAACTGGTGGGCTATGCACAGCTCGGAATCCACCGACTCAACCAATCCTATTCGATGGATGGACGCGACACGTTTTTCCTTCTGAATCGGCCCAGGAAGTGGAACGAGTCAGAAGGGGTATGGATGGGTTTTGAACGCAAGCGAGGAAAACTTGCGGATCTCAACGCAACCCTTCGAGGTGCAACCAATCGCTTTTCAGATACTTCTGGCAGCCTTCAGGATTTGGCAAATATTCGATATGTCATTACGTTGGATACGGACACCCAATTACCGCGCGATGCCGCCCGAAAACTAATCGAAGCTATGGCCCACCCCCTGAATCGGCCAAGATTCGATCCTGCGACGGGTTCCGTGACTGCAGGCTACTCGATCCTACAACCCCGAGTTGCCATCAGCATGGCGAGTTCACGTCGATCCTGGTTCGTCCGCCTTATTGGCGCCGACCCCAGCATCGATCCCTATACCCGAGTTGTTTCCGATGTTTATCAAGACCTCTTCGGGGAAGGGTCCTTCATTGGCAAGGGAATCTACGACGTGGATGCCTTTGAAAAGTGCTGCAGTAATTTCCCGATCAATGCGATACTTAGCCACGATTTACTGGAAAGCTGTTTCGGCCGGTCTGCCTTAATCAGCGACGTCACCTTGTACGAGGATCACCCGTCAAGCTACGCGGCCGATGTCAGTAGACGCCATCGATGGATTCGCGGGGACTGGCAAATTGCCGCTTGGCTGCTTCCTCGAGTTCGAGGCAGCGCGTCGGACCTGACAAAGAATCCCATTTCTGCCCTATCCAAGTGGAAGATCTTAGACAACCTGCGCCGGAGCGTGATGCCAATCGCAATGGTGATTTTGCTGCTAAGCACTTGGATACTCGGCTCGCTGTCCGTTGCACTTGCGACCACTTGGTTTATCGTGCTGGTCGTGACCGCGCCAAGAATCATGGCCGCCCTCATCGATTTTGCGTTCAAGCCTACCGATCTTTCGGTCTCTACGCACCTTCGATCAGGCTTGCTTGCATTGATTCGACCCATTGCCCAGTCTCTGTTCACTTTGATATTCTTGCCGTACGACCTATGGATCAGTGCGGATGCCATCGTTCGAACGTTGGTACGAGTTCACTGGACCAAGCGACGATTGCTTGAATGGCGAACTTCGAGCGATTCGGAGCGAACGGCCCGTTCGGACTTATGGGGATTCTGCCGATCCATGGTGATCGGCCCTGTAATAGCTACACTTGCCTTACTCCTAATCACCTTCACCAATCGTCCAACGCTTCCTGCCGCGCTCCCTTTACTGCTTTTGTGGATCGCCTCTCCTGTCATTGCATGGTGGCTGAGTCGGTTAACGCCCTTAAAAGTCGTTCAGCTCAAAGCCCCACAGCGGCGATTTCTTCGTACCATGGCGCGTCGAACTTGGCGATACTTCGAAGTCTTCGTTACGGAAGCAGATAACTGGTTGGCCCCTGACAATGTACACGTGAACCCACAGGAAGTTATCGCTTCACGTACTAGCCCAACCAATATTGGAATGGCTCTACTGGCGGATCTCGCGGCGTATGATTTTGGTTACTGTAGCGTCTCGCGACTTTTGAATCGAACTCAAAAAACCTTTAGCACCTTGTCCAAGATGGAACGGCATCGCGGCCACTTCTTCAATTGGTATGATACCAAGACCTTGGCCCCTTTGCTGCCTCGCTATGTTTCAACCGTAGACAGCGGAAACCTCGCAGGTCATTTGCGAGTGCTAGCCGCGGGGTTGGAAGAGCTGATCGACGGATGCATCGTTCCGCCACGAGTCTTCGATGGTTTGCACGATACCCTGGAAGTATTGAGGCAGGAAATAGAAGCGAATGCACCTAAAATCGGGGATATCGCTAATCGGCTGGTCGATTACTCCAGCTGTCGGCGTATTGAGTTGCAATCGGAGACACTTGCTCAGCAACAGGTCAGTCTGAAGTCGGCGTTGATCGCTTTGCCAAAGCTGGCTCTAGAAATGGCAGAGATAGCGACAACGTTACCCGCCCAAAGTGAGTCGTCCTGGTGGTGCAATTCCATTCAACAAACCTGCCGCGAACAGATCGAGGATCTGACGCTGATGGGAAAATGGACGCTTCATTCGATGCCAATGGAACAAGAGAGAACCAGCCAATCACCTCAGTGCCTAGAACTTCTAGAAACACTTCAGACTGAGCTTGATTGCGTTGCTGCCATACCTACCCTGAGAAGCATTTCAACCTTGCCCGAAAGAGTTGGCAAGACGATCACGTTACTACAAGCAAGCTGGAATGCGAGCCATGAAGGAACGACTCGTACGCCTTCGGGCGATCTCTTTTCGACTGCCCCCTGGTTGATCGAACTGGAATCGGCCTTGATGGAATCAGCCGAGCTTGCATCCAGGAGAATCCAAGATCTGGAGCAGTTGGCAATTGAAAGCAGAGAGCTCGCCGATATGGATTTTGATTTCTTGGAAAGCAACATGCGCGATCTGTTTGCAATTGGTTTTAACGTCACCGAAAACCAACTCGATTCTGGCTGTTATGACTTGCTGGCCTCCGAAGCGCGCCTGGCAACCTTTGTTCTCATCGCACAAGGGCAACTCGGACAGGAACACTGGTTTGCCCTTGGACGATTGCTCACCAGCACCAAAGGGGAACCAGCTCTTCTCAGTTGGAGCGGATCGATGTTTGAATACCTGATGCCGCTTTTGGTGATGCCGACTTATGATTTCACGTTGCTCGACCAAACATATCGGGCCGTGGTGGCTAGACAAATTGAATATGGTCGCCAACGCGGCGTGCCTTGGGGAGTGTCCGAATCGGGCTACCAAGCTTTCGATCTTCATCTCAACTATCAGTATCGCGCGTTCGGAGTTCCGGGCTTGGGGCTGAAACGTGGGTTGGCGGACGACTTGGTGATTGCTCCTTATGCATCCGCACTTGCTTTGATGGTAGCACCGGATGTAGCCTGTGATAATCTGGAACGTTTGGCACGCGAGGATCGCGCTGGCGCTTATGGCTTCTATGAAGCGGTGGACTACACACCTTCGCGATTACCACCTGGTACCAATAGCGTCACAATTCGCCAGTACATGGCGCATCATGCTAGCATGAGCTTGCTGTCCTACGCCTACGTTCTTTTGGATAAGCCCATGCAACGGCGATTCAACCTGGATCTGGCCTTTCGATCGACGGAACTTCTACTTCAAGAACGAGTCCCACGAACCACCGTTCCTCTTTACCCGCACGCAAACGAAGCAAGTGCAATTCGAACGACGGTTGCTGATGATTCAGGGACCATGCGCGTGCTTTCGGACCCAGCGACCAGTATTCCTGAAGTGCATCTGCTATCCAATGGCCAGTACCATGTGGTCATAACCAGTGCAGGAGGTGGCTACAGCCGCTGGCGAGGGAATTCGGTCACTCGATGGCGTGAAGATCCAACGCGTGATTGCTGGGGTAACTTTTGCTACATTCGAGACCTTGATAGCGGAAAAGTATGGTCCACCGCATGGCAACCCACAACATCGACCGCGAGTAAATATGAAGCCATTTTCAGTCAGTCGCGTGCGGAATTTCGAAGAATCGATGAGCAAATTGAGACTCACACCATGATTAGCGTCGCATCGGAAGATGACTTAGAAGTCCGCCGAACAAAGTTCACCAATCGATCCGATCGGGCTCGTCGAATCGAAGTTACCAGCTACGCAGAAGTGGTCTTGGCACCGCAGCCACAGGATGAATCGCACACTGCCTTTAGCAACTTGTTCGTGCAAACCGAGCTATTACCAACGCAGGGTGCTATTCTGTGCACGCGTCGACCTCGTTCGGCCGAGGAGCAGCCGCCTTGGATGATTCAAATGATGACCGTCTCTGGTTCGCAGCTGGAAGAAGCGTCATTTGAAACCGACCGTATGCGATTCCTGGGACGTGGGCAAACAACGGTTTTGCCGGAAGTACTCACAAGCCGCTCTCCTTTGTCCAACAGCCAAGGTGCGACACTGGATCCGATCGTAAGCATCCGTAGGGTCATACTCCTGCAGCCAAAGCAATCAGTGACCGTAGATGTGATCACAGGCGTCAGTGAGACTCGAAACATCGCAGAAGCCATGGTAGAAAAGTATCTAGATCCTAGCCTTGCAGACCGAGTCTTTGAGCTCGCTTGGAGCCGCGGTCTGATCATGTTGCAACAGTTAAACGCATCGGAATCGGAAGCGCTTAACTTTAGCCGTTTGGCTGGGTCTGTGATCTTCACTTCGGGATTGCGACGCGCTAAGGCAAGCGTTCTTATCCAAAATCGTCGTGGACAGTCGGGGCTGTGGAGCTATGGGATTTCCGGTGACTTACCAATTGTTCTTGTGCGAATTCGAGATGCCAATAAATTGGATTTGGTGCGGGATGCCGTTCGGGCTCACGCCTTCTGGAGAATGAAGGGACTTGCTGTCGATTTGGTTATTTGGAACGAGGATGACTCGGTCTATCGTCAGTCCTTGCAAGAATCTATTCTTGACTTGGTTGCAGCAAGTCCCGAAGCATCCCTGGTCGATCGTCCAGGAGGTGTGTTTGTTCGCCGAGGAGAACATATGTCGGAGGAAGATCGAGCGTTGCTGCAAACCGTAGCACGGGTCGTGCTTCAGGACGACGCTGGCTCTTTAACGGATCAAGTGAATCGTCGTGGGCGGACCGAAATGCCGATGCCACGATTCCGAGCTCTTAAGATACGTTCCGAAGTTGCCGAGTCCATGGAATCTCCAAAGGAATCTCCAACTGAATCGTCTGTGCAATCGTCGGTGGAATTGTTAGCGAGGGACCTCGCCTTTGACAATGGACTAGGGGGCTTCAGTCGAGACGGTCGGGAGTATGTGATTACGCTGAAATTGGGGGACGCGACGCCAGCGCCATGGGTGAATGTGATCGCGAACGCTAAGATTGGAACGGTTATCTCAGAATCTGGTAGCGCCTACACATGGGCCGAGAACAGCCATGAATTTCGATTGACAACCTGGAATAACGATCCTGTTTCCGATACCCCGAGCGAAGCGATCTATTTACGGGACGAAGAAACCGGTGCCTTCTGGTCCCCTTCGCCATCCCCGGCACGAGGGTATGGCACCTACGTTTCTAGGCATGGTTTCGGTTACAGCATCTTCGACCATACCGAAGACGGCATCACCACAGAGCTCTGTATTTATGTATCGATCGACGAGCCGATCAAATACGCTCGGCTCAAAATCACCAACCGGTCTGGTCGGCAACGAAGACTTTCAGCAACAGGTTATTGGGAATGGGTGCTGGGCGAAGTGCGAAGCAAATCGATCATGCACATCACGACGGATCTAGACCCTGTTACCAACGCGATCTTCGCGAGAAACCCCTACAGCCCCGAGTTTTCGGACCGAATCGCATTTGTCGACTGCAGTGAATCCAATCGCACGATTACCTGCGATCGCGCGGAATTCTTGGGACGAAACGGCACGCCGCAAAACCCACTAGCCATGCGTAAAGCAAAGCTCTCCAATCATGTCGGAGCCGCTCTGGATCCCTGTGCTGTGATGCAGACACAAATGACCATTGAGGATGGCGGCGAAAAGACGGTGATGTTCACCATTGGCAGTGCACGAAGCGAAGACGAAGCCCGGCAACTCATATTGAAAACGCGAGGTGCCGAAAGCAGCTACAGGGCGCTCGAGGGAGTTTGGCACTACTGGAGCCAGACGCTAGGGGCCGTTCATGTCGAAACCCCCGATCCAGCGGTCAATTTCTTGGCCAATGGCTGGCTCATTTATCAAACCCTGTCCTCCCGCATGTGGGCTCGGTCTGGATTTTATCAGTCCGGTGGTGCGTATGGTTTTCGCGATCAACTTCAAGATGCGATGGCCCTGATCCATGCCGAGCCGAGCTTGTTCCGAGAGCAAATTCAAAGGGCTGCGTCGCGGCAATTCTTAGAAGGTGATGTGCAACACTGGTGGCATCCACCTACCGGTCGCGGCGTTCGCACTCATTTTTCCGATGATCTACTTTGGCTTCCTCTTTCGCTTTGTCGCTACGTTCAAATGACAGGTGATACCGATTTGCTGGATGAATCGATTCCTTATCTCTCTTCAAGACTTTTGCATGAGGATGAAGAAGCTAACTACGATCTGCCACAAATCTCGGATGAAATGGGTTCGATCTATGACCATGCGCTGCGAGCTATCAACCGATCGTTGAAATTCGGAACTCACGGATTGCCATTGATGGGCTGCGGAGACTGGAACGATGGAATGAACTTAGTCGGTCAGTATGGTAAAGGAGAAAGCGTTTGGCTTGCGTTCTTCCAGTACGAAGTTTTGAATCAGTTCGCACTTCTTGCAAGACAGCGGGAGGATTCCGGTACCGCAGATCGGCTTGAATTGGAAGCGGGACGATTGCGAGGAAACATC
>Ga0247831_1004705_pt1 | contig 17854 bp, 12 predicted proteins | sample LaCruzMarch2015__9_FD_192406 | JGI IMG/M metagenome (GOLD analysis project Ga0247831, IMG submission 192406) | Freshwater microbial communities from meromictic Lake La Cruz, Castile-La Mancha, Spain - LaCruzMarch2015_1m | ecosystem: Environmental > Aquatic > Freshwater > Lake | place: Spain... | reverse complement strand
TGCAACGCTTAACTTCCCGGCCGATATGAGTAAAGAAGAAATTGAGAAATTGGTTTTAGAAAATGATTTAGTATTGAAATGGTTGGAAGGTGCAACACCGAAAAAAATCATTGTTGTGCCGAAGCGGATCGTAAATGTGGTGATATAATATATTAAAAAGCCCCAAGAAATTGGGGCTTTTTTTGGGTTTCTGTGAAATATTAAATACTCATAGACCTTGAAATAACAGACAACGCATAAGCTGATTTTAAAATATTATTAAAAACACTTTTATTTACCAACGTACATGCAAGTAGGATTTTGACTAAACAAAAAGACCGTTTGATAAATTGGTAATTTGAGTTTATTTACTAATTTTGGATTTGATTTTTTCAAATCAAGAAAAAAAATGACAAAAAGATGAGATATTGACGCAAGTATGTGTAAAGGACGAAACAAGCGACAACAAACAAAAAGTAAAACTAAAGACAAAAATGCCAACGCTTCGTAAAATTAAAAGAGGTGCAAGCCAACACACAAAGTCAACGCTTTTGCAGCACATTTAATTTTACCCAACCGCACCAAAGCCCACCCACCACCCTACAAGTGGACAGACAAAATTTTGAAACAATCGAATTGCAAACAACCCATTTAAAAAATGTAAATTTGCAAATCAAATTTAATAAATTGATTAATAAAGCATAATGGCTAAAACAGCAAAAACAGAACAGGAAGAACCACTAGAGAAAAAACTCTGGAAAGCAGCCGACAAGCTCCGTAAAAATATGGATGCTGCTGAATATAAACACGTTGCTTTAGGTTTGATATTCCTGAAATATATATCAGATGCTTTTGAGGAGCAATATCAAAAATTAGTTGCTCAAAAAAGTGATGGTGCAGACCCCGAAGACAAAAACGAATACTTGGCAGACAAAATATTTTTTGTTCCTGTTATGGCTCGTTGGACATACATACAAGGCAGAGCAACACAGCCAACCATTGGCAAAGACATTGACGATGCAATGGATGCCATTGAAAAGGACAATACTTCTTTGAGAGGCGTTTTACCAAAAGTATTTGCACAAGAAAAACTGGACAAAGCCAGTTTGGGCGGACTTGTAAACCTTGTTGGTTCAGCAACTTTGGGAACAAAAGAAGCACAAAGCAAAGATTTATTAGGACAAGTATTTGAGTTTTTCTTGGGCGAATTTGCTTTGGCAGAAGGTAAAAAAGGCGGACAGTTCTACACACCACAAAGCGTTGTAAAATTATTGGTTGAAATGCTTGAACCTTATGAAGGACGAGTTTTCGACCCTTGCTGTGGTAGCGGTGGAATGTTTGTGCAAAGCGAAAAGTTTATTAAATCTCATCAAGATAATTATAAGAAAAAAGGCAAGGTTGGTTTGGCATTAAACCCAGCCGACCGTATATCAATTTACGGACAAGAGAGCAACCAAACCACTTGGCGATTGGCAAAAATGAATTTATCTATCAGGGGTATTGACAGCAGTAATGTAAAATGGAACAACGAAGGTTCTTTTTTAAATGATGCCCACAAAGATTTAAAAGCCGACTACATTATTGCTAACCCACCGTTTAACGACAGCGATTGGAGTGGCGAATTATTGCGTGATGATGCAAGATGGAAAGTATTAGGCGAAAAGCTAACACCACCAACAGGAAACGCAAACTATGCTTGGATACAACATTTCTTATATCATTTGGCACCCACAGGGCAAGCGGGTTTTGTTTTGAGTAAAGGTGCATTGACCACCAACACAACAGGCGAAGGAGAAATAAGAAAAGCCTTGGTAGAAAAAGGACTGGTTGATTGTATTGTAAACCTACCAACCAAACTGTTTTTAAATACTCAAATTCCAGCTTGCTTGTGGTTTCTATCACGAAACCGTAAGGGCAACGGCTCGTCCTTGCCCCTGAGAAGCAGAGAAAATGAAATCCTATTTATTGATGCAAGAAATATGGGCTTCTTAATAAACCGAAAAAACAGAGATTTAAGCGAAGATGATATTGCATTGATTACAGGAACATACCACAACTGGAGAAACCCAGACGGAAATTATGAAGATGTGGCGGGCTTTTGCAAAGTGGCAACCATTGAAGAAGTAGCTAAACTCAATTATGTGCTTACCCCAGGCAGATACGTTGGTTTGGCTGACGAAGACGATGATTTTGATTTTGTAGAACGCTTTACTTCTTTGAAAGCAGAATTGGAAAAACAAATTGCTGAAGAAGCAGATTTGAATAAAAAGATTGCTGAAAATTTATCTAAAATAAAATTACCTATAAAATCAATGATATGAACTACGATATAAAAATCTTAAATAACTACGAAGGTAAAGGTAGGATTGAGCTTAACCGTATGGCTTTTTTATCAAGTCATGTAAAGTCTATTGCCCAAAAAGCATTACTACTTCAATTGTATGGATATAGTAAGGTGTCCTTGCCTACAAAATTTCAGAAATACTTGAATATATTTTTGATGCCTACGCAACATGATGGTGACAATACATTATTGACTTTAGATGCGGATAATTTTAGCAACCTGCCTGTTCAGTTAGATGCATTTAGAGATAAAACAGACTTGAATAAGCTAACCCCAATGGCATTGGTAATTAAAACATTTACGGCTGCTTTAAATGACAATGAAGATAAAAACTTGCTGGATGAACCAATAATAGATGAACTGATAAAATTTAAAAAATTCTTTAATAACGATACCGAAAGTATTTTATTAAGCAATAGGCAATCAATACCTGAAATTCAATTTTCAATAAAAGAAATTGATAAAATTGAAGCATTATACAAAACCATTCCTACACCACAAAAAACAGTTATCAATGGCACAATTGATGAAATGAAATTTTCGAGAAAGCAATTGATACTTATTACTACAGATAAACAAAGAGTAGTAATACTGCCACAATCTGATGAATTGCTTATTGAGGTAAAAGACTTTTTTGGAAAAGAAATTACCCTGACAGGAATGGCTCATTTTAAACCCGGTGGGCAACTTTCTTATATGAAATTAGAAAGCTTTACTGAACCAGGAAAATCGGATAAATTCTTTTCGCACAAGCCAAACAAAATGAGTGTGCAACAACAAATTGCTTTGCAAATTCGTGACGGTAAAAAAAGAAATCCATTGGATGATATTATTGGCAAATGGCCGGGCAACGAAACTGATGAAGAATTTGAACTAATGCTTAAATCCCTAAACTAATGACGAACATATTATTAGATACTAATATTCTTATTCATTTGGTTAGAGGAAATGCTATTGCCCAACAAGTAAAAAACTATGTAGGGAGTGTTAATGAACCCCAGCTATTTGTATCGGTAGTAAATATTGCTGAAGCCGAAAGTTTGGTGGTGCAATGGAAATGGCCAAGTGATAAAATAGAAAGATTAAAAAAGCTAATTACCAGTTTTATTGCCATTGATATTGAGCAAAACAATAGCGAACTGTTGGATGCTTATGTAAATATAGATGCCTTTAGCCAAGGCAAAACACCTGCACCAAACGGACAGCCGCTCAATAACTCATCCCGAAATATGGGTAAAAACGATTTATGGATTGCTGCCACTGCTTATGCTATGAATGCAGAATTACTAACTACCGATGGTGACTTTGACCATTTAGATACTTCCTTTTTTACAGTAAAGAAATACGCCTAATGACAGCCCAAGAACTCATACAGCACCTACAATTACTACCACCCAATACCAAAATAGTAGTGCGTGGCTACGAAGATGGCTACAATGATATATTGCAATTGAAAGAAGTAAAAATAAAATCCAAAGCCGATGCCCATTTGTATGATGGCGAATATGAAGAAAGTAACGATGTTGGGGCAACCCTTGCGGTTGACCTATATGGTGAAAACCAGAACCCTAAAGACGATTTGAAATGAAAAATGAAAATATGGAGAGTGTAGAGATTGAGCTGTATAGTAGGTGGAAGGAAATACAATTAGGTGAAATTACAGCACCTATTAAAGAGACATACAATCCTGACGGTAGTAATGACTACATATATATTGGATTAGAACATATTGAACAAGAAACATTGAGATTAAATTCAATTGGTGTTTCTTCTGATGTAACAAGCAATAAATTCAAGTTTCAACCTAATGATGTTTTGTTTGGGAAACTTCGACCGTATTTTCGTAAGGTGGTTAAACCACAATTTGAAGGTATTTGCTCAACTGATATTTGGGTTTTCAGAGCAAAAAAAGGATTTGTCCAAGATTTTTTGTTTTACTTTTTAGCAAACAAAGAATTTGTAGATACAGCAAATAGTGGCGAAAGTGGTTCACGTATGCCAAGAGCAGACTGGAACCATTTAAAAGTCACTAATTGGAATGTTCCACCTTTATCCGAACAAACCGCTATTGCCTCAATCCTTAGCAGTTTAGATAATAAGATAGACCTACTACACCGCCAAAACAAAACCTTAGAACAATTGGCAGAAACGCTTTTTAGGCAGTGGTTTGTGGAGGAAGCGGAGGAAAGTTGGAAAACGAAAAAAGTTTCAGAAATCATAGAAATTAGGGATGGCACTCACGATTCTCCAAAACAAACTGAAACTGGACGGTTTTTAATTACTTCAAAGCACCTTAAACCAACTGGAATTGATTTTTCATCGGCTTACAAAATTTCAGAAAATGATTTTATAGAAGTTAATAAAAGAAGTAAGGTTGATAAAGATGATATTTTGTTTTCAATGATAGGCACTTTGGGACTAATTCATTACGTTGATCAAGAACCGGATTTTGCAATTAAAAATATGGGACTATTCAAAAGTTCTCAAAAACCGAGTTTTGCAAGGTTTCTATTCCTTTTGCTGATAAGCCCCGAAGGAAAAAGATTTGTGTATGAAAATGCTGATGGTTCAACACAGGAATATATTACTCTTGGTAGTTTAAGGAAATTTGAATTTAAATACCCCGGTGAAAAAAGAATTATAGAATTTGATTTAGAAGTCAAACCTATCTTTCAAAAAATAGATACTAATCTATCACAAATCCGCACCTTAACCCAATTCCGAGACAATTTATTACCAAAGTTGATGAGTGGCGAAGTGAGGGTAAATTTATAAACGATGAGCAAAGAACTAAACATAAATAACAAAGATTATAGCGGAATACTGCGACAAGCTGTTGCAGAAATTCATTCTGCCCGTAGTGTTGCTGCTAAACAAATAGCCAGTGCTGCTAATTCGGTATATTGGAGTTTGGGGAAATTGTTGTTTGAAAAACAACTTTCAGAAGGCTATGGCAGTGGAGTTGTTAATCAGTTGTCCATTGATTTAAAAAAAGAGTTTCCTGATATGGGATTGTCGCCCCGCAACTTATGGCATATGAAACGCTATTACGAGCGTTACTATCAAGCAGATATAAAACTGCAACGCTGCGTTGCAGTTTTGCCTTGGCGACATAATTTGTTACTCATAGAAAAAATAAAAGACGACAACGAAGCACTTTTTTACGCCACGGAAACTCAGAATAAAGGCTGGTCGAGAGACATTTTACTCAACGCCATTAAAATGAATAGTTACGCCTACTCACAAAAGCAAATCCAATCGCATAATTTTAACGAAACACTCCCAACTATTGATGTTGATTATGCTAACGAAGTATTTAAAGACACCTACAATCTTGGTTTCTTGGGATTAACCGAAAACGTTAAAGAATTGGCGTTAGAAAAACGATTGATAGAAAAAATTAAATCGTTTGTATTGGAATTGGGCAAAGGTTTTACATTTATTGGAAACCAACACCGACTGGAATACAACAATAAAGAGTATTTTGTAGATATGCTTTTCTTTCATCGTGGGTTGTGTTCGTTGATAGCTATTGAGCTAAAAATAGGCAGTTTTAAAGCCGAGTATGTTGGGAAGATGAATTTGTACTTATCGTTGTTAGACAAGTTGGAAAAAGGCGAAAACGAAAATCAATCTATCGGCATAATACTTTGTGCTGATAAAGACCATTTAGACGTAGAAATTGCTTTGCAGGACATCAACAAACCTATCGGTGTAGCAGAGTATCAACTCTTAATACCCAAAGACAAATTGCAAAATTTACTATTGGATGAAATCAATAAATCAGAAACTGTAGAATGAGTAAACCAATAACAGAAGATAAAATAGAAACCTTTGCTATTGAGGTGCTTCAGTCTATGGGTTGGGAGTATGTTCACGGCTTGGCTATTGCTCCCGGTGCTGAGCAAGCCGAAAGGGAAAGTTTTGAACAAATTATTTTGGTAGAGCGTTTACGCAAATCGGTTGCAGTGCTTAATCCAAACATTCCGCACGATGCTCAAGAGCAAGCCATTCAAAAAGTATTGCGAATTTATTCGCCTGAATTGTTGCACAACAACGAAATATTTCATCAACTATTAGTAGAAAAGGTAAAAATTCCATATCAGCAAGACGGCTTTGAACGTAGTTATGAAGTGGCTTTGATGGATTTTGAAAATCCATTAAATAATGAATTTTTATGCGTTAATCAATATACCATCGTAGAAAAAAATCAAAACAAACGCCCCGATATATTACTGTTTGTAAATGGTTTACCGTTGGTAGTCATTGAACTAAAAAATGCAGCAGACGAAAACGCTACCATGCGAAAGGCGTTTGACCAATTGCAAACATACAAATCAACCATTCCAAGTTTATTTACTTTCAATGCCATTTGCGTAATATCAGACGGAATGGAATGTAAAGCAGGTAGCGTTTCGGCAGGTTACAGCCGTTATATGACTTGGAAAACAGCAGACGGCAAAAAAGAAGCATCACGATTTATTCCACAGTTAGAAATTTTGCTAAAAGGAATGTTGAACTCTTCTACTCTTTTAGATTTGGTTCGTAATTTCATTGTATTTGAAAAGAGTAAAAAAGAAGATGCCAAAACAGGCATTACACAAATAGAAACCGTTAAGAAATTAGCGGCATATCATCAGTATTACGCAGTAAACAAAGCGGTGCAATCTTCCATTATTGCATCAGGAGCAAATGGAGACAAAAGAGGCGGTGTAGTTTGGCACACACAAGGTTCAGGCAAAAGTTTGAGTATGGTTTTTTATTCGGGCAAATTGATAACAGCACCCGAAATGCAAAACCCAACCATTTTAGTCATTACCGACCGTAATGATTTGGACGACCAATTGTTTGACACGTTTGCAAACTCCAAACAATTACTAAGACAAGAGCCAGTTCAAGCCAAAGACAGAGAGCATTTAAAAGAATTACTAAAAGTGGCAAGCGGTGGAATTGTATTTGCCACCATTCAAAAGTTTTTACCTGAAGACCAAAAATCAGTTTACGAGCAACTTTCAGCACGTAAAAATATTGTAGTAATAGCAGACGAAGCCCACAGAACTCAATACGGTTTTGAAGCATCCATCAAAGAAGTAAAAGACAAAGAAACCAAAGAAAAAATTGGAGAACGCATTGCTTATGGCTTCGCCAAATATATGCGGGATGCTTTGCCAAATGCTACTTACATTGGATTTACAGGAACTCCCATTGAAGGCACAGACGTGAATACTCCACAGGTTTTCGGACAGTATGTAGATGTGTATGATATTTCACAAGCAGTTGCCGATGGTGCAACGGTTCGTATTTATTATGAAAGCCGTTTGGCAAAAGTAAATTTAGATGAAGAAGGCAAACGCCTGATTGAAGAATTTGATGCTGAACTTGAACAAGACGAAGAAATAACAGACCAACAAAAAGCCAAAGCCAAATACACAAAATTAGAAGCAATTGTAGGCAATGAAGAACGCATAAAAAACTTAGCCAAAGACATTGTAACGCATTCAAAACAACGCCAAAAAGTATTTGATGGTAAAGGAATGATTGCAGCAATGAGCCGAAGAATTGCAGCCGATTTATACAAAGAAATTATTGCACTAAGACCCGAATGGCACGATGATGATTTAAGCAAAGGAGCAATAAAAGTTGTAATGACTTCAACAAGTGCGGACGGTCCAGAAATGCAACGCCACAACACGACAAAACAACAGCGTAAAAATTTAGCAGAACGAATGAAAGACCCTTCCGACCCTTTGCGTTTGGTTATAGTTCGTGATATGTGGCTGACTGGTTTTGATGCTCCTTGTTTGCACACACTCTACATTGATAAACCAATGAGAGGCCATAATTTAATGCAAGCTATCGCAAGGGTAAACCGAGTTTTCAAAGACAAGCCAGGCGGTTTAATTGTGGACTACTTGGGAATAGCAACAGACTTAAAAAAAGCATTGTCTTTTTATTCTGATGCAGGTGGAAAAGGTGAACCAACTTTGGATTTAGAAAAAGCAATTGCATTGATGAACGAAAAATTTGAAATAGTTCAACAGTTTTTTAATGAAGAAGCAAAAACTCAAAAAGACATTGTTGCTGAAGAACCCGAAGCATATTATGCAAATAGTTTCAAGTTTAATTACAAACGTTTTTTCAATGTTGAGGCAAAAGAGAAAATGTCAATCATTCTGCAATCGGAAGAACACATTTTAGGATTACAAGACGGTAAAACACGTTTCATAAGAGAAGTAACTTTGTTAAGTCAAGCCTTTGCTTTGTCCATTCCACACGAAAGAGCAATGGAAATCAAAGACGACATTGCATTTTTTCAAGCGGTAAAAGCACGACTTGTAAAATTTGAAGGAATAGGAACAGGTAAATCTGACATTGAAATTGAAACGGCAATCAAACAAATAGTTGATGAAGCATTAAGTTCAGACAAAGTGATGGATATTTTTGAAGCTGCTGGTATGGCAAAACCAGACATTTCAATTTTATCAGACGAATTTCTTTTAGAAGTAAAAGGAATGAAGCACCAAAATTTGGCGTTAGAACTTTTAAAGAAATTACTGAATGACGAAATAAAAACACGTTCCAAAACCAATTTAGTAAAGAGTAAAAAATTGTTGGAAATGTTGGAGGGTGCAATAAAACGCTATCAGAACAATTTGCTGACAACAGCAGAAATAATTCAAGAACTCATCAACATTGCAAAAGAAATTAAAGAAGCCGACAAAGAAGGTGAACGACTTGGATTGACGAAAGACGAAGTTGCTTTTTACAATGCTTTAGAAGTAAACGACAGTGCAGTTATGGTTTTGGGTGACAACCAACTCAAAGAAATTGCAAGAGAAATTACAGACAAAGTTAGAGCAAACGCAACTATTGACTGGACAATCAGAGAAAGTGCAAGAGCAAGACTTATGGTAATTGTAAAGCGGACATTGACAAAGTGGGGTTATCCGCCAGACAAACAAGCCAAAGCAATTGAAACAGTTTTAAAACAAGCAGAACTAATGGCAGACTTCTTTACAAAGGACTAAGCTAACGCATTTGGTGGCACATTTGAATTTTTACCAACAGACAAACCAACGCTAAAAAATACAAAAGAGTTATCAAATCAACGCACTAAAGACACAGGAACTAAAGGCAAGCAAACTACTACCGAAAGAACACCAGCTTTTAATACTTGTTTGGCAAAAGTGGCGGTTCAGTGCTCCACATACACATTTGTGTTTAATCAAAGTTTGGCTCTCTGCATCAACATTTGTGTTAAAAATCACCACTTCGCCAAAGACAAATACCTTAAATTAGATTATGAGCTATAGTAAACAAAATTAGCCAGCATATACAAAATACTAGAAATTTCGACTTGTTTGTTTAAAACCAAGCATAAAACTCATTGTTTGCTCATTCATGGTTTGAATGGATGCATTATAAAAGTTGCAAAAACTCATATTCCAAGCCCAACATCACAGATGCTTACTAACAGGTGTATTTTGGGTATTTTCTAAAAACGATTATATTTATAATTATAAATAGAAATATATGGTTGAAGCAACACCAAAACATAAATATTCAATAGAGGAATACCTCGAAATGGAGGCAAATTCTTTAGAAAAACTTGAATATCACGAAGGAGAAGTTTTCGCTATGGCTGGCGGAACGCTTAATCATAGCTTATTATCAAATAATGTTAGTAGATGCCTTGGCAATGCTATTATAGGTAAGGGTAAATCTTGCAGAACTTACAATAGTGATGCAAAAGTTGCGGTTTCTGATGAGAAGTATGTATATGCTGATACTTTTGTAGTTTGTGGCAAAACCGAAACTTTTCCAGAAATGCCTCATGCGGTAAAAAATCCAATTTTAATAGTTGAGGTATTATCTGATTCAACCGCTTTATATGATCGACAAGGTAAATTCCAAGCCTATCAAACAATCACTTCTTTTAGAGAGTATATTCTGGTATCTCAAAACGAGATTTTAGTCGAAGTATTTTTTAAACCTGAAAATGCCATTTTTTGGCAATATCGTTCCTATACGAAAATCGAAGATATTATCGAACTAAAATCAGTCGATGTAGAAATTTCACTCAATGATATTTATTTGGATTGGGAGAAAACAGTGTGATATTTATTTCAAAATGCACAAATCTAATTCAAAGCCAAGTAATACATTTTCGCCAAAAAGTATATTGTCAAAGCCCACAACAATTTCAACTTCTTTATTTTCTCTAAAAATATACGTTTTTTGAGTTTTAGGATTTATCAACCAAGCTAATTTACAACCATTCCCCATCCACTCTTCTTCCATTTTTTTTGTAGAGTCTTTTAAATTATCTGTGGTGCTCATTAATTCCAAAACAAAATCAGGACAAACAGGTGGAAATTTAGTCTGTTGTGCTAAATCTAATTGATTCCAATTTTCATTATTTACCCAAGCCACATCCGCCGAGCGTGCCGCTGAACTTGGTAAACGAAATGTTGTTGATGAATCAAAACCTTTTCCAAGTTTTGCTTGACGATTCCATCCAACGAATTCAAAATTAATTTCTGAATTCATTATCCCCGTTATTCCTCCTGTATTTGGCATTATTAAAATATTCCCTTTTGCATCTCTTTCAAATTTTAGACTGTCATTTTGTGTACAGAAATCATAAAATTCATCATCGCTCAATCGGAATCTGTCGTATTTTAACTCTACATATTGTCCCATTTTGATTAATATTATTTTAGTAAATTTAGTTGATTTTAAGATAAAAACAAACTTCCTTATAAACAAAAAGCCGTTTTCAATAGTTGAAAAAGGCTTTTTGTTTATTTTCTTTCCCTATAGGGGCTAAGTGTATATTACTTCTTTCTAACACTCACCGCAATTCTACGGTTAGTTGCACGACCTTCTTCAGTATCGTTACTTGCAATAGCATTTGTTTCGCCATAACCTTCTGATTCTAAACGAGCATCAGTAATACCTAATCCAACTAAAGCTGCTTTTACTGCTGCGGCACGCTCGCTCGAAAGTTTCAAGTTTGCTGCATCATCGCCTGTATTATCAGTATAGCCACCCACTTTGATATTTACATTTGGGAATGCTTTAAGAATTTCAGAAATATTTTTCACTTCATTCATTGAAGTCGAATCAATTGCATTACTACCCGATGCAAAGTTTAGAGCCTTGAAATTGAACCAATTATCTTTTCCTGCTGCTAAATCTGACTCAATAAAATTAATTACTTGATCTTCGATTCCACCTTCCAAGAAATTCAAATTAGCACCAGTTGATAAAACCTTATTGATGCTAACTGGCAAAGTCGCTTCAACCGTTGTAGCGGCATCAACACTTTCAGTTTCGGAAGAAGTAACAGCAATGTATGGTGCGATTACTAACGAAACAATCGACATCAATTTAATTAAGATATTCATTGATGGGCCAGAAGTATCTTTGAATGGATCGCCAACAGTATCACCAGTTACGGCAGCTTTATGTGGCTCAGAGCCTTTCTTGTGTTTCACACCATCAATTATCACACCTTTTTCAAATGATTTTTTAGCATTATCCCAAGCACCACCTGCGTTCGACTGGAAAATTCCCATTAAAACACCTGAAACCGTTACGCCTGCCAATAAACCACCCAAAATCTCAGGAGATGAGGTATCTGCAAATACACCTTTAAATCCAAATCCAACTAAAACTGGCGTTACTAAAGCAATTGCACCAGGCAGAATCATTTGTTTGATTGATGCCTCTGTCGAAATCGCTACACATTTCTCGTATTCTGGCTCAGTTTTGTATTCCATAATTCCAGGAATTTCACGGAACTGACGACGAACTTCGTTTACCATTTCCATGGCAGCTTTACCAACCGCCGAAATACACAAAGCACTGAAAATGAATGGAATCATTCCACCGACAAACAAACCCGCCAAAACTGGAGCTTTGTAAATATCAATTGAGTTGATTCCTGCAATACCAACGAATGCCGCAAACAAAGCCAATGAAGTCAAAGCTGCCGAAGCAATTGCAAAACCTTTCCCAGTCGCTGCAGTTGTGTTACCAACAGCATCCAAATTATCAGTACGCTCACGCACTTCTGGAGGTAATTGCGACATTTCGGCGATACCACCTGCATTATCAGCAATCGGACCAAAAGCATCAATGGCTAATTGCATAGCCGTTGTTGCCATCATTCCAGCCGCTGCAATAGAAACGCCATATAGACCAGCAAAATAATATGAGAAAATAATACCGGCCGCTAAGGTCAAAATAGGAAGAACTGTCGATTCCATACCAACTGCCAAACCACCAATAATATTTGTGGCATGGCCTGTTCCTGATTTTTCAATGATTGACAGCACTGGACGTTTACCCATTGCAGTATAATATTCAGTGATGATTGACATCAAAGCACCAACAATCAAGCCTACTACAATTGCCATAAATACTCCATTTGAAGTAAATTCGTGTCCACGAAGCGAAAGTGTTTCTGGTAAGATATGTTTTACTAAAAAATAAGAAGCAATAAAAGTAATGATTACTGATGCCCAGTTGCCAAGATTCAAAGCTGCTTGTACAGAAGATGTTTCAGATTTGATTCTAACAAAAAATGTTGAAACAAGTGAAGCCAACAAACCAACAGCAGCAATTGCCATTGGCAATAATACTGGAGAAAAACCTCCAAAATTATCGGAAACAGAAATTTCTTGACCCAAAACCATCGTTGCCAAAATAGTAGCCACATAAGAACCAAATAAATCTGCACCCATACCCGCTACGTCACCAACATTATCACCAACGTTATCAGCGATTGTGGCTGGGTTACGAACATCATCTTCTGGAATTCCAGCCTCTACCTTACCAACTAAGTCGGCACCAACATCTGCCGCTTTTGTATAAATACCACCACCAACACGAGCAAAAAGAGCAATTGATTCAGCACCTAATGAGAAACCCGCTAAAACCTCGATAGCGATTCTCATTTTTTCGGAAGTTAACAACTCACCCTTCGCAAAGTAATTATAAAATATAATAAATAGTAAACTTAAACCTAAAACTGCTAAACCCGCAACTCCCATTCCCATTACAGAACCACCAGTAAAAGAAACTTTAAGAGCCTGTGCTAATGAAGTACGTGCAGCTTGTGCAGTACGAACATTTGCTTTCGTTGCGATTTTCATTCCAACATAACCTGCGAAAGCAGAAAACAGAGCACCAATCAAAAATGCAATTGAAATAATCCAAGAAGATTTATCAGTTGAAGAGCCGAGCCATGCCAATAAAATAGCAGTAGGAATGGCAAAATAGGCCAAAACCTTCCATTCCGCTTTTAAAAATGCAATCGCTCCATCGGCAATATAGCCCGATAGTTTTTGCATATTGGCATCTCCAGCAGGTTGCTTCGAGACCCAATTGAATCGCCAAGCAGTGTAAAGTAAGCCAATAATTCCACAAAGCGGAACAAGGTACATAATCATCGAATCCATAAGTAATCGTATTTGAGTTTAGTGAGTACTGTAGTTAATATTTACGCAAATTTAAGTTAATTGAGTTGTTAAAAAAAGCCTAAATACAATTTTAGTATTTTTTTGATAAATAACATTGTTTTAACTACCTCAATATAATAAAAATTAGATTAATTTATCTAATTTGTCGAATAATAATAACCATTCATAGATGGCGGCAATAATTCCTTTTTGATACCGGGTTTCTTTATTAATTTCGAAAGACAAACATAAATAAACAAAATTAGAATTAAACTATTGACCCATAAACCTTACTCAATGAAAAAAATTACGGTACTTCTTATAACGCTTATATCATTTTCTGTTTTTGCCCAAACAAAACAAATGAATACGGGCGAAATACTTCAAGCAATCAAAAGATTAAATGTCGTAGGCAATGTGCTATATGTTGCTGCTCACCCTGATGATGAAAACACCTTGTTTATCACATGGCTTTCAAAGCAAAAAATGGTGCGAGCGGGTTACATTGCCATGACTCGTGGTGACGGTGGACAAAATTTGGTAGGCTCTGAACAAGGCGAGTATGTTGGTTTACTACGTACGCACGAACTTCTTGGAGCTAGAAGCATTGATGGCGGCGAACAATATTTTACCCGTGCCAACGACTTTGGATTTACCAAAACCACCGATGAAGCAATGGCAACTTGGGGAAAAGACCAAATATTGGCGGATTTAGTTTGGCGTATTCGAAACTTCCAACCAGATATAATTGTTAATCGTTTCCCACCTGATGCTCGTGCTGGGCATGGTCATCATTCGGCATCGGCAGTTCTATCAGAAGAGGCATTTAAGGCTGCGGCTGACCCAACTCGATTTCCAGAACAGTTAAAATTTGTAAAAATATGGCAAGCAAAACGCTTAGTTTGGAATTCGTTTTCTCCAAATTTTCAAAATAATCAACCCGAAGGAAGCTATATCAAAATTCCACTTGGAGATTATAATCCTCTACTCGGAAAATCTTATACTGAGATTTCTGCCGAAGCTCGTAGTATGCACAAAAGCCAAGGCTTTGGCTCAGCAAAAACTAAAAATCAACGTACAGATTATGCACTTCACAAGGCAGGTGAAGAAGCAAAAAATGACTTGTTTGATGGAATTGATATTTCGTGGAAAAGAATGAGTGGCGGAGAGAAAATAGAAAAAATGGTAAACGATCTTTATACTAATTTCAAAGCCCAAATTCCCTCAGCATCTATTCCTGCTTTGATTGAAATTTACAATACAATTGCAAGTATAGAAGATGCTGAACGCAACCCAAATGTTTGGACAGCTTACAAGAAAAAAGAAGTACAAGAATTAATTTTAGCTTGTGCTGGATTATGGTTTGAAGCAAATCCAACAGATTATTCAGTTTCGCCAAACGACAAAATCAAAGTAAATGTAAATGTCGTAAGCAGAAGTAATGCAAATATTACACTCGAAAAACTGTCATTTAAAGGAATTGACAAGGATACAACCATCAATAAAAAACTCGTTTATAATGATGGCCTGAACATCATCACTGAACTGCAAATACCTATTAATCAACCTATTACTCAACCATATTGGTTAGTTGAACGAAAAGAAAATGGTTTTTACAAAGTGAAAGACCAATTATTGCGAGGTTTACCAATGAAACCTGCCGATTTAATTTGCGAATACAGCTTTACTATTGAAGGCAAATTATTTACATTCCAAACTCCACTAACCTATAAATTCGTTGAGCCTTCAGACGGAGAAATCTATCGTTATTTCGAGGTTCGCCCAGAAGTAACTGCAACTATAGGCGAAAAAGTTTATTCATTTGGCGATAATAACCCAAAAGATGTAATTGTAACTTTAAAATCAGGTAAAAAAAATGTAACTGGAACAGTAAAATTGGATGTTCCCAATACATGGAAAGTAGAACCTGCCATTATAAATTTTGATTTAAAAGAAAAATACGAAGAAAAAAAGGTGACATTTAAAGTTTTTCCTTCTTCAACTGCTTCTGAAATTACACTAAAAGCCATCGCCCAAACATCATCTGGTTCGTACGATAGAGGCATTGCCAGTATTGAATATAAACACGTGCCAACGCTTACACTTTTCCCGTTTGCCGAAGCAAAAGCTCTTCGCATCGATTTAAAGAAAAAAGGCAATAAAATTGGCTACATTGCTGGTGCAGGCGATGAAGTTCCTGCGGCATTACAACAAATTGGCTATCAAGTAACAATGCTTACTCAATCAGAACTCGCCAAAGATTTAAGCCAATTCGATGCAATTATTGTTGGAGTTAGGGCTTATAATACCGAAGAACACTTAAAATATTTCCAAGAAAAACTCCTGGAATATGTTAAAAACGGCGGAAATATAGTTACCCAATATCAAACAAACGCTTTTTATGGTGTGTCTAAAGTTAAAGAAATTGGGCCATTCCCAATGGGTATCGGACGCGGAAGAGTAACCGATGAAGTTGCCACAATGAAAATTTTGAAACCTCAACATCCATTACTTAATTCACCAAACAAAATCACTTCGAAAGACTTTGAAGGTTGGATTCAAGAACGTGGTTTATATTTTGCTGACAAATGGAGCGATAAGTACGAAACTATTTTTGCCATGAATGATGCCAACGAAACCGAACTCGAAGGCAGTGTATTATACGCCAAATATGGCCAAGGAAACTTCGTTTTTACAGGTTTAGCATTTTTCCGTCAGCTTCCTGCTGGAGTTCCAGGAGCATATCGCTTGTTTGCCAATATGATTTCGGTGGGAAAGAAGTAAACGTAGATTAAAGTAAAGTCTAAGACAAGTTTTATACTCAACCAAAAATGGTTTGCAAAAATTCAGATATTTAATTGCCTCATTATCAATTTTTTATGCGATCGACGGTCGCCACTGAACCTTTGCAACTCTGTGCCTTTTGAGTTTAAAATAGTTTCAAAATCACCTTATATACATAATAGGTTTAAAATATAGTTTTCAAATAAACTATAACAGGCTAACTATTAAGATCTCTATTTTTAAACTTTACAAAGCAAAAAAATCACATCCTTTGGTTGTGATTTTTTTTGTCTTAAGGCAAAATTGATTCAAATATACTTCCGAATTTGTAAGGCATACGTCCAAATTATTAATAGATTTCAAAAAACTTCTTTTTCAATTGAATTAAAAGATAAAAAAAACCCAAAATAATAATTAAAAGACCTTTTAGGATAGTGACTTCACCAACAAATTACGTCATAAATAAAGTACACAAAAATAAATTGAAATTCGTGATACAATATTAGTTATCAATCAATTAACAAATATAATTTTATAGTCAATTTTCTTATTGGTACTTACTGACATAATCAAAATAGTTAATTTAAAAGTACGAAATTTACACATAAATAATACTTATAGGTTTTAACTAATTTCTCATGTCTAAAATAATTTAGTTTTAGAGATATTAAATTAATGTATGATTGCATTTTTCACTAAAACACAGATTATCAATATTTTAACCAACCCAAAATCAACTTTTTATATACATTTTTAGACACTAAAAATAACCAAAATCAAATGAAAAAAAACATTTTACTAATGCTATTATTCTTTTGCTTGAAAGATCTTTATGCCCAAAGAACACCTTCGAGTAGTGTAGCTTTTAAATCATCCATCAAACAATTAATTATTAATTCTGAAAAAGGAATTACTTACGTGAAAGAAACTGATAAAATATCAGCTTACGCTAATGATTTAAATAAAGTAATTTGGGAACTTGATAAAGAATCTATTGGAGCAAATAGTGTTTTAACAAAACTCGCTGAAATTGACATTACAGCTATTGGAAAAGACAATGACCAAGTAGAAATCATTGAAAATTCAAATTATATTTTTGCAAATATCAATGGTATGTGCTAACCGCTAATTATTGGACACGTAAATGATAGAAAGTTAGAGACTTTAATTACAGATTTTTAGGGAGTGTTTTCTAAACTGTGTCAAGCCTAAACTAGAGCGAGTTATAAGTTTTGGTTTTTTCAACCAAAACTTATAACTCGAAATCCTCATCTGCGAT
>Ga0247831_1004704_pt1 | contig 17854 bp, 17 predicted proteins | sample LaCruzMarch2015__9_FD_192406 | JGI IMG/M metagenome (GOLD analysis project Ga0247831, IMG submission 192406) | Freshwater microbial communities from meromictic Lake La Cruz, Castile-La Mancha, Spain - LaCruzMarch2015_1m | ecosystem: Environmental > Aquatic > Freshwater > Lake | place: Spain... | reverse complement strand
CGCGCATCGGTGTGGACATTTCGATGCTCTGCGAGTTCGACCATGAGAGCGGCATCCAGAGGGTTGTCCGCCAGATCGCCCGCCACCTCGTCGAGTCGAGACCTCCGGGGGAGGTGGTTCTCCTCGACATGAGGACGGGTTGGCCTGCCGATGCCACGTGGCGGATCGTGCCCACGGAAGTGTCCAAGCGCACGGCCGACTGGCCGGTGCTGGAGCTGAAGACCCTTTTCCTGCTGGATGCTTCCTGGCACCTGGCCGACTTGATCGGCTCCATGGCGCGTTCCGCCCGCCGATCCGGCGTTGAGGTGGTGGCGTGCATTTACGATCTCATCCCCATCGACCATCCCGAGACATGCCGCGCGGATGTCTGCGAGGCGTATGGCCGCTGGCTGGGCGCGGCCTCGGGTTGGTGCGACCACTTCATCTGCATTTCCGAGGCCGTGGCCCGACGTCTGGTGGATTACCTGCGCGCGCGGCCCGGAACGGTCTGCCGCAGTGTCGGTTGGTGGCCGCTCGGGTGCGATTTCGCCGAGCCGCCGCCCGCCAGCGGTCCTCCGCCCGTCTCCGGTCGCTACGCCTTGATGGTCGGGACGCTTGAGCCGCGCAAGCGGCACGGGCTGGCACTTGATGCGTTCGAGATGGCGTGGAAGGAGGAACTTGATGTATCGCTTGTCATCGTCGGCAAACCGGGTTGGCACACCGAGAAACTGCTCAGACGGTTGAAGTCGCATCCCGAAATGGGGAAGCGGCTGTTCTGGTTCGGGGGCGCGGGCGATGCCGAACTGGCCTCGCTCTATGTCCATGCTTCGGTCATTCTCCAACCGTCCGTGGCAGAGGGCTTCGGTTTGCCGGTGGTCGAGGGCGGGCGGTTCGGAAAGCCGGTCGTTCTTTCAGACATTCCGGTGTTTCGCGAACTGGTGCTCGGTCACGGGTATTTTTTCACACCGGACGACCCCGCCTCGCTGGTCGAAGCGCTCCGCCGCGCGATGGCCGACGGAGCCAAGCCGACATCCGTCCTGCAGACTTCGTGGCGATCGAGCGCGGAGCAGTTGCGGGATCAGCTTCTCGATGGAAGTCGCAGCCAGATCAAGGTGTAGGTCCGGCATGGGGTTCTGGTTTTTCCATCCAGAAGCCGTGCCCGAACAGCGCAAGACCCGTTCGACAGGCGAATGAACAACTCCGCGCCATGCCTATGGCTGAACGTCACGACGACCGCCGGCCTGACCGCCCCGCCGATGGGCATTACGCGTGTCGAGCTGTCGATGGCCCGCGAGTTGCCGCACCTTTATGGCGGGCGGCTTCGCTTCTGCGTCTGGCGGGACGGCGATTTTGTCGAATGGAAGCCGGCGGATGGCGCGGATGCCACGTCGAAGACCGGGGCCGGATCAGGCTGTCCGCCGTGGGGCGGGGCTCCGAGTCCACGCCGGGTCGCGGTCGGGACGATCGGCAAGGCGCTGATCACCCTCGCTCCGCAGCCGTTGCAGGACGCTTGCAGGCGCTTGCTGGTGGGCCTCCGCGACGGCGGCCGCACCATCCGTCAGGGGCTGTCGTTCAGCCTGCCCCCGCGCTCCGAGCCCTCGGGCGCGATTTTCCAGCACGGCGATGTCCTGCTGTCGCTGGGTTTGGATTGGACTCAACCCGCCCACTGCCACTTCGCCCACCTGCGTTCCTCGCGGCGCATTCGCATCGCGACGTGCTGCTACGACCTGATTCCCGTGCTCTACCCGCAGTATTGTGCCGAGGATCTGGTCGGGTTGTTCACCTCCTACTTCTTCTCCATCGCATATTCTTCCGACCTCATTTTCTGCATCTCGCGCCGGACGGAGTTGGATCTTCGCGGTTTCCTCGAGGCGTCCGGAAAACCGGTGCCCCGGACGTGTGTGGTTCCGCTGGGCGATTCGGTGGCCGGTGGCGAGCAGGGCGCGGTGTCCGACGAGGTCCGGAAGCTGTGCGAAGAGCCGTTCGTTCTGTTCGTCTCGACGATCGAGCGGCGCAAGAACCACGAGGTGCTTTACCGCGCCTATCATCTCCTCTGCACCGAAGGGCGCCGCGTGCGGCTGCCCAAGCTCGTCTTCGTGGGTGCGCCGGGATGGGGCGTGGACGATTTTCTCACGGACCTTGAGCTGGATCCATTGACGCGCGGGCTCATCGTCATTCTCGACCGTGTGTCCGACCGCGAGTTGTCCATGCTCTACGCAACCGCCAAGTTTTGCGTCTATCCTTCGTTCTACGAGGGCTGGGGTCTGCCGGTCGGCGAGGCGCTGGCGGCGGGGAAGGTGGTGCTGGCATCCGACCGCGGATCTCTCCCCGAAGTCGGTGGCGACCTTGTGCGCTATGTGGACCCTTGGAGCCCGCGCGAGTGGGCGCGGGAGATCTGGGAACTCTCGACAAATGACACCGCGCTCGAGGAGTTGCGCGGGAGGGTGAGTTCGGGTTACAAGCCGCGGACGTGGGCGGACACAGCCCGCGTGGTCAAGGAGGAGATCGACCGGCTGGCATGACTGGCTGGGGGCATGGGACAACTGACGGAGGGACTACGGACCACGGGATTACGGGACCATGGACCGAGATAGCCAGAGGCCATCAGCCTGCCATGCTCATATCCTCTTCCATCTTGTTCCATTTGCCTCCGGTTCGCAGACTCGGCTGTGGCCACCCGACAGCCTGCCGCAGTTGCTCCAGGCACACACTCGCACCACGCGGCGGGTTCACGGACGGGGGAACCAAACAACGTGCCTGAGTCCTCCAATAATCTGGCAATGAAAGTGATTCTGCATGACTCCAAAGGCGAGGGGATGCCGGGATGACCACTCTGAAACGCCAACCCGTTATATTCACCACGCCGATCCTCTCGCACCCGCCCATCGGTGGTCCGGCGCTGCGGATCGAGAACAGTATTCTGGCTCTTGCCGGGGTGTGCGACTTACACGTCCACTGCCGGGCGGAGGAGGCGGAACTGGGTGGGCCGAAGGCTGCTGATTTCTTCACGGGTCGCGTCGCGGGGTTTTCTTTCGCGGGAGGGCGTCGAGGTTTCTTCTCGCGGCGCGGCCCCGGACAGCGATCCACCTTGCTCGAACGCGCCTGCGGGATCGCGCGACGACTCGACCCCCGCCGTCGGCCGTCCGGTGAAGCGGCGGAAATCGTCGCGCTCGCGCGTCGCCTCGGCGCGCGCATCGTCTGGTTCGGCTACGGCAACATTTCCTACGAGGTCATGCGAGAGGTCCAGCGGCTTGCGCCCGACCTGCGTTTGGTTTGCGACACGGACAGCGTGTGGTCGAGATTCGTTCTGCGGGAGCTGGACTTGGAGAGAGATCCATCTCGCCGCAGGGCGATCGAAGCGGAGGGCTCGCGCAAGCAGCAAGAGGAGAAAGCCTGGGTCGCGATGTGTGACGTGACGACCGCAGTCTCCGAGGTTGATGCCGAATATTACCGCTCACTCCTGCCCAGGACCGACAAGGTCCGGCTCTTCCGCAATGTGATCAATCTCGATACCTATGCGTCGCCCCCACCGCCGGCTGCCGGCCTGCGGCGGCCCGCCATTTTTCTCGCCGGCAGCTTCTGGCCCAATAGCCCCATGGAACACGCGGCTCGCTGGTTCGTCACGGAGGTCTTCCCCGGGGTGCTCCGCACCGTTCCACAGGCCGTGCTCCACGTCGCGGGCAAGGACTCCGACCGTATCCTCGCCGATCTCGGGCGTGACAACGTGCGCATCCTCGGGCGCGTTGACTCGGTGCTCCCGTATCTCTGCCATGCGGACGTCGCCATCGTTCCGCTGTTCTTCGAATCGGGCACACGCTTCAAGATCCTCGAGGCCGGCAGCTGCGGCATCCCGGTCGTGTCCACGACCCTGGGGGCCGAAGGTATTGATGTGGTCGACGGCACCCACCTTCTACTGGCGGACGATCCGTCGTCCTTCGCCTCCGCTGTGCTCAGGGTCTTGCGCGAGCCGGGTCTCGGGTCGAAACTCGGGTCCCGGTTGCACGAATTGGTCGCCCGCGACTACAGTCTCCCAGCGTTAGCGGCGGAAGGCCGGGAGATTCTAGCCCTGCTCTCGAGGACCGCGCGGACAACAGCCCCCACAACCCCAATGACACAATGAAGACAACCCTGAGAAAAATGGCCCGCGGAGCCGCGGCCGCGTTGGGCCTCACGTCCGGATCAAACCCATCGGTGCGAGGGTATCTCGATGCCCCGGCCATGCTACAGGGGGCGAAGCGCGAGGGAGTGGACGTGAATGATTACATCGAACAGCGGATGGGCTGGCCCGGCTTCCAAGCGCAAGCCGCGGCCTACGTCGATCATCTCGCGGCGGCCGGAGCACTTGGTGATGAGACCGCCGGCGTCGTCGAGATCGGCGCCGGCTCCGGACGCCATGTCCGCGCCGTGCTGGCCCGCCGCCCCGGCGTCGAATACGCCGCCTACGAACCCGACCCGCTCTGGTGCGCCCATCTGGCCCGGACATACGGGATCAGGGCCGCCGAGGCGACGGGCGAATCACTTTCCGCCACGCCCGATGCCAGCGTGTCCCTCGTTCACGCACACGCCGTCATGGTTTACGTCCCTTTCCTCACTGCGGTCGCCTACTTCAACGAGGCGGCGCGGGTCTTGCGGCCTGGGGGATACTTTTCGTTCAACGCCCACACCGAGGACACGTTCCCCGAGGAGGCGATCGCCAAATGGCTCGACGGCCCCTACCGCTATCCCGCCATCTTCCCTCGCGACCACCTAGTCGCGCTCTTGGGGAATCGTGGCTTCCGGCTGATCGCGCAGGACGCTAAGCTCGACGGCGAGTCGCGGTATTTTCTCTTCCTCAAGGAAGCGCATCCGCCATCTAGGTCCCACCCATGAACGAGGAAATTCGAATACAAGGCCGGCTGTGCGCGGTGATCCTGCGCGCGGATTTCGACGAGCCGGGCATCCAATTCTTCACCCCGGACGATTACTCGCAGCAACTGGCCTCAATGTCTTATCCGCCGGGCAAAGTGATTCCGGCCCACACGCACAATCCCGTCCATCGCGAGGTGTTCCATACGCAGGAGACACTGTTCATCCGCAAGGGCAAGGTGCGGGTCGATTTCTTCGCCGAGGACCGGCAGTATTTCACCAGCCGTATTCTCGGGGCGGGCGATGTCATTCTTCTGATCTCCGGTGGCCACGGTTTCGAGGTGCTGGAGGAGCTGAACATGATCGAGGTCAAACAGGGCCCGTTCGCTGGGGACGGCGACAAGACGAGGTTTGTTCCGGATCTTACGGACGGCCTGCGCTACGACTGATGGAGAAACGCTGACACGCTGAAAATTGAAACGATGGAGTTTCGCAGATGAGTCCTTCTGAAGAACCAAAAAACCGGTCGGGCCGACAAGATGAGTGCGTCAAAGGGCTGCATCAAGAGACCGATGAATTGCTCGCAATTTTCACAACAATAGTGGCTAAAGCCCGTCGAGGTTTTGAGTAGCTTCACTTCAGCGTTTCAGCATGTCTGTTTTCAGCATTTTCCTCCCATGATCCCCGTCAACCAACCAGTGCTCGCGGGCAACGAGAAGAAGTATCTCTGCGAGTGCATCGACACCGAGTGGATCTCCTCCGAGGGGCCCTTCGTCAAACGTTTGGAGTCGGGGATGGCTGCGTTGACCGGACGGGAGCACGGCATTGCGGTCTGCAACGGCAGCGTGGCCCTTGATGTGGCGCTGGCCGCGCTGAACATCGGGCCGGGAGACGAGGTCATCCTTCCCGCTTTCACCATCATCTCCTGCGGCGCCGCCATCGTCCGCGCCGGAGCAACCCCGGTGGTGGTCGATGCTGAGGCACAAACGTGGAATCTTGACGTCTCGCTGGTCGAAAAACTGCTCACGCCGCGGACCAAGGCCATCATGGCTGTGCACATCTACGGCTTGCCCGTGGACATGGATCCTCTCCTCGAGTTGGCCGGGCGGCACGGGCTCAAGGTGATCGAGGATGCCGCCGAGGTGATCGGGCAGACGTGCCGCGTCCGCGGCACGGGACCACGGGACGGCGGGACGGCGGGACAACAGACAACAGACGACGGGACCACGGACTATGGGACTACGGGACAGCAGGCGGCTCCATGCTCCATGCTTTCTCCCTGTGGTAGTTTCGGCGACGTGAGCACGGTGAGCTTTTATCCGAACAAGCACATCACCACCGGCGAGGGCGGAATGGTCTTGGTCAACGACAGCGCGCTGGCCGACCGCTGCCGCTCGCTGCGCAATCTGTGCTTCGACAAGGAACGGCGGTTCATGCACGAGGAACTCGGATGGAATTTCCGCATGAGCAACATGCAGGCGGCTGTCGGGGTGGCGCAGTTGGAACGCATCGAGGAAACCGTGAAACAAAAGCGGCGCATCGGTGGCTGGTATAATGATCTCCTGCGCGACTTGCCCGGAATCGAATTGCCGCTCGCCGCGACGGATTACGCGGAGAACATCTATTGGGTTTACGGAGTGGTTCTGGGGGAGGGGGTGAAGTTTGATGCGAGGGAGGCGATCAAGCGGATGCGCGCGAAGGGTGTGGATTGCCGCCACTTTTTCTGGCCGATGCACCGTCAGCCCGTCTTCGAACGCATGGGCCTTTTCGCCGGGGTCTCCTGCCCGGTGGCCGAGAGGTTGGCCCACCGCGGATTTTATCTGCCCAGCGGTCTCGCCCTCACGCGGGAGCAGGCCGAGCAGAGCGCGCAGGCCTTGCGGGAAATTCTGGCATAAGCAGAGGCCGGACCACAGACAACGGGACCACAGGACTACGGACAGCGGGACTATGGGACCACTGACCACAGACGAGGGGACTACGGGTGATGCGGGATTATACGAAGATTCGGGCTTGGCAGTTGGCGGATGATCTGGCGGTTATGGTTTATGAGGCGACGAAAGTGTTTCCTCGCGAGGAGGTTTACGGGATTACGAGCCAGTTGCGACGTGCGGTCGTGTCGGTTCCAGCGAATATGGTCGAGGGTTCATCACGGGGCACCAAGAAGGACTATCTTCACTTTCTTTACATCGCCAGGGGCTCCTTATCGGAGACCCAATACTTTTTGCATCTGAGTCAGCGCCTCGGCTACCTTGAAATTCAAAAGGAAAACGAGTTCGCCTCGCTGACCAAACAAACCTTCGCCTGCCTCCACGGCCTCATCCGCTCCGTGCAATCCGAGTCACAAAAGTCCGTAGTCCCGTAGTCCCATGGTCCTGTAGTCTCTTCTCCTCATGCCTTCCTTCTCCGATTACGCCGCCTACTACGATCTCTTCTACCGCGGGAAAGACTATGCGGAGGAGGCGACTTTTGTGCTGCGGGTTTTGCAGGAACAGAATCCAGCGGTCCGCCGGATTCTCGAGTTGGGCTGTGGCACCGGAGGCCACGCCCTGCACTTGGTTGAGTCCGGTTGTTCCGTCACCGGCCTGGATCTGAGCGAGCGCATGGTGCAGAAAGCGCTGGCCCGTTTTGCCGCGCTTCCGCCGGAGGTGCGGGATCGGTTTCGTGCGAGTCGGGGCGATGCTGCAAATTTCACCTTGGCGGAAAAACATGATGCCGTGGTTTCGCTCTTTCATGTGGCCAGTTACCAGGCAACCAACGAAGCCCTGCTCGGCTATTTCCGCTCGGCCCGCGGAGCACTCGGGCTCGGCGGCCTTTTTCTTTTTGATTTTTGGCACGGGCCCGGGGTGCTCTCGGATCGTCCGCATGCCCGCGAACGGATCGAGACGGCGGGCGACGTGACCGTGACGCGCACGACGCGCCCGCAATTGCTGGTCAACGAGAACGTGGTCGAGGTCAACTACACGTTTTCCGTGACCGAGGGCGGGATGCCCAAGGTCGAAGATTTTCATGAGGTTCACCGCATGCGGTATCTGTTCCTTCCGGAGATCGAGCTACTCGCCAGCCTGACCGGGTTTTCCTTGGTCGAAGCCGGACGATGGATGGATCGGGCCCCGCTGACCGGGGACGATTGGTATGGCTATGTCGTTCTGCGCGCGGGGGCCACAAGTGCTGTTTTGTAGCGGCGGTCTATGACCGTCGCTGCCTTTAATCTTCCCATGCGCCGGCGGTCACAGACCGCCGCTACAAACGAGGTGTTCAATTCTTACTGATGCAAAAAGGCGTCGTCATTGTTTTCCCCTGGGAGCATTGGGACTCGCATCCCACGATGCATCAACTGGCGCAGGAGTTGCTGCAGTCTTTTGACCGTTTGCTGATCATTTCTCCTGACGGTTTCAAAGTCATCCAGCAGGAAGCGGCGGGAAATCCTCCCGTTGCGCGCAAAGCGGGCAAACTCCGGGCGCTGGGCATTCTCGCGTGGCAGCGGCTGCCGGCCACCGGACTGCGCGGGCGTCTGGTCCGTTGGGGGGCGTGGCTGTTTCGCCCGTTCGTCCGTCAGCGCTATGCCGCAGTGCTGGGGGTTGATCCCCTCGGGCTGGTCTTCGCCGCCGAGCTGGGCCGGGCGTGGAATCTGCCCCTGGCCTACGCCTCGTTTGAGATTCTTTTTCGCAACGAGTTGTCGGCCCGCTGGGAGGAGCAGTTGAAGCAGGCGGAACTCGAGGCCGCCGATCTCGTGCGTTTGGCCTTGGTGCAGGATCCGCTGCGCGGAAAGATTCTGTGCGAAGAAAACAATCTCACCGCCGACCGGCTCGTCTTCGTGCCGGTGGCCCCGCTGCCAGTGGCCGCCACCGGGAAAGACTTGCTCCGCGGAAAGTTGGGGTTGTCGTCCGACCAGCGCATTCTTCTCATGGCCGGGAGCCTGGATGCTTTTTGTTCCCGCGACCTGCTGGTCAGCATGGCGGATCTCCTGCCGGAAAATTTTCAACTCGTCATTCATGCGCGTGCCACGAGCGGGGCCCGACGGGGGCTGTTCCTCGACCAACTGGCCCGCCATCCGCGGATTTCGATCAGCCGTGATTTCCTGCCGCTCGAAGACCTGCACGAACTTTACGCGTCGGCCGATTATGCCCTCGTCTCGTATTCGCCCAACCCCGAGGGGTGGACGACGTATCAAAACATTTTCAACATCGGCTCGGCCTCGGGCAAAGCCGCCTATGCCGCGATGTGCGGCCTGCCCCTGGTCACGAGCAACCTCCCGACCTATCGCGAGGTTTTCGAGACGTATCGCTGCGGCGCGGTTTATGAAACGTTGCAGGGTATTCCCGAAATTTTGTCCGCCCTCGAGGCCGATTACGCCCATCACGCACAGGAGGCGAGGCGCTACTACGACGAACAACTTGATCCGCGCGAGGGTTTGCGGAATTTCCGCACCGCCCTCATCAAGGTATGCGGCCGGGGGGACGAATGACCGCCTCATGGATCCCGGGTTTCCTCCGGCCGAAAATCGGACGGCTGCACCAATACCAGCCGCGGCCGCTGACCGTGCAGCCACGGGCCGCCGCGGACGCGGATTGTGGGCTCCCTGCTGTTTCGTTGGTTACTCCGTCTTTTGGCCAGGGCCGCTTCCTTGAACGCACGATCCTCAGCGTGCTGGACCAGAATTATCCCGCGCTTGAATACTTCGTGCAGGATGGCGGTTCCGACGATGAAACGGCAGATGTGCTGAAGCGGCACGAAAGCCGTCTGGCCGGCTGGGCCATGGAAGCCGACTCGGGTCAGTCCCAAGCGATCAATCGCGCCTTCTCCCGGAGCCACGGCGAAATCATGGCGTGGCTCAACTCCGATGACCTGCTCCTGCCGGGAGCGGTGCAATCGGTCGTGCATTTTTTCCAGCAACATCCCGAAGTTGACGTGGTTTATGGCGACCGTCTCTTGATCGACGAGCAGGACCGCGAGGTCGGGCGATGGGTTTTGCCCGGACACGACAGCGCGCTGCTTTCGTGGTTGGACTGCATTCCGCAGGAAACGGTTTTCTGGCGCCGCCGCATCTGGGACCGAGCGGGCGGACGGGTGGACGAATCATTCCGCTTCGCCATGGATTGGGAATTGTTGCTGCGGTTTCGTGAGGCCGGCGCCGTCTTCGCCCACCTCCCCCGCTTTCTCGGCGCATTCCGGGTGCATGAGGCCCAAAAAACAAACGCAGCCATTGCCGCCGTCGGCCTCGAAGAAATGAACACCCTCCGGAAGCGGGCGCTTGGGCGCGTGCCGGGGCGTCTCGAGTTTCTCCGCGCCATTGCGCCTTACATCGGCCGCCATATGGTCGCCGACTGGAAGTATGCCGCTGGCCGACCAACCGGTTCCGGTTCCCATTCTTCGCATGCCTGATCCTTTGGTCACCGTGGTGGTTCCGTCCTTCAACCAGGGGTTATTCCTGGAGGAAGCGCTGGCTTCCATCTTTGCGCAGGATGTTCCGGTCGAGGTTTTCGTGCTCGATGGTGGCTCGACGGACAACTCGCCCGCCATCATCGAGCGCTACGCGCCGCGTCTGGCCGGGTGGCGCAGTCAGGCCGACGATGGCCAGGCCGCAGCGATCAACGAAGGCGTCAGCCGCGGCACCGCGCCCTATGTCTGCTGGCTCAACAGCGATGATTGGTTTTTGCCCGGGGGCTTGTCGACTTTGGTGGCCCATCTCGAGAAACGCCCCGACGCCCCGGCGGTTTACGGGCGCGTCTGGAATTTTCTGCAGGACTCGGGCAGTCGCAAGCCGGTGTGGATCCAAAAGTTCAGCGAGCGCAACATGTCCATTCGCTGCGTCGTCTCGCAGCCCGGAACCCTGATCAGGCGCTCGGCGTGGGAGGAGGTCGGCGGCGTGGACACCAGCCTGCACATGGCGATGGATTACGACCTGTGGTGGCGGCTGTTCAAAAAGTTCGGTCCGCTGGCGCTGGTCGATGATTTTGTCGCGGTCAACCGCGAGCACAGCGAAACCAAGACGCGGCGTCTGCGGCGGCGCCATTACCAGGAAGCCATGGCGATCGTGCAAAAGTATCACGGACGCATTCCGGCCAAGTGGTGGCTGATTTATCCCTACGCGGTCTGGTGGAAGGCCAGCCAGTGAGCCCGGTGGAAAAGAGAAAAATTTCCGTCCTCTGCTACGGTCGGTTCTTCGACGAGATCCCGGGCGGAATTCAGACCCACACGCTGCACCTGATGCGTGCACTCGCAGACGAGGTGAACTTCGTTCATGTCGTGACCAGCAGAGATTCCACCGGCGCTGTGGTCCGCGCCGGCCCGCGGATTCCGGTCATGCGCACGGCCAGTTGGAACGTGGATGGCAGCCTGGCGCTGTCACCCGCCATGATCTCGCAGTCACGGCGGCTGCACCGGAAGCACCGTTTCGATCTGGTGCACCTGCATTTTCCCGATCCCATGGCTCACCTGGCCTCGATGGCGTTGCCCGCGCACATCCCGCGGGTCATCAGCTGGCACGCCGACATTCTGCGACACCGGGCCCTGCGTTTGCTTTACGGGCCGGTCATGAAGCGGGCGGTGCAATCCGCGGCCGCCATCATCGTCGCCACGCCCGCGCACTCCACCTCATCGGTCGTGCTGGCTCCGCTGCGGCACGACCCCAAGGTCCATGTCATTCCCTACGGCTTTGATCTCAGCCGGTTCCTTGCGCCGGCCGCGGGCGCCGCGGAAATTTCCCGCCGGTATCCGGGCCGGCTCATCTTCGCCGCCGGGCGGCACGTGAGCTACAAGGGTTTCCATGTGCTCATCGAGGCGATGGCGGGGCTGCCGCCGGATGTTCAGCTCCTGCTTGGCGGCGATGGTCCGCTGACCCCGGGGCTCAAGCAACTGGCCCGCGATCTGAACATCAACGAGCGAGTGCATTTTCTCGGTTTTGTGCCGGACGCGGACCTTCCGGCCCACTATCAGGCGGCGGAACTTTTCTGTCTGCCCTCCGTCACCCAAGCCGAGGCGTTTGGCATCGTGCAGGTCGAAGCGATGGCCTGCGGCAAGCCCGTGGTGAGCACGCGGCTGAACAATGGGGTCGATTTCGTCAACGAGGACGGGAAAACCGGACTGACCGTGACGCCCGGCGATTCCGCAGCTTTGCGCGACGCGATCCTGAGGTTGCTCGGCGACCCGGAACTGGCCGGGCGACTCGGTGCCAACGGCCGCAACAAAGCGCTCGATCAGTATTCGCTCGGGTCCTTGCGCACAAAAATTCTCGGCGTTTACCGCTCAGTTCTTCCGGCCGGTCGGGCTTGAGTTGACTCAACTTCCTTGCGCGTTCTTGTCACAGGTGCCTCCGGATTTGTCGGCGGCCATTTGCTCCCCGCTCTCTCGGCGGCCGGTCATGAGGTGATCGCCGCCAGTCGTTCCGCTTCCGTTGTGAAGAACGGCCAATGGCTTTTGTCGCCCGAGTTGGGGCCCGGAGCGGATTGGGAGCCGTTGCTTCGAGGAGTCGACGTCGTCGTGCACCTGGCGGGGCGGGCCCACGTCCCGTCCGAAACCACCGGCGCCGACGTTGAGGAACTTTATCACCGGATCAACGCGGAGGGCTCAGGCGCGCTCGCCCGTCAGGCGGCCGCCGCCGGGGTGACGCGGTTTGTCCTGCTCAGCTCCTGCCATGCGGTGGCGGCCGAGGCCGAGGAACCGCTCACGCCCGACACGGTGCCGCATCCGGCGACCGCCTACGGTCGGTCCAAACTGGCCGCGGAGGCGGCGGTGCGCCGCGAATTGTCCGGCACCGGTTGCGCTTGGACCATCTTGCGCCCACCGCTGGTTTACGGGCGCGGCAACCGGGCCAACTTCGACCGCCTGGCCAGACTCGTCAAAACCGGGCTGCCGCTGCCCCTCGGGGCGGTTCACAACCGGCGCAGTTTTATCTACGTGGAAAACCTCGCGGATGTGATCCTCGCGGTGATCAGTTCGCCGGCAGCCTGCGGCCAAACGTATTTGCCCAGCGACGGTCAGGATTTTTCCACTCCCGCCTTGATCAAGTTGTTGGCCGCTGCAACCGGACAGCAGGCCCGGCTTTTTTCACTCCCGCCGTCATTGCTTCGTATGCTGTCCGCCGGGCCGGGGGGAGGCGCGCTGCGCAAATTGACGGCATCACTCTGCGTTGACAGCGGTCCGGTCTGCCGCGAACTCGGTTGGACGCCGCCGTTCACCATGCCGCAAGGGCTGGCCAAGCTCGGACTTTGAAACGGTGAAAAGGCTTTTCGACATTTTGGTCGCCGCGCCCCTGGCGATTCTGCTCGCCCCGGTTCTGCTCGCCGTGGCTCTGGCTGTGCGTTGGACCTCGCCGGGCCCCGCGCTTTTCCGCACCCAGCGGGTCGGGCGGAACAATCAGCTTTTCACCATGTATAAATTCCGCACGATGCGGACCGACACACCGCAAGTGGCGACGCATCTGCTGGAAAACCCCGCGCAATTTCTCAGCCCGGTGGGCGGATTCCTCCGGCGCACCAGTCTCGATGAGCTGCCGCAGGTCTTCAATGTCCTGCGCGGCGACATGTCCTTGGTCGGCCCGCGGCCCGCGCTGTTCAACCAGCACGATCTCGTGACCCTGCGCACGGAACGGGGCGTGCACGAGCTTGTTCCAGGCATCACCGGCTGGGCCCAGATCAACGGGCGGGATGAGTTGGCCATTCCGGACAAAGTTGCGCTCGACGAGGAATACCTGCGGCGTAGGGGCTTGGTCTTCGACCTGCAAATCCTCTTCCTCACCGCGTGGAAAGCCGTCCATGGGTCCGGCGTATCGCACTGAACCGGGCGCGGGCCGGCCGTTCACGGCTTGGATTGTCCGCGTATCCCGTGTAACTGACCAGCAGACGGAGGCGCATCTCCCGTCCGGCCTTTCGTGAGTAGTCGAATTCAAAACCAACTCGCCGCCCTCGGGCGTCTGGGCATTCTGCTGGCCGCTTATGTGGCCGTGATCCTCGGATCATTGCTGTTTGCCTTCATCCTGCGCTTCGATTTCCAGGTGCCCTCCTACTATTGGGAGCGACTGTGGAATTCGGCCTGGTGGATCCTCCTGCTCAAACTCGGCCTGCTCGCGGCCTTCGGTCAGTTCAAGACGCTGCTGACCTATTTCAGCCTGCCCGACGCCAAGCGCATCGGCGGGGCGCTGCTCATCGCGGCCCTGATCGAATTGCTGGTCTGGTTTTTCTTCCAGGGCTACGGGGTCATTCCGCGCGGCGTGATTGTTTCCGACATGGTGATCTCGTTCCTCGCCCTGGCCGGGCTGCGGACCTCGCTGCGGCTTTATCGCGAGAGGATGTCCGACGCCGACACGTCGCTTTCCGGCGGCGGCAAGCGAAGGCGCACGGCCATTCTCGGCGCCGGAAGTTCGGGAGCGGCGCTGCTGCGGGACATCCAGAGCCGGCAGGGCCTCGGCCTCTCGGTGGTGTGCTTCATTGACGACGACCGGGCCAAAGTCGGCAGCACCCTCCATGGCAAACCGGTCGTCGGACCGCACCGCCGCCTGGCTTCCATCGCGCAGGAATTCGATTTGCACAAAGTCGTCATCGCCATGCCGAACGCCAAGCCCCCGGTGGTCAAACAATTGGTCGCGCGCATCAACGAACTCGGCCTGGACCACGACATCCTGCCTTCCGTCCCGCAATTGCTGCACCGGCAGGTCACGGTGAGCCATCTCCGCCGCGTCGACCCGGAGGACTTGCTCGGCCGCGAGCCGGTTTCCCTCGATGAGGAGGGCATCACCCGTCTGGTGCGCGGGGCCGTGGTCATGATCACCGGAGCGGGTGGCAGCATCGGGAGCGAGTTGTGCCGCCAGATCGTCGCACAAAATCCGTCCAAACTGGTCCTCGTCGAGCGCAGCGAGCCCGCCCTCTTTGCCATCGAGCAGGAGCTGCGCCAATCCCACCAGCATGTCGAACTCGTGTCCTGCGCGTTCAATGTTTGCGACGAGGACCAGATGGACCGCCTGTTCGCCGCCACGCGTCCCGCCCTGGTTTTCCACGCCGCCGCGCACAAGCATGTTCCACTGATGGAGCACCAGCCCGGCGAGGCGCTGCGCAACAACGTGGTCGGCACCGAGGTGGTCGCGCGATTGGCCGCGCGTTCGGGCGCGAAAAAGTTCGTCCTCATTTCCACCGACAAAGCCGTCAACCCGACGAGCGTGATGGGCGCGACCAAGCGTGTGGCCGAAATGGTCGTCGAGGAATATCAAGGTGAACCGGGCAATACCTGCGCCTTCACCGCGGTGCGCTTCGGCAACGTCCTCGGTTCTTCCGGGAGCGTCGTGCCGATTTTCCGCCGGCAGATTGCGGCCGGCGGGCCCCTGACCGTGACGCATCCGGACGTGACCCGCTTTTTCATGAGCATCCCCGAGGCGGTGGGCCTCATTCTCCAAAGCGCGCTGCAAGCCAGGGGCGGGGAGATTTTCGTGCTCGATATGGGCGAGCCGGTCAAGATTGCGGACCTCGCGCGGCAGATGATCGAGCTTTCAGGATTTGTGCCCGATGAAGACGTGAAGATCACCTACACGGGGCTGCGTCCGGGAGAGAAGCTCTATGAAGAGCCCATCCATGCGATGGAGAATGTCGAGGCGACGATTCATCCGAAGGTCCGGTTGCTGCGCAACAACCGCGGACAAGGTCAGGGCGGACTCGTGGCCGAGTTGGTTTCGACCCATCGCGATTTGACCGCCGACGCCGCGCGGGTGCGGGCCTGGTTGTCCGCGAAAATTCCGGAATACCAGCGCGGCGGAGTGGTGTGACGCGCGGGGCCCAAATGCTGCGGGGTATTATCGTCGCCTTGTTGACCGACCGCGTTTGGCGGGAGGATAAAGTCACGGCCTATGCGGCGGTCGGGATTCTCTTTTTTCTGACCTCGTTTTTTTGGGGCTACACGCGGGACTTCATGCAGGGAGTCTATGCGGTGTCGTTCTTCGCCCCGGTCCTGCTGGTCCTGCTCCTGCGCCCGTTCAACCTGCGCGAATACGGCGGGTGGTTCACCGGGCTCGGTCTTCTCTACGCGGCCTATGCGGCGGCGAGCACACTTTGGTCCGCCACACCCAAGCCATTTTTTTTCGGGCTGCATGTTCTTTACCTCGCGGTCTGGCTCGCTGGCACGGCGTGGCTGGCCGGGCGTGGGCGGTTGGATTTGCCGCGCATTTGTCGCGTCATGGTCCTCGTCGGGGCGGCGGCCTCCGCGGTGTGCCTCGTGGTCTATGCCTTGACGCTGCCGCTGGGCGCGAGGTTGGAGATGCCGGGCTACGGCGTGGGCCGCAACCCCAACACGCTGGGGATGTTTTTTGGCGCGGTCAGCCTGCTGGCCTACATCCGTTGGCTCGAAGCCCGCGGTTGGCGGGACGGCTCGATCGCCTTCGGGCTGCTGCTGATGAATCTCCTGCCGGTGCTGCTCACGCAGAGCCGCGGCCCCATTCTCGCGCTGGCCTTCGCGCTGCCCCTCGGCTTCGCGCTCCATCGGGGACCGTCCCGCAAATTTTCCCTGCACCTCGCGGCGGCGCTGGTTCTGGCCACCGGATTTTTCGTCGCCCTGCAGCAGGAACCCCTGGTCCAGAGCTTGCGCGAGCGCTGGCAGGAGCCGGGAGACCGGCCCCTGATCTGGCACACGCTGGTCGAGCGCAGCGTGCGCGAGCACCTGCTCTTCGGCGAAGGATTGGAGAAGACCAGCCGTATTTCGGTGCCGGATCTGCAGGGACCGTCCGCCGACGTTCCGGACGGCCGGGGCCCGGCGGTTCATCACGCCCACAGTTCCTACGTTGACGGCTTCTACCGCACGGGTCTGGTCGGGTTGATCCTGATGTGTGCCCACCTGCTTTTTGTCCTCTGGCACTGGGCTCGGGTTCCGCAGCTTCTGCCCATCTACCTCTGGTTTGTCTTCGGCTGCGTGACGAGCCTCGTGGATAACCCCGGGTTCTTTTGGTATCTCGACTCCCTCTGGTTTGTCTACTGGCTGCCCGCGGGGCTGATCGGGGCCACCGTCATGGCGGAGCGGTCCCGGGAGATACGGCGGGGCACATCTTGACGATCTGCGCATGCTGAGTATTGGAAACGGGGGCGCGCCCCCGTTTTTTTTTCCACCTCGACGCGCAGCATGGCATCATCATTGCAATGAAAAGTGGTCATGGTTCCGGCAACGCTGTTCCCGCTCATGTCGGTCAAGCGGAGGAGCATCAGGCACAACTGATCCGCGCCATGACGCCGTATCGCCGACTTGGAATAGCGCAGGATCTCTACGAAACGGCGTGGAAGATCAAGTTGGCCGGCTTGCGTTCACAACATCCGGATTGGACCAGCGAAGAGGCTGCCGCGGCCACCCGGTTGGTTTTTCTCACGGGTTATGCAGGGGCTTGAACTCATCACGGAGCGACTGGAATCAGCCGGGCTCACCTACTGCCTGGTCGGTGATTTGTCGTCTGCCATGGCCCCCCGGTTTCATTTATTCTTAAACCGATTATGTCGCTGAGGGTTCTTTATCTGGTTCGCGCCTTCGCTCCGGTCGGGGGCATGGAGCGCTACGTTTTTGACACCGCGCGTGAAATGGTGGAGCGCGGACATCAGGTCTCGGTTCTGGCCCGCACGACGGACCAGGCCTTGGCGGACCGGACCGGGGTGCAGGTCTTTCTGACCGACCCAACGGCCTCGCGCCGCGGGTGGCGCGACCGTTATCTCTTCCGCGACGAAGTGACAAAATTTTTGTCCGACCCGCAGCGGCGGGACGCCTTCGACATCATCCATTCGCACGAGAACACGGTGGAGCAGGACGTGTCGACCGAGCACGGCCCGTGCACGGCCTACGGGCTGCGGCGGGCCCCATGGAAGCAGCTTGATTACAGCGCACGCAAGAACCTCGCGCTGGAAAAGCAGAAATTCACCGGCCCGCACCTCGCCGCCCTGATTTCTTGCGCCCGCCGCGTGCAGGACATTGCGTTGCGTGAGTATCCCTCGTTGGAGGAGAAGATCACCGGCGTCATCACCCCGGCTTACTCCTACCTCAAGCCGCCGGTGCGGGCGCAGGGACGGGCGGGACG
>Ga0247831_1004702_pt1 | contig 17867 bp, 20 predicted proteins | sample LaCruzMarch2015__9_FD_192406 | JGI IMG/M metagenome (GOLD analysis project Ga0247831, IMG submission 192406) | Freshwater microbial communities from meromictic Lake La Cruz, Castile-La Mancha, Spain - LaCruzMarch2015_1m | ecosystem: Environmental > Aquatic > Freshwater > Lake | place: Spain... | reverse complement strand
AGCAACCGACACGGGCGCCGCCCCGACATCCGTCGAGGGCACTTCCGCGACGATCGGGGCTGGCTCAACCGGAACGACGGGCGCGACCTCGACGGGCGCGGCATCCTCTACGACGGGCGCTGGCCCCGCCGCTACAGCAACCGACACGGGCGCCGCCCCGACATCCGTCGAGGGCACTTCCGCGACGATCGGGGCTGGCTCAACCGGAACGACGGGCGCTGGCCCCGCCGCTTCGATCGCTGCATCAAAGATCGGCTCTACTGCGTGAGCATTCGGGGCCACAGGATCTGATGGAACAGGTGCCCCGGTTGTTGGGCCAGCATCAGTCGCATCAACGGCGTGCATTTGCGGAACAACCGTGACAGCGTTTGGCTCGGGAGATGTGGCGGCAGGGAGCTCGGCTTGCGCAAGCGGCAGCGGAGTCGCCGAAGCATCCGCAGCGAGTTCCTCGGTGAGTTCGACGGGCGCCAAAGTGGCTGCGGGTGCTGACGCCTCTTCCGCTTCGGTTTGGCCGGGCTCAGCGAACAATTGGCGCGCCAATTCTGTCTGTTCCTCGTCCGTCGTTCCGTTCAGAAGCAGCGATTGCCCTTCGAGACTGACGACAATGCCGACGCTCGCCTCGGACGTATCGAGTGTGTCGAGCCCTTCGCCGCCGATCAGCAGGTCGGCACTCTCGCCATCGGACTGCTTGATGACGTCGTCACCAGCGCCGCCGCTGTCGGCCTGATCGCGGTCACGCTCGCCTTCGGTTGCTCCCTTCCCAATCAGCAGCTCGCGTTGCCCGGCCCCATCACCGGCTCGGTGGCCGACACTGGCACCACCACGAGCCGCAAGGGTACAGACCTGTCCGACCGGGCAGACGATGCGGCCCGCCGCCCGCGCATTTTTCTCGGATCGGGCCAATTCGCAGTGCGGCCACCGAACGGAACTCAAGGGGCAAACGGGGAACCGCAGGCAACCGTGAGTGGGGATGGCGTCGCGCTGAGTTTTTCGGGCGCGACCATCGCGGAACTATCCAAGGTCGTCCTGGGTGAGACACTAAAGCTCAACTATGCGGTGAGCGACAGCCTCAAGGGCTCGATCAGCATTCAAACCACCACGCCGGTCGCGCGCAAGGATCTGATCAGTGTGTTCGAGACGCTGATCCGCCAGGAAGGCGCGGCGCTCGTGGTCGAGGGCGACCTCTATCGCGTGGTGCCGGCGGAAGGCGCCCGAGCGACGACGTTCAGATCGCGTAATCCGGCAGCGGGCTTACGCAACATCGTGGTGCCGTTGCGTTTCGTGTCGGCCGAGGAAATGCAGCGTATTCTGACCGCTGTTGCGCCGCAGAGCTCGGTCATCCGCGCGGACGAAAGCCGCAGCATCCTCATCGTCGGGGGCACGCAAGCCGAACTCGACAGCGTGCGCGAGACCGTCGGCGTATTCGACGTCGACTGGATGCGCGGGATGTCGTTTGCGATCCTGCCGGTCGAGAGTGCCGACCCGGAGGCGATCGCCGCCGAACTCGACACTGTTTTCGCCAACGATCGCTCATCGCCCTCGAAGGGCAAAGTGAAGTTCGTGCCGAACCGCCGGCTCAAGGCGGTGCTGGTGATGTCGACGCAACCACAGTATATCGCCGCAGCCCAGAAGTGGGTTAAACGGCTCGATCTGGTCGGCGCCGAGGCCGAAGATCAGGTCCACGTCTATCGCGTGCAGCACCGCCCAGTCGGCGAACTGGCGGTTTTGTTACGGCGCATCTACGCGGCACAGTCGGAGCAGGGTGGCGCCGGCCGGGGCGGCGCATTGCCAGGGCGGGCCTCTGCGACGATTACCACGGGAGAGAGCAGTGCCGGACAGCCGGTCGGTGAAGCGCAAGGCATCGCGCCGGCGGATAGCAACGAGCCGCGTATCATTCCGCCGTTCACGCCGTTTCCGGTCGTAACGCCTGGGGCCAATGCACGCGCCGCACAGCCGACGCTCGGCGGCGATCCGACTGCTGCTGCGGTGCAACCGCGCCCGACTACAGGCAGCCCAGGTTTCTCGGATGATCGCCGGAGCGGCGTACAGGTGGTTGCGGACGACACCAACAATTCGCTGGTCATCACGGCCCGTCCTCGAGAGTTCCAGCGGATCAAGCGCGTGCTCGCCGAGCTCGACGTGCCCTCGACGCAGGTGCTGCTCGAGGCGACGATCGCCGAAGTGACGCTCAACGATCAATTGCGCTTCGGCCTCCGCTGGTTCTTCCAGAACGGCAAATCGAGCGCGACATTGACCGATCTGGCGAGCGGCGTAGTGCAGCCTCGCTTTCCGGGTTTTTCTTATTTCCTGAACCTCTCGAATATCCAGGTCGCGCTCAACGCGCTGTCCGACGTCACCAAGGTCAATATCGTATCGTCACCCTCCATGATGACGACCGACAACAAGCGGGCGGTGCTGCAGATTGGCGACGAGGTCCCGGTTGCCACCCAGTCGGCCGTCAGCATCACGGCGCCTGGCGCACCGATCGTGAATTCGATTTCGTTCCGCAGCACCGGCGTCATTCTCGCCATCACACCGCGCGTGAGCGAAACGGGGCACGTGACGCTGGAGATCGAACAGGAAGTGAGCGAAGTGGCGGCGACGACGAGTTCGTCGATCAACAGCCCGACCATCCAGCAGCGTCGGATCAAGACCCAGGTCGTCGTCGCGAGCGGGGAAACCGTCGTGCTGGCCGGCTTCATGCAGGATCGTGCGGAGAAGGGAGTCAACCAGGTGCCGTTGCTCGGCAATATCCCTGTCGTCGGCAATCTCTTCAAGGACAAGGCGGATCAGATCCGCCGCACCGAACTGCTGATCGCCATCACCCCGCAGATCATCAAGGATGGCAGTCAGCTGCGTGGCATCGCTGCCGAGTTCAGGGACCGCATCAATTTCACGACGCGACCGCAGCGGCAGGCGCCACCGGACCGGCGAGAGAATTTCGACCGCGTTCTGGTACGCTGAGACGGGAGCGCTGTTACGCACTCGGCTCCGGCTGTGCCGCCAGTATAGCGAGCGCCGCCTTCACATCGATTCGCCCGTCGTAGAGCGCTCGACCGGAGATGGCGCCCTCCAGCATGGCGTACTCGGGCCACTTGAGCGCCTTCACGTCCTCGATGCTTGCCAAGCCACCCGAGGCGATCACCGGAATGGACGTCGCCTGCGCCAGCGCGGCCGTCGCCTCGAGGTTCAGGCCCTTGAGCACGCCGTCGCGCTCGATGTCGGTGTAGATGATCGCGGCCACACCCGCGTCCTCGAAACGGCGGGCAAGCTCGATCGTGGTGAGTTCGCTGGTCTCTGCCCAGCCTTCCACCGCCACGCGGCCCCCTTTGGCGTCGATGCCGACGGCGATCCGGCCGGGGAACTTGCGGCATGCCTCGCGCACGAGATCGGGGTTTCTCACCGCCACCGTGCCGAGGATCACCCGGCGGATGCCTTTGGCGAGCCACATCTCGACGGTTGCGAGATCGCGGATGCCGCCGCCGAGCTGAGCCGGAACAGTAATCGCTGAAAGGATCGCCTCGACCGCCGGCGCGTTGACCGGCCGGCCCTCGAAGGCGCCGTTGAGATCGACGATGTGCAGGTAGCGGAAGCCCTGGTCCTCGAACGCTTTGGCCTGCGCCGCCGGATCGTCGTTGAACACGGTTACTTCGCTCATCTCGCCGAGCTTCAGGCGCACGCATTGGCCGTCCTTGAGGTCGATCGCCGGAAACAGGATCACGGGGCGCCGCGCCTTTCTCTGAATGGTCCGCTGGACTTCCATGCCTGTACCGAACGATTGACGGCCGGGCTGGAAAATTGCCATTCTGTTCTGCTGTCACTAAGGGCAACGTGTCTCCCTGTCCAGTCCACCTGTCAGCCGGTGCTTTGCAGAACCTCCATGGCCACCCTCACCTCGCAAGATCCGTTCGATCAGGCCGACCGGCAGGCGGCCGTCCCGCAGCGCGCGCCGGGCAGCCCGATCTCCGAGGCGGATGCCATCGACATCTGGATCGCCCGCTGGCTGAAGGTACGCCGCAAGCAAATCGTCGCCCGCTACGGCTGCGATCCGCGCCGCATCTACGAGGTCTGGGAGGGCACTCGCCACCCGGCATCGCGGGGTAAGGCACTCGCCCTGCTCGAAGCGCAGTACCCCGGTCTCTCTCGCCAGGTCGACGTCTCCTGCCACCGTCGAATCCCCGTACGCGGCCGTGCCGAGGGCCAGCTCGGCCTGTTTGATTGACCGGGTGGGTGCGCCTGTTCTCACAAAAGAACAAAGACGAACTTTGAGGGAACTCAAGCTAGACATCCGATCAGATTCGTGCGATGTTCTCTCAACGTTCGCAGCGTCCCCTCGCAGCGAACGGCTCCTGAAAGGTGACGCGCCAGAGCCCCCAACGACGGCCGTCCCGAGCTTGGAAAGTGCTGCGTTCGCGTTTCGCGTCCCCGTGTTGCGTACCCAGTTGCCTGAGTGGTCGGCTTCTCCGTCGCCTGCCCGCTAGCCTGTCCAGTTGCGTGTGTCGCGTTGCGTGCCCCGATCTGCCCGCCTCGATCCCTCGCGCCCGGAGAGACCCCGCCATGACCCGCCCGACCGCCACCTACCTGATCGCCTATGACGTCGCCCGTCCGGCCGCCGAGAAGCACGCGCTCGCGACCCGCATCATGAGCCTCGGCGAAGCTTGGGCGCGCCCGCTGGAGCAGATCTGGTACGTCCGGGCCGAGCGCCGCGCCGCCAATCGCATCGGCGCCGAGTTGGCGGCCATGGTCGGCGAGGACGACGGCATCATCGTGCAGGAGACTAGCGAGGACGCGGTGATGGCCAACACCACGCTGCGCTGGTTCCGCCGCCGCGCCCCGAGCGTCGCCGATGTTTCGCCAAACGTCGTGGTGTTCCCGGTCATCGCCGCGCCGACCGCCTGGACGCAGGGCCGCGCGCCCGGGGAGGCGGCAGTCGAGATTGCTAATGGTGAGGGCGTCGTCAGGCTTGCCGAGGCGAGCTGAAGGAGTGGTTCGGCAGTCGGACCGCAGTCCAATCACCGAACTCCAAACTATGGCCGCCACGCCAGGAAGTTGGCGATGAGTTTCAGGCCGAGGGTTTGGCTCTTCTCGGGGTGGAACTGGGTGCCGGCCATGTTGTCGCGACCAACCATGGCCGTCACCGGCCCACCATAGTCCGTCTCGGCCAGCACATTTCGCTGATTTGCCGCCTTCAGATGGAACGAGTGCACGAAGTAGGCGTGCAGGCCGTTCGGTCCGGTCGCGATGCCGGCGAGCAGGGGGTGGTCGTTCCGGACATCGAGCGTGTTCCAGCCCATGTGCGGGATCTTCAGCGTCGCGTCAGCCGGCTCGATCGCGGTGACATCGCCGCCGATCCAGCCGAGCCCCGCTGTCTCGCCGAATTCGAGGCCGCGCGTTGCCATGAGTTGCATGCCGACGCAGATGCCGAGGAATGGCCGGCCCTTGCGGATCACCACCTCCTCGATCGTCTCGATCATGCCGTCGACCGCAGCGAGGCCCGCCTTGCAGTCGGCATAGGCGCCGACGCCTGGCAGCACGATGCGGTCGGCCGCCGCCACTAACTTTGCGTCCGCAGTGACCAAGATCTCCGACGCCGCTTGTCCCTCGCGCGCTGCCCGCTCGAACGCCTTTGCCGCCGAGTGCAGGTTGCCGGAGCCGTAGTCGATGATGGCGACGCGCTGCATGCGCGGTGTTCCTTCCCGCTTGTTCAGCCGGCTTTGGCGACGATTTGTGTCGCAGCCGTCGTCGGCCAGCCTTCGAGAAACCTCGCTTCGCCCTCCTCGGCGTCGCGGCCCGTCACCACGGCCACCGACTGCCAGCCCTTCCGCGCGAGGCTCCAGCGCCGGATTTCGTCGGCCTCGAAGCCGATCACCAGATGGATCGCGAGGCCGATCAGCGCCTGCCACAGGTCGTGCGTACCGAGCGCTGCCATAGCGAGTTCGAGCGCCACGATAGCGACGACGTATACCACCAGCGCCAGCCACAGCCGGTTGATCAGCATCCATACCGGCGCCAGCACGAAGGCGAATACCGAGAACCCCTCGGCGACCAACGTCAGCCGCTCGGCAAGCTCAGCTCGATCGAGGTTCTGTCCGCTGTCCGGCGGCAGATGCACGCTGTATGTGCGCAACGTCGTCTCCTCGGCTCGATTCCCACTCAGCCCTTCAACGAGCCCTTGGTCGATGGCACGCGGCCGGCCTGTCGCGAGTCGATCGCCACCGCCACCCGCAATGCCCGCGCCACTGCCTTGAAGCACGTTTCGGCGATATGGTGGTTGTTGTCGCCGTAAAGGTTGGCGATATGCAGCGTGATGCCGGCGTTCTGGGCGAGCGCCTGGAAGAACTCCTTGAACAACTCGGTGTCCATTTCGCCGACTTTGTCACGCGTGAAGCGGACGTCCCAGACGAAGTAGGGCCGGCCCGATACGTCGACGGCGCAGCGTGTCATCGCCTCGTCCATGGCGAGATGCACGTCCGCATAGCGCGTGATGCCGGCGCGGTCGCCGAGTGCCTTTGCGAGCGCCTGGCCGATCGCAATGCCGCAATCTTCGGTCGTGTGATGGAAATCGATGTGCAGGTCGCCCTTGGCCTTCAATTCGATATCGATCAGCGAGTGGCGGGCGAGTTGCTCGATCATGTGGTCGAGGAAGCCGATGCCGGTCGCGGCCGTGCAGGCGCCGCTGCCATCGAGTGAGACGGTCGCGGTGATATCGGTCTCTTTCGTCGCGCGGGCGAGGGTAGCTGTTCGTGTCATGGCGCTGTGCGGATCGCTCGCAATGTGTCGGGGCTCGGTGGCGTCGGTCTGGTTACGAGTCTCGGGCTATACCAGCTTGCCTCCCTCGTTCATAGAGGTGCTTCACAGAGGCGCCCACCCATAGCTCGTATGCGGCCGGCCGCAGCCAGCGCCCTTGCATATGCGGGCAGGCCATCCGACATTCTATCAAACATCCGACGAGGCCGCCGTGACCGCTCCGAACTCCGTGCCGCAGTGGCATGGCACTACCATTCTTACCGTGCGCAAGGCCGGTCGCGTCGTCGTTGCGGGTGACGGACAGGTGTCGCTCGGCCAGACGGTGATCAAGGCCAATGCCCGCAAGGTCCGCTCGATCGGTCGCGGCGATGTGATCGGCGGTTTTGCCGGCGCCACCGCCGACGCGTTCACGCTGTTCGAGCGCCTCGAAGGCAAGCTAGAAAAGTATCCGGGTCAGCTCACTCGCGCCTGCGTCGAACTCGCCAAGGACTGGCGCACCGACCGCTATCTTCGCCGACTGGAAGCGATGATGCTCGTCGCTGATTGTGACGTGACGCTCGTCCTCACCGGCACTGGCGACGTGCTCGAACCACAGGGCGACGTGATGGGGATCGGCTCCGGCGGCACCTACGCCCTGGCTGCCGCCCGCGCACTGATCGATACTGACATGGACGCCGAGGCGATCGCCCGCAAGGCGATGGCTATCGCCGCCGAGATCTGCGTTTACACCAACGCCAACCTCGTCGTCGAAAGTCTGGCGTCCAGCCGATGAGCGCGGGAACTCTCACGATCGAGTTCGTGCCGCTCGCCCATCGCGATCTCGCATTAATGACCAGCTGGTTGCACGCGCCTCACTGGCGCGAGTGGTGGGGCGAGCCCGATGCCGAGCTGGAACATATCGTCGATATGATCGAAGGCCGCGATTCGACGAGGCCATACTTGTTCCACATCGATGGCGTGCCGCTCGGGTACATCCAGCTCTGGTTCATCGCCGAACAGCGCGGGCACGATGAGGTGCTTGCGGAGCATCCCTGGCTGTCGCTGCTTGCGGACGATACCGTCGGCGTCGACCTGTCGATCGGCAATTCGTGCCGGCTTTCGCAGGGTATTGGCTCACGCACGCTCCGCCAGTTCGCGGAACAGCTGGTTGCGGAGGGCTGCACGACGATCATCATCGATCCTGATCCTGACAACCGCCGCGCGGTGCGGGCCTACGAAAAGGCGGGCTTTCGCACCGTCTCACGTCTGCTCGGCCGAACCGGCGACAGCCTCATCATGCAGTATGAGCCGAGAGCGAAAGTAGACGCCGCATGACCAACTTCTCTCCCCGTGAGATCGTCTCCGAGCTGGACCGCTACATTGTCGGCCAGGCCGATGCGAAGCGCGCCGTCGCCATCGCGCTGCGAAACCGCTGGCGCCGCCAGCAGCTCACAGGTTCGCTGCGCGAAGAGGTGCTGCCGAAGAATATCCTGATGATCGGGCCGACAGGCGTCGGCAAGACCGAGATCTCCCGCCGCCTCGCCCGCCTCGCCGGCGCGCCATTCCTGAAGGTGGAGGCGACCAAGTTCACCGAGGTCGGCTATGTCGGCCGCGACGTCGAGAGCATCATCCGCGACCTCGTCGAGGTCGGCATCGCCCTGGTGCGTGAGCGCAAGCGCGGCGAGGTCAAGGCGCGCGCCGAGAAGGCGGCCGAGGAGCGCGTGCTCGATGCTCTGGTCGGCGCCACGTCGTCTCCCGGCACGCGCGACAGCTTTCGCAAGCGGCTGCGCTCGAACGAGCTCAACGACAAGGAAATCGAGATCCAGCTGCGGGATACGGGCTCGGGCGCGCCGATGTTCGAGATCCCGGGTCAGCCGGGCGCCTCGATGGGCATGATGAACATCTCCGAGATGCTCGGCAAAGCCCTCGGTCAGCGTACCAAGCCGCGCCGCGTCACCGTGTCGGACAGCTATCCGTTGCTCGTCGCCGATGAAAGCGACAAGCTGATCGACGACGACCAGATCGTGCAGGAGGCGATCCGCGCCGTCGAGGACAACGGCATCGTGTTCCTCGACGAGATCGACAAGATTGCGCGCGCTTCTGCGGACGGCCAGCGCGTCGGTGCCGACGTTAGTCGCGAAGGCGTGCAGCGCGATCTGTTGCCGCTGATCGAGGGCACGACGGTCGCCACCAAGCACGGCGCGGTGAAGACAGACCACGTGCTGTTCATCGCCTCGGGAGCGTTCCACGTCGCCAAGCCCTCCGACCTGCTGCCGGAACTGCAGGGCCGACTGCCGATCCGTGTCGAGCTGTCGGCGCTCACCCGCGAGGATTTCCGCCGCATCCTCACCGAACCCGAGGCGAGCCTCATCAAACAGTACGTGGCGCTGATGGCGACCGAGGGTCTGACGCTCGTCTTCACCGACGATGCCGTCGATGCGCTCGCCGACGTCGCCGTGGCGGTCAATTCGTCCGTCGAGAACATCGGCGCGCGCCGCCTGATGACCGTGCTCGAACGCGTGCTCGACGAGATCTCGTTCGAAGCGTCCGACAAGCCCGGCCAGTCCGTGACGATTGATGCAGCCTATGTCCAAAAGCACGTCGGCGAACTGGCCAAAAACACCGATCTCTCCAAGTTCATTTTGTAGGCATCGCACGGTTTGCCGCCGACGTTACTTCGGCTTGTCCAGCAGCTCGCCGAGATAGACGGTGAGCGCGTCGGCTTCGTCGGCGCGCTGGCGTCCGTGGTGATCGAGCAGTGCTCGCAGCGCGCGACCGTCCTCCTTGAGTACGACCCTGCCGCTGTCGAGCTTCAGTGTCTCGCGGGCGAGCTTCGCGGCGCTGGCGCCGTGGCAATTGGCGCAGCGGTCCTCGTAGATCGCCGCAGCATCGGGCCCAGCCATCGCAGAAGGCGCGACAGTCGTCGCGATAACGACACTCGCAAACACGATGGCACGCGTGCCGTTCGATCGTCTGGACATGTCGGCTTCCCCGCTTCCCCTCGGCAACGATGATCTCGCCACGTGAACGAGCATGGGGCGCACCTTCCGTTGCGCGATCCGGGGACTGCGACGATCGCGACAACTTCCAAGGATGGCGCGACGCGGGCCATGCGTTGGATCAAGTTGCCCGCTGATCGGACTTGCTATGCTCCGCGCAGTCACCGTGAGTTCAACAGGAGCCCCGCCATGTCGCGATTGCTCTCGACCGGTATTCTGACATGCCTGCTCATGCTGCTGTCCATCGTATCCGCCGCCGCTGACCCACTCGACGAGTGCCGACGCGCGCGGCGGGGCAATGACCGGCTCGCCGCCTGTTCTGCCGTGATTGGATCGCCGGCTGCGTCGTCGGAAGCCCGCGCGCAGGCATACCGTTATCGCGGACGCGCCCGTGCCGACGCTGGCGCTCATGCCGAAGCACTCGCCGATTTCGGAGCCGCGATTGAACTTGCCCCGGCCTATTGGCCGGCCTGGGAGGGGCGCGCCGCTGTGCTGGTCGCCAGCGGAGAGATTTCGGGGGCGATCGCGGCCTACGATGCAGCGATCCGGCTCGCACCTGATGCGGCCCGCTTCCAGCTCCACCTCGAGCGGGGCCACGCGTTCCTCGCCATCGGCAACGCCGACGCCGCGATTTTCGACTTCTCGGAGGCCGTGCGTCGCAATCCGAAAAGCGCCGTCGCGCTCAACAATCGGGGCCTCGCCCATCGCCGTAAAGGCGACCTCGCTCAGGCCTGGGCGGACTACACGGCCGCTATTCAGCTGAGCCCAATCTATGCGCAGGCTTATGCCAACCGCGGCTATCTCGAAGAAGCGCGCGGTCGCATCGACGATGCCCGCTGGAACTTGAAGCAGGCCTTGATGATCGACCCATCGCTCGCCGCCGCACGTCAGGCGCTTGCGCGGCTCGGCATTGCAGACGAGGTGACACGCGAGGCAGACGCACGCGTCGCAGCCGGCATGGCGTTGGCCGAGCAGTGGTGCGCGCGCTGCCATGCGGTCGGCTACGATGGCGAGAGCCCGAATGCCAAGGCCCCGCCGCTGCGGTCTCTCTCCAGGCGGCACCCCCAACTCGCCTTGCGCGAGCCTGTGGAGCGCGGCATCGCTGCCCCGCACGACGAGATGCCGCGCTTCGTCATGAGCGACGCCGACATCGACGGCATTGTTGCCTACGTCAACAGCCTCGCCGCCCGCTGAGCCTCACCCGATGAACGGCAGCCGGAACAGAAGCGTGAAGCCGTTGAACGTCATCAGCGAGCCGATCGCACCGAGGCCGATGGCGAGGTAGAGCATCGGAGTGCCGCCGGTGATCAGCGCGATCGAGGCGATCACGATGGCGATCTGCAGCAGGGCCTGCCCCCAGTCGAAGTAGGGATCCTTGGCGGTCGCGATGTCGCGCTCTTTTTCGAGGGCCTTGGCCTTCTCCCAAAGTTCGTCGAGGCCTTCGTTGCGCTGCTTATCGCTGGTGTAAACGGCGATCAGCTTGCGGTAGTCGGCGATCTTCTTCTCGATCGCCGTGCGGGCGTCGGCCGGCATGCCGGGGATCATCTTGAGTTGCAGTTCGAGATCGTCGGCTGCCACCTGGAACATGGTGCGGCGCGCATTCTTCGCCTGGAAGAACGACCACGTGTTGGTGGCGTCGAGGTTGGACCGTGCGGCGTCCTTCTGTGCATTGCCGCCGCCCATCGCGCAGACCGCGAGGACGCATGCCAGCACGCCGATGAACACGCCGATCCACTTCTCGCGGACCTTCGTGCCTGTCTCGTCCTTGCCAGCGGCAGACGAGTCGTCGAGTGCGGCCATGGGCGGGTCTCTTTTCGAAGTTCGGCAGCTGGCAGGTGCGCGGGCAAGGATGGCGGTCGCGCTTAACATTCCGGCGGCCAAACGGGTGAAACGTCGGCCGAAACCGACATCAGAATTACCATGGACGTCAAGATGCCGACTGGCGCCGGCTGTGCATGTGCTACAGTCAATCCACAATTCAGACAGCCCGAAAATCACGGCGCACGCCGAAGGCGGTTACAGAGCGCGGCGCACCGACTACCAGTTGAATTTGCGCACGATCGAGAAGTCGATGATGTCGGCATCGAGCGCGACGCGGCCGACGTTGGCCGGCAGCACCGACAGGGTGCGTGCCGCAAGATCGACGTGGGTGTACTCGAGCCTCAGAAATGTGCCCTTGTTCCATGCGTACTCTACGCCACCGCCGGCAACCCAGCCGAGCGTAGCATCCCCGTCGGTCTCACCGTTCGGGCCGCGCGCCTCGAGTTGTGCGAAGGCGATGCCGCCGGTGCCGTAGACCAGCCAGCGGCCGAACGGCAGTCCGGCCCGCGCCTTCAGCGTGCCAAACCCGTCGACATCGAGGCGAAAGCCAGTGGCCGGCCCGACGCCGCGTTCGCGTCCAAAGCCGAATTGCGCGTTGCCCCAAAGCCCGAGCACGACGCCGTGAACCTCTCGGTCGACTCCCGCAGCTCCGCCGACCAGGAAGCCGCTGACCTCGCCGAAGCCGGCTGACGCCGAGCCCTTCACATTGAAGCGCTCGTAGCCGATGTCGGGGGAAATGCTCACGCCGGCCCAGTGCACACGGCCGAGTTGTTGGTCGGTGTCCGGCCACAGGTTCGGGATGATATCCCAGGCGCTGGCCGGTCCGGCCGCGATGGCCCACATCGCCGCGGCGGCGAGCGCCCCCTGCAACATTCTCATCGGATATGGTGTCCCGCGAATCCTCTCGATTGCCACACGCATACGCGATGTCGACTGTTTGGACCACCGCCACCGGGTTGGCGGGAACCATACAGTGGGGCCGCGTTGCTGGCGGGGCACGGCGCGCGCCGCGCAACGCCGCTGCAGTCGTGCAAACATCGCTTTCAGGCGCGGCAGCACGGAACGACGGTTGCGCTGCGCCGCGTTGCCGCCGGTCGCGAGCAGGATGCCGGCGGCGGCGCGAACGCGACTGATCAGCGGCCGAGCGCCTTCATCAGCGTGGTGCCGAGGCTCGCAGGGCTGTCGGCGACCAGGATGCCAGCGAGCTTCATGGCCTCGATCTTATCCTCGGCTTTGCCCTTGCCGCCCGACACGATGGCGCCGGCATGGCCCATTCGGCGGCCCGGAGGAGCGGAGGCGCCAGCGATGAAGCCAGCCATCGGCTTCTTGCGGCCCTTCTTCGCTTCGCGCGCGATGAATTCGGCCGCATCTTCCTCGGCTGCGCCGCCGATTTCGCCGATCATGATGATCGAGTGCGTCTCGGGATCGGCGAGGAACATCTCCAGCATGTCGATGAACTCGGTACCCTTGACCGGGTCGCCGCCGATGCCGACCGCCGTCGACTGGCCGAGGCCGACGTCGGAGGTCTGCTTGACGGCCTCATAGGTCAGTGTGCCTGAGCGCGAGACGATGCCGACGTTGCCCTTGCGGAAGATGTTGCCCGGCATGATGCCGATCTTGCACTGCTCTGGTGTTAGCACGCCGGGGCAGTTCGGCCCGAGCAGGCGGCAGTAGGAGCCGGCGAGCGCGCGCTTCACCTTGATCATGTCCATCACCGGGATGCCCTCGGTGATGCACACGATCAGCGGGATCTCCGCGTCGATCGCTTCGAGGATGGCGTCGGCCGCGAATGGCGGCGGCACGTAGATCGAAGTCGCGGTGGCGCCGGTCTTCGCCTTGGCCTCCGCGACCGTGTCGAAGATCGGCAGATCGGCGAGGTCGGCCGCTTCGTGCTTCGAGCCGCCCTTGCCCGGCGTCACGCCGCCGACGACCTGCGTGCCGTATTTGCGTGCCTGCTGCGAATGGAACGTGCCCTGAGCACCCGTGAAGCCCTGGCAGATCACCTTGGTGGTCTTGTCGACGAGAATAGCCATGTGTCGTGTTTCCCTGGGTGATCCGGTTTCAGCCGAGCTTCTTCACTTCGTCGACGATCTTCCTTGCGGCGTCGGCGAGGTTGTCGGCGGGGATGATCTTCAGGCCGCTGTCGGCCATGATCTTCTTACCCAACTCGACGTTGGTGCCTTCCAGGCGGACCACCAGCGGCACGGTCACGCCCAGTTCCTTTGATGCTGCCACCACGCCTTCCGCGATGATATCGCAGCGCATGATGCCGCCGAAGATGTTGACCAGGATGCCTTTGACGTTCGGGTCGTTGAGGATGATCTCGAAGGCCGCCTTCACGCGCTCCTTCGGCGCCGAGCCGCCAACGTCGAGGAAGTTCGCCGGCGAGGAACCGTAAAGCTGGATGATGTCGAGCGTCGCCATGGCGAGGCCGGCGCCGTTGACAAGGCAGCCGATCGAGCCGTCGAGCTTGATGAACGCCAGGTCGTGCTTTGAGGCTTCGATCTCGGCCGGGTCTTCCTCGGCGAGGTCGCGCAGTGCCACGATCTCGGGGTGGCGGAACAGCGCGTTGCTGTCGAAGTCCATCTTGCCGTCGAGCGCGACCAGCTTGCCGGCCTTGGTGACCACCAACGGGTTGATCTCGAGCATGCTCATGTCCTTCTCGACGAACATGCGGTAGAGGTCACCGACCATCTTCACGCACGCCTTGTTCGCCTCGCCGGTCAGGCCGAGCGATGCCGCGATCCGGCGGCCGTAGAACGCCGAGTAGCCGGTCGCCGGGTCGATGGCCACGGTGAGGATCTTCTCCGGCGTGTCGTGGGCGACGGTCTCGATGTCGACGCCGCCCTCGGTCGAGACGATGAACGAGACGCGCGAGGTGCTGCGGTCGACGACGGCGGAGAGATAAAGCTCCCGCTCGATCTGGCTGCCGTCCTCGACGTAGAGTCGGTTGACGACGCGGCCCGCGGCGCCCGTCTGGATCGTCACCAGCGTCTTGCCGAGCATCTGGGTCGCGAATTCGCGAACTTCCTCGATCGACTTGGCGAGCCTGACGCCGCCCTTCTCGCCGGCCTCGGCTTCTTTGAACTTGCCCTTGCCGCGACCGCCCGCATGAATCTGCGACTTCACCACGTAGACCGGCCCGGGCAGCTTCTTCGCCGCTTCGACGGCCTCGTCGATCGTGAACGCCGGATAACCGATCGCGGTCGGCACGCCGTACTGCCGGTAGAGCTCTTTGGCCTGGTATTCGTGGATGTTCATCGTGGTTTCCTCGGGCAGGGCAGGACGGCATAGGAATTCGTTGGGGCGCTCATGATCGGCCCGCTGTGCGGCGCAGCAAACGCGCCGCGCATCCCCTAGCCCGCGCGACGACATGAGGCAACCCGGCAGAAAGGTGGACGGTTGGGCAAACGAGCAGACACCGGAACATGTGTGGCTGAACCGACCGCGGCTTAAGCCAATGTGAAGTTCAGCCTGCCAGACTGATGCGGCATCACTAGTGAGCGGATCGCGACATGCGCTGGTTTCTCGTCTGGCTCGGCCTGGTTGCCGGGATCGTGCTGCTCAATCCGGTGTTCTGGTGGCTGGTCGCCGCTGAGCACGCGGCAGCACCCGTGACGTATTCGCAGTCGGGCGGCACCGTCAGTCAGGCATTGCTAGGTCCCAAGGCGCCGTGGCCGACGTGGGCGCTGCGGCCGGAGGGCGGGCGGTTCACTGTCAAGGCTTGGTTCGGCCCAGGCGCGACCGGGGACGCTGCCGTGCCGGCAACCGGGTACGGCGAGCTGGTGCTGGCCGGTGATCTGAAGGCGCTCACCGACGCCTACGTGGCACAACTGGAGGCTGCCGGATTCGAGGTGAGCACCACGCTCTGGACCACGACGCTGCCGGAGATCCCGCCGCGCCAGCTCGTCACCTGCCGCATCGTCGCGCGGGCCAAAAACGGTCCGCCCCGCACGATCACTGCCACGATCGATCGCGCGCCGATCGCAGGTCTCGGGCGTGTCCACTGGATCGAAGGGCCGCCCCTCGCGGCCTGGCCGAAGATCGACGGCCCGACTTGCTGAGCGGCATGTTCTCGACATTGGCACGCTGTCACAGCCATGTGTGAAACCGTGAACCCGGCGGGGCTCGCCCGAGCAGCGGTCGGCGCCTAATTCTACGCTGACTAGGTGATGTGAGAAAGGGCCGTGACATGCCGACTTGCGCACCCGTTGGCCGCACTGCAGTCATATCGTCGTTGGCGCTGGTTCTCGCGCTTTCCGTCACGCCCGTCGCGGCGTTCAATGCCAAGTCGAGCTCAGGGGTCAACGTCACGTCGTTGGGCCTGGCGCTGCGTGGCCATGATCCGATGGCCTACTTCACGCTCGGCAAGCCGATGATCGGTAAACCAGAGTTCGTTGCTCGCCACGATGGCGCGGACTACCGGTTCGCGTCGGCCGATCACCGTGACGCGTTCCTGAAAGAGCCAAGCCGCTACGTCCCGCAGTATGGCGGCTTTTGCGCCTATGCCGCCGGGCACGGCTACAAGGCCGACGCCGATCCGAAGGTCTGGAAAATCGTCAATGGCAGGCTGTTCGTGAACTACAACGCTGCCGTCGGGCGCTCTTGGGCGGAGTCTGCCAAGCCACTCATCGTCAAAGGTGACGCGAACTGGCCGGCAATAAAGGGTCAGGCGCCTGACGCGCTTGGCAGGTGAGCCCAAGGCGAGCCATTTCGAGCGTAGCCGTTGGCTCATTGAGCTTTGCGTCGATATCGTTGGATGCGTCGAACCGACGAGGTTGGACGCGATCCCAGGAGTTGGCGAAGGTCACATCCCGCCGACAAACATCGAACGCGTCACCCCTTCACGGCCACGGCCTCGATCTCCACCCGCGCGCCGAGCGGCAGGGCAGCCACCTGGATCGTCGAGCGGGCCGGGAACGGCTCCACCATGTAGGTCTTGTAGACCTCGTTCATGGCGGTGAAATCCTTGAGGTCGACCAGGAACACGGTGGTCTTGACAACGTGGCCGAAGTCCATTCCGGCATTGGCGAGGATCGCCTTCAGATTATCGAGGCAGCGCCTGGTCTGGGTGCCGATGTCGCCTTCGACCAGTTTGCCGGTCGCCGGGTCGAGGTGGATCTGGCCGGAGCAGTACAGCGTGTCGCCGGCCTTGATGGCGAGCGAGTAGGGCCCGACGGCCTTCAGCGGATCGGCGGTGATGGCGGTCTTGGTCATGATGCGTGGTCCTTCACGGGCGGGCTTGCTGGATAAATCCGGTCGACAGCATGTTCTTCGAACGGCTGTTGCACACCTTTGACCGCCAGCGGTCCATCGCGCAATCGTCACTTGCTTCGGCTGCCGGCGCCGTGATCGTATGCGAGAATTCGCATAGAACCATCGACACTGGAGGAGACGACCCATGTCGGATATCGATCGCCGCGCGCTGCTTGGCGGTATGATGCTGGCCGGTGGCGCGATGGCCGCCGCCTCTGGCGCCGCCGCCGCGCCGACCATGCTGAAGCTCACCGACCTCAAGAAGGAGGCCGACGTCGCCTGCCTCTACCATTGCGATTTCGGCCAGCCGCCGCGGTTCGTGCAGATGATCACCAACATTTCGAACCACTACTCGGCCTACGGCAGTGATCCGTTCGCCGTGCAGCTTGCCATCGTGGCGCACGGGCAGGGCGTGAAGTTCTTCTTCGAGAGCCTCGAAGGCACCCAATGGGTGGAAGAGGTGATGGTGCCCAAGATCTTCGAGCAGGTCGAGAACGTCGCCAAGAACGGCCTGAAAGTCTACCTCTGCGACATCACCTTCGAGCGCTTGAAGCTCGATCGCGAAAAGGTGCGCAAGGCCGACTTCATCTCGTTCGTGCCGTCAGGTGTGGCGACTGTCGCGGCCCTTCAGTCGAAGGGCTTCGGCTACCTGAAAATTGGTTGATCCGGCAGACGATCGGGCAAGTGACAAGTGGCGGTGCGGTTTCTCCTCCGTACCGCGCCACTCATCCGGTTGTTCTAAGGCGCCGACCGCGTGCGGTCCTTCGCTCCAACCGGTTTGGCAAGGCCGCATCTCTCCATCGGCAAAGCCGTCGTCAGCCACCCGCTCTTGGCGATGCGCACCACGTAGCGCCGGCAGTCGGCGCGCGTGCCGGTGACGAAGGTCACCTCGTATTGCGCGAGTTTCGCTTTGCGTAGAGCAGGCCACGTATGGGCTTCGCCGTCCGGCGTTTTCTCGAGCGCGGTGCGGATCGCTATCGTCGCATTGGCGAAGTCGGTCTCGGTGAGCACTTCGAGCAGTGCCCGCGACAGGCCGGGATGCAGCCCCGCTGTCAGCGCCTTCGC
>Ga0247831_1004696_pt1 | contig 17887 bp, 11 predicted proteins | sample LaCruzMarch2015__9_FD_192406 | JGI IMG/M metagenome (GOLD analysis project Ga0247831, IMG submission 192406) | Freshwater microbial communities from meromictic Lake La Cruz, Castile-La Mancha, Spain - LaCruzMarch2015_1m | ecosystem: Environmental > Aquatic > Freshwater > Lake | place: Spain... | reverse complement strand
TGTCGCTAATGGGAGCTTTTAATATGGCTTTGAAGGTACGTGAAAAACGGACTTATTTCAGAGCAAGAATGATTGCTTTGTTTCTGACGGTTTTATTAATTGCGGTCTTGATATGTGCTATTTTTATATTGGTTGTTGGCACACTTTTGATTGATTTTTTAATTGATAATGGGCTTCTCAATAAAAACTTTAACTTGTATTTGCTGCAAATTGTGCGTTATGGAGGTGTTTTCCTCATTTTCTATACAGGTATTTGTGCCATTTATTATATTGCTCCTGCAGTTCATAAACGTCTTCGATTCTTTAATTTTGGAGCCTTTATTGCATCCGTGCTTGGTATTTTAGTTACCAATCTTTTTTCTTTTTATTTAACCAATTTCAACTCTTACAATAAACTATACGGTTCAATCGGAACACTCATCGCCCTTATGGTTTGGATTTATCTAGTAGCCTTGATTCTAATTTTGGGTTTTGAAATCAACATTTCGGTGCGTGATGCTCTTTTGGGACATGGGGCAAAAGAAAGTAAGAAATAATCTACTGTTTCAAACGTTCAATTCGAGCTTTCATCATTTTTTGTTTTTCAGTATGAAGAAGCTATTAAGTATTTAAATTGAACGAAAAAACAATCAAATCCAAATATATAAATACCTTTTCACCTAACAAACTGGTGTTTTGCTCCTTTCTTTGTATTGTTTTTGTTAAAAGAAATATATTAATGATAAGTTGAATAGTCATCGATAATTGTTTCATTTTATCTGAAAAAAGCAAAAATGACAAAAATTAAAGCTCAGTAAGTTACTTGGGAAAAGGTAGTTTATCAAGTGCAGCAATCGCATTGTGGATAGTCTGACCAAGAGTTTTCGTTTTCAACGATTATGTTGCAAGAGTATAAGTGTATTTTTATAAACAATTATGCTTCATTTATTTTCATTTAAGAATGACTTCAAAAATATTTTTGTTGAATATTTTCGGAGTGATGATGGACTGTTCCTGAATGTCAGAACAATTTGGGTTATTAATAAAACCAAATGAGGTTGATATTGCGTCAGAAATATAGTGTAAAGAGTCGGCCAAATGCTCGTCAATTGTTAATATATAAATACATGGATTCTTTCTCAAAACTTGTATTTAAGCAGATGGGTATATTTAATCGATAAATTTGTTTTTCATAAAAAACTGATAGGTAGTATTTTATGGAAGTGTTAACTGTCGGCTATTGACCGTAAACTACTTAACTTGACAATATCGAATGTAAAAACTTTTTTTGAATAGAATATAAAAGAAAAAAACAAAAATACGTTAAGGGTTTGTTTCATAAGTTTTAAATTTTTGGAAGCTGAATTTAACAAAATTTTTAATCTTTATTTTAGTCTTGATATAATGTAATTTTTTAAGATTATATTTATGTTTTGTTTGTAGAATTCGTTTCTTATTTATTTGTTATGATAAAAAATATCTACTTTTTGACAATTCCTATCATTTTAGGATTAGTTTCATGTAAAAAAGCCCAAAAAACACCCGAAGGCTTCGAGATTCAAGATGGCTTCAAGTTAGCATTGGTAGCCTCCGAACCACTCGTAAAAGACCCCGTTGATTTTGAATTTAACGAAAGAGGTGATGCTTTGGTACTTGAAATGCCTGGTTATCCGTTAGAAGATAAAATGAGTAGACTTTTGGTTTTGAAAGATAAAAATAAGGATGGTATTTATGATAGTACAATCATTTTTGCTGAAAATCTGGGTTTGGCAGATTCCTTTATGCCATACAAGAAAGGAGTTTTGGTAGCAGCACCACCTTATTTATTACAATTACACGATGACAACCAAGACTATCATGTTGATAAGATTGATACCCTGATGGGTGGATTTACAAAAGAAAATTTACAGCATAATTATAATGGGCTGACTTACGGAATTGATAATTGGATATACGCAGCCAATGGCGGCAACAATGGAAAACCATATTGGTGGGGCGATACCACTACTGCCTTAGATTTACGAGGACAAGATTTAAGATTCAATCTCGAAACCCGACAAATGGAACGACTCGGCGAATCTTCTGGTGGCTTTGGTTTAGCAATGGACGAATATGGCCGTTTTTATGAAACGCATAATTTGACTCATATTTCACACTTGGTTTTTCCTGACCGATATTTGAAAGGAAGGCAAATATTGCCCGAAAATACCTTACAAAACGCATCAAACCATGAAGAAAATGGTTTGGCTCGTATTTTTCCGATTGGTGAGCAAGAAGATAGGGTAAATCATCCTGAGCAGTCGGGTTATTTCTCTGGTTCATGTGGAATAACCTATTACGGCGGTGGTGCTTTCGGCGAAAAATATCAAAATACGGTTTGGGTGGCCGATGTGGTGCTGAACTTGATTCATGTAGATAAGATATATCCAAATGGTGCCTCGTTTTCAGCAGCAAGGGTATTTGAAAATATGGACCTTTTGGCGAGTTCTGACCGTGCATTTCGTCCTGTAAATATGAGTGTCGGGCCAGACGGCTCCATGTATGTCATTGACATTCACCGTAAAGTTATTGAGCATCCCGAATGGATTCCTGACGAAATCGAAAAAACATTAGACCTCAATGCAGGCAAAAATCAAGGAAGAATCTATAAGATTTCATTAGAAAATTCAAGCGAAAACTTTGATTTCAACCAGTTTAGCTCAAATGAAGGCTTATTAAAATCGCTTAGAAATCCGAATCAGTGGGTGCGAAATACCGCTCACCGACTCTTGATGCACAACGTTTTGAGCAATGAAACCGTTTTGGGTTTGAAGAAAAATCTTGAATCTGATAATGAATTGGCTCGTCTTCATGCCATTTGGATTTTGAGTGATTCAGATAAACTTACACCAAGCGAAGTAGCCTTGGCCTTGCAAGATAAAAATGCTGCTTTTCGGGAGAGTGTTCTAAAGATTTCAGAAAGTTATTTGACCAAAAGTGAAATAATTTTGAATAAAGTAATTAGCCTGCTCAATGATGCTGATGCTCGTGTACGAATGCAGGCGGCACTAAGCTTGAGCATCTTGCCTGAGAATCATCCGTTTTACAAAAAGAATCAAGATTTGATTCTGCAATCATTGGTAAATACCTCAAAGTTGCCTAACGATGAATGGAATATAGCAGCCATTACCTTAACGGCACAGGGTAAAACAAAAGAACTTTTTGCCCTCATTTCTCAAAGAAATTTAGTTAATTCTTCGCTTTTGGCTTCATTAGCCTTGAATATTTCTGGCGAAACAGAAAATATTCTTTCTATCTTACAAAATCTTTCAACAAGCCCAATTTCAGATAGAGAAAAAGCTTTTGTTATAACTCAATTGGCAAAGCAAGCCGATAAAGTAAATGGAAAAAGCATCGAAAATCAAATAATTTTGCTCGAATATACGGCACAATTAGATTTTCTGACTTCTTTGGCAGCTTTCAGACAAAAACTTAATTTACAACCCTCTGCACAGTTTTTGAAATATAGCAAGGAGGCTTCTACAAAGGTTTTAGACGCTTCGCTTCCCGATTCTGTACGATTACAATACTTATCTCTGCTAGACTTTGTGCCTTATGCTCAAAAATCAAGCGTTTTGTTTGCATGTCTTAAAAACAATCAACCGCTGAAACTTCAAGAAAATACTTTGAGGCAACTTTCAAATTATAGGGAAAAAGAAATTGGAGGGAAGGTAGTGGCGATGTGGAAAGACCTAAGTCCACAAACCCGTCGTTATGCCAGTGATTTGTTGCTTTATATTGAATCTAACCATGATGCATTGCTCACTGGCCTCGAAAAAGGTATTATCAATATAGGAGAAATGAATTTTGACCTCGAAAGAAGGCGTACCTTACTTTGGTGGACGGATAATGAAAATACAAAAAGTAGGGCCAAAAAGCTTTTTAGCGACTCGGGTGTGAGTAATCGGCAAGCAGCGATGGACAAAATGAAACCTGCTTTAACTTTAAATGGAAATAACCTAAACGGTGAGAAGATTTTTATCAATACCTGTGCGTCTTGTCATAAATACGGAAGTATTGGCAATGAAGTTGGGCCTGTTTTGACAGAAATCAGCAGAAAAAGTAAAGCTACCATACTCCATGATATTCTTGATCCCAACGCAGCCGTTGACCCTAAATATGTTAATCATAGTCTCGAAACCAAAAGCGGAGCTATACACATGGGAATCGTAGCCAACGAAACCGATAAGTCTGTAACTATTCATAAAATTGGTGGTGAAAAAGTAATGGTTAGTAAAAGCGATATTAAGTCGTTTCGCTCTTTAGGTACTTCTTTGATGATGGAGGGCTTTGAAAACGCCCTTTCAACTCAGGAAATGGCTGATTTATTGGAATTTTTACAAAAAGGGGGTAAGAAGTAATATGGATTTTTAATGGGTAAGAATTTAAAAATCCGAACTTCTATAGCTCATAAAATAATGAACATCTACTTTTTGGAGTGATTCAGTGTGAGGTATTAATATTCATAAACAAATGCTAAAATGAAATATTTATATATGAAAAAGTTGACGATAATTTTTGTTTTTCAGTTATTATTGCTGACTTCATTCGCCCAAACTCTTAGGGTGGGCACTTCATCGGCTGTCATTAACCCACCTAAAGGTGCTTACATTGCAGGTGATAAGCAAAATCGAAAGTTTACCAGTGTTCATGATAACCTTTATGCCAAAGCAGTGGTGATAAGTTCGGGTAGGGAAAGTGTGGCTATTTTGACCATCGACTGTATTGGTCTGCTATATTCTGATGTGTTGAAAATTAGACAAAAGGTAGCAGAAATTTGTAAATTTCCTGCGGAGAGAATCGTCGTGACTTCAACGCACACCCATGCCGGCCCTGATGTGGTAGGGATTTGGGGAAAAGATTATACTGAAAGTGGTGTTGATAGTACCTACATGGATTTTCTTATTTCTACTTCCGCAACACAGATTAAACAAGCCGCTGAGAGTCAGCAAAATGCAAAGGCCTTTACCGCCGAAACCACCTTTGGTGAACCTTGGGTAGAAAACATCTGCAAAGAAGAAATAGATCGCACAGTGAGTATTATCCATTTCAAGAATATGCAGCAAAAATCCATTGTTACCCTTACTAATTTTGCTTGTCATCCTACTTTTATGGATGCTGTTGCTTCTGAAGTATCTGCTGATTATATTCATGGATATTATGAAGAACTTAAGAAGAAGGTTGGGGGTGAGGTATTGTTTCTTCAAGGAGCCATTGGCGGTTGGATTCAACCAGAAGGAGAAGCCAAAACTTTTGAAAATGCTTATAAGCGGGGCGGTGAATTGGCAACTACTGTCAGTCTTGCTTTGAAAAAAGCCCAACTATTAAAATCGAATACAATTCAATACAGAAGTAAAAAAATTAATATTCCTGTTGAAAACGAAGGCTGGAAACAACTTTCAGCTATGGGAACTATCAAAAGAAAAATTGATGAAAACGTAGCAACCGAAATTTCATTTTTTAGCATCGGGAATGCCCAATTTATTACACATCCGGGAGAAACTGCCCCCTACTATGGCATCGAATCAAAGAAACTGATGGGTAAGGCTACAAAATTCGTTCTCGGGCTAGGTAATGATGCATTGGGTTATATACTCAAGCCAAAATACTTTGAAGACAGCACATTACCGCATGCCGAATATTTAACGGGCATGTCGGTGGGGAAACTGGCTGGGCCTTTGGTTTTAGAGGCGGTGAAATCTTTAATTTTCTCTCTATAAAAGTAAAAGATCTGTAAAAGGTATTTTTTTGTCTTAAAAGTTGATTTTGTAAAGTTGAATTAAGACTGTGTATGTAAAAAATCATGCACCCTATTTTATAGAGAAAATTATTAATTTATTTGATTGAAATTTTTTTTCGGCCCAATTCCTCTCCACCTGAGAGGAGAATTGTTATTAAACACAAAAAACTCATTAGAAAATCGGAAACAATAAAATTCAAAGACGCCTCCCTCTTTTTTGCTTCATCGGAAGGCCGGCCCACCTATTTCCTATAAACCTATCTAAATTGGTTTACAGATGGCTCTCCCGAGCTATTTTCACTCTGGGCCGACCCTTTGATATAATTTCTCAACAATGTTTATTGCGTTAAATTAACTCCCTTTATGTTTAAAAATCAGCCATGAATCTTCTCATCATTAGCCCAATTCCCCAAACCACAATCACGCTTACCAGCAATAATAATATACCATTATTTGCTTCGTTGCTGATAGGTTTTTTTTTGAATTCATATTTCGGAATTTGCTCAAAATCAGTCAGTTTGAAAGTTTTGTTTTGGAATATTTTGGTATAAAAAAAGACTTTCATTTCAGCATGAAAACGACCCACTTCATCCAAAAAACTGTAATGATTTTGGGTATCGGTTTGAGCTAAAGCATTGAAAACTTGCTGTGTAAGTGCCGCTGCCGATAGTACGCTCAATTTCTGACCTACCGATTCTTTTTGCAGGTTGAGATTTTGGTATTTGGCAAATAACGGAGCTAAACGTTCATCATAGAAATCAGTTTCGGCAAGCATGTATTTGTCTTCCCAGTTGTAGCTCGTGTCCGACTTGTAAGCAGGATACTTAGCCGCCAGTTTTTGAGCTGTTTGATAGCGATGGTCTTTGTCATCATATTTAGCCCAAATTTCTTCAAATTCGTGTCGGATAGCTTGAGTGAGGTCGTTTCGGGGTGGAGCGGCATAAGCACTCGCCAAATACAGATTGATAAGCGTTGGAACTACAATTACAATCACAATCCAAGCACCCAATAAACTAAATGCATTGAAAGAAGAATTTCGTTTTAAATTATTGATTATCAAAACTATACCCATCCAAAAAGCAAAATACAAAGCCGTAGCCAACAACCACCAAAGCAGTGTACTATTTATATTTATACTGCAAATGATTACGGCCAAAACAATCAAAAACAGGGCAATTCCAAAACTCAGCAACCACCTGAAAGCTATTTTGATGTACGTAATCTGACTTTCTGAAATAGGATTTGATAAGAGCAAAGAAAGTGTGCCGCCTTCTCGTTCGCCCGAGATGAGATTATAGCTAAGGGCAATAATGAACAAGGGGAAAATGTAAATTAGCACAAAGGCCAAATCAAAATTACCCGTTAGCAGTTTCTCGGGATTGGCAATCTCGGCAGTCATAATCTGACGGCTGAGAGAATAGTATCGAACATAAAGTTGGTAAGGAAATATATCTCGCTGACCAATGGAAAGACTGGCCCAGTCGGAAGGAGGATTTTCAACCAAGCGAAAAGTACGATTGCCAATGACGTTAGGCAGGGTATCGGTAGAAATTTTACTCCTAAGCGATTCCATTTTTTTTTCTTCATCGGCTCTAATTTCTTTCAAAACCGCCCTTTGTTGGTCTATTTCTGATTTTCCGTAGTAAATCGCATACAGTCCAACCAACATCAATAAACCTATCGCCACTTGAAACAAGCGACTGCGAACCAAGCCAATGGCTTCGTATTTGAACAATAATCGTATGTTTTTCATCTTAGCTTAGGTTTATGTTTTTAAGATTAGACACCATTCTTATACACAGAAAAACCCACAGAAAAAGTGCCAACAGAGCCACCCAATTTTGTCTTAAAACCGAGATAATGGAAGGGTTTTTGAAATCAAAATCAGGAATTTTGGCATAAATACTGGCATCAGCTTTTTTCTCCCAGTCTCCCGTTTTTGAGAAATCCCGCATGTGCGTATTGAGTGTTTCAACCATTTCATAACGGTATTTTTCGGCATATTTCTGAAAAGCTAAAGCCGTTTTATAATCACTACCAGCCATGCCCATCGAAAGGTTTCTGACCGCCATAAAAGGATTCAAAATTGCCGAATAAGCTGCCACCGAGTTTTGATTTTGATAAATGCTTTCCATCCTGTCAAAATGCTTGTTATACACCATCGTAGAGTATTTTTCGCCTTCTTGCATGGCTATGGCATCAAAATTTACTGGGAGTTGCTCAACAGAATCGACCTTGTATTGTGCCAAAACCTGCTTCTTTAGTGCTTCAAATCGTTTATCCGAAGGGTTGTGGCCGTCAATGCCGTTTTCTTCGTCTTTGTGAATGGCCTCTCTGAACTCAAAATTGGAAGGTGCTTTGAAAATACTGGCTCCTATATTGGTAGTTGCTTTGGGCAAAATCACACAGGTCAGCACCCAAATTCCCAATAATGAAAGCAGTGCATTGCGAGAAGACCCCGCACGTGCCGAAATAACCACCGAAAGACTAATAAAAACAAAGAAATAGACCGCATAAGCCAGTAAAGTTAAGGCAAATCGGAGCAATAAATCGGCTGAGAGTGAGCCTTCTGTACCGATTAAAATCAATACAAAAGTGAGTAACAAAGCTGGTACAATAATCCACTCCAATGCTTTTGAAAATCCTTGAATCTTGCCCCATGCGATATGGCTCATACTTACGCCCTGACTGAGCATAAGTTTGAGTGTATTATCTTCTTTTTCTTGCGAAATGCTATTGAAACACAAGAAAACAATTAGCAAAGGCACCAGAAGTTGCAAAACAAAGGCAACAGTCATTTCGCCAAAACGAATCAATGACGAACTATTTTGAGCAGCTGAAAACTTTGGGTCGTTTTGTCGGTGAGCTTCCAAATACACATTTGTACCCGTGAATGAATCTACACCGAAATCAAAGAAACTCATTTCAGACTTGGGTCTGAATGCAAAAGAGCCGTAGTGAGCCGCCGAATGCGGATTTTTCTCCCCTTGATTGAGCCAAGTTTCACGGGCTTCTTTTTGTGCTAAATCTCGTTCTTTTTTGAGTGAACGATACGAAGCAAAACCGCCCAAGAGTGCCACCAAAAGTAAAAAGGCAATCAAACCACCCATTATTTTGAAGCGTTTGTCACGCAGCAGGGTAGTATATTCTTTGTTTGCGATGATTTTTTTCATAGTTTCACACTGTTTGTAAGTACAGTTTTTCTAATTCATTGGCCGATATGTCTTTGGCGTCAATCACTGATACCAAGTTACCTTCTTTCATAATTCCGATGCGGTTGGCAACTTCTTTCGCTCTGAAAATATCGTGGGTAGCCATCAGCACAGCCGTTCCGTTTTGAGCCAATTCACGTAAAATCTCCGAAAATTCGTTGGAAGCTTTGGGGTCAAGTCCCGAAGTGGGTTCATCGAGCAAGAGGGCTTTGGCTTTTTTAGCAATGGCAATAGCAATACCTACTTTTTGTCGCATACCTTTTGAATAGCCGCCAACTCGCTGATTGTGAGCGGTATTTTGCAAACCTGCTTTGCTCAAAAACGAGCTTAATTCATCTTTTCCGTAAGAAAAACCTGCTAAAGATGAGAAAAACTCTAAGTTTTCGATACCCGATAGATTGGGGTACAACATCACCGTTTCGGGAATATAGGCGAGGTATTTTTTAGTTTCAAGAGCATTTTCTGCTACCGAAACGCCATTGATACTTGCCGAGCCACCCGAAGGCTGGATAAAGCCCAAAAAGCAATTAATAGTGGTGGTTTTACCTGCACCATTTTGACCCAACAAGGCAAATATTTCGCCCTCATTGATGGTCAAATTCAGACTGTTAAGAGCCGTTTGCTCTCCATAAGTTTTGGTTAAATTCTTTGCTTGTAACATATCTTTAGATTTACGATTAATTCGATTTTTAATTGACGATTGTTTTTGTTTTAAATCTGCAAAAATCAGCGTTTCGCAGAATCCGTTTTATCAGCGTGCCATCAGGTCTTTACCAAATTTTAATTTTGCACAAAACATACACAAAATGCTGATTATCAATAATGGCAAAAGCATTTTTACCCAATTGATACTCGGTTGTTCCTGATAAAATTCTAAACCAAATTTCTTCCAGTTTTCGTCGCTAACTGCCGCTTCAGTAAAGATTTTTGGATAAAAATATAGCCGTTTTTGCTCATGAAAATTTTCCAGTTTTTCGATAAAATTCATGTAATTATCCATATCCGAAAGACTCAAAGCATTGAGGCTTAATTGTGTATGAATACTCGGGAAAAACATGCCCGCCGTACTACTGAAGGCATTGCGTTTTTTGAGTTTTTCTTTGAATGCCAAAGCTTCTTTTGCAGCCTCATCGTCGCCCATTTGTTGCATGGCATAGTACCACAGCCAACTATAGTCTTTACCTTCGGGGTGTTTAAATTGACTAAACTGTGGGTAATGCTGATGAAACTTCGCCACGGTTGGTTCTTTAGGTTCGTCCCATTTGTTGTGATAGCCATCCCGACTTTCCAGCACGGTGCTGAATGCTTCGGGAACAGGATAAAGATTGACAGTGAGTGCATTGATTCCAGCAGGAACTACGATGGTGAGCGTTACCCAAGAAAGCAACAAAATTAAGGCATTTTGGCTTGAATTTTTATGAAAACTGGCCACCAACCAAGCCAAAGCAAACCAAAAACCAACATATAAAATTGCAGTAAGAATAAATGCCAGAAATGCGGCATTAAAAGGAATGGCTAAGTAGAATTTGGCGATCATGAGCAACAATACTAAAACCAAAAGCACACTCACGAACCGAATTAAAATCTTTATTCGTAGCATTTTTAGTGGATTTCTAGACTGACTCAATACCAAACTCCAAGTGCCTTCTTCTTTTTCTTCCGAAATCAGATTGAAACAAAACGCAATTATGATGAGCGGAAAAAAGTAAATCAACACGAAACTAAAATCCATATTTCCGAGCATCTGATACATGGGGTTCATCAAATCGGTGGCGTATTTTTGTTCTTCCAAATTACGAATCGTTACACTTTGTAGCGATGGATTGATGTCTCGCTGGCCAATGGCCAAACCCACTAAATTAGGCATATCATTTACCAATCCAAAACGCACATAATAAAGCAATAAACCTATTTCTTTTGGGTGAAATTCAACATTTTTGGCAATGCTTTCTTGCTGATAATGAGCAGTTTTTTCAATGATTTCCTTGTTTTTATCTAAAAAATGTTTGCCTATATTGAGGCTAATCAAGCCCGCCACAAACAGTATCAAAAGACCTGTCATCAAGCCTTTTGAACGAAGAAAGTTTTTTAATAATAGTGCTTCCATGTCAAAATGCTTTTAGGTTTTTAATCGAATACTTAACTAAGAAAATCAGTCCTAAAGTCCATAAAATCAGTGAGATAATAGAAATAATTTCATTTTTCAAAACCATTTCTAAATTCAAAAACTTATGATGAAAATCGGGTAAATTCTTCCAATTTTTGCTGCTGATAATGGCTTTTTTATCGGCCGAAGTTTTTACTTTATTTCCGATGTACTTTATCTGTAATTCGTTCATGGTTTGGGCCAAATGGTATCTGAAATCTTCGGCTTGATTCTGAAAATCATTATAAGCCGAGTAATCGGTTCCCGAAAGTGCCATCGAAAGGTTTTTGATAGCCATGTAAGGATTCAGAAATGCCGTAAAACGCACCACATTTTGTTGTTTTTGGTAAGTTTCCACCAATTCAGCTTGATGTTTTTTGTAGGTTTCGGCACTGAGTTTTTCGCCTTCACGCATCACGTAACCGCTGTAATTGAAAGGTAGTTTGTGCGTAGAATCTACTTTGTAAGCGGTTAGTAATGAGTCTTTTAATGCTTTATAATGTGGGTCGTTCGGGTTGTGGCTATCGCCCTGCTTGATGAGTTCTTGTTCTACTGTGGTATCAAACTCAATTTTTGATGGGGATGGAAAAAGATTTTGACCCACTACCTGCGAAACTTTGGGCAACATCAAGGTAAAAAATAACCAAAACCCAATGAGCGAGGTTAGAGCCGATTTGGAAGATTTTGCCTTGGCTGATACCAAAATAGCCAGTACAGAAAGTATAAAAAAGTAAGCTAAGTAACTGATAATAAGAAAGACCAATCGTAAATAGCTTTGCGGATTTTCGGAGGTAAATTCATTGAAAATCAATAAGATGAAGCCAATAATGACCGATGGAACGAAAATACTGAGAGCCAAAGCAAACAAACCGAGCGATTTGCCCAAAATGAGTTCTTGCCAACTTACGCCCTGCGTGAGTAAAATTCGCAGCGTGCCATGTTCTCTTTCACGAGCTACTAAATCGAATCCCCAAAAGAAAATGAGTAAGGGCAGTAAAAGTTGCAGAATCATTCCTGCAGAAATTTCCCCAAAACGCAGCAATCCATTCGATAAACTGGCTTCCGAAAAGTTGACTGTATTTTGTTTGTGGGCTTCCAAAAAAACGGCATTTCCAACGTAGCTATCCATGCCAAAATCGAAGAAACTCAGCGGAAAACGGTTTCTGAATGCCACATAACCGTAGTGAGCCATGCGGTGCGGGTGTTTATCGGGTCGGTTTTCCCAGCGTTCCCGCACTTCGTGGCTGTAATGTTCAACGGTTTCTTGTTGTTGACTTAAATTTCGGAAACCCGAAATCAAGGAAAAAAGCAGTAAAATATTAAAAATTCCAATTAGCCAAAGCGTACTGGAATTTTTGATTTTACTGCCCCAAACCTGTTTAGAAATAAGTTTCAGTATGTTGATTCGCATAAGTTTCATAGTAAACCTCATAGGTTTTTTAAACCTATGAGGTTTGAATGATGGAGTTAAAATTTATAAGTCGCCGTCAGCATGAAGTTTCTTGGTGCCCCTGGAAACAAACGGGTATAATTTTGAGCTCCAATCCAATACGTTTTATCGAAAATGTTGTTCATGTTGAGAGCCATTTGTACGTTGCTTTTGCTTGGTGTGTAATAAATAGCCGCATCAAAAGTGGTAAAGGCTGGTACTTCAAATGCTCTGCTGAACCACGGAATTCTACTGCCTTGGGCGTTCATTCCTGCTCCAATTCCCAAATCTTTTAGTTTAGAATTTGCTCCAAAATTGTAGCGAGTCCAGATATTACCACTGTGTTTGGCCACATTTTCTTTTCGTTGACCTACTAAAGTTTCGTTGGCATCGGCTATGATTTTAGCATCTATAAAGCTATATGAAGCATTGATTTGCCAATTTGGTAAGATATATCCCGCCAAATCTGTCTCGAAACCACGACTGCGGTCAGCTCCACGTTGTACCAATAAGTCAGGCTTGGTTGGGTCATTGGCACTCATCAAGATATTTTTTTGGTTGATTTCGTACAATGCCATGTTGAGCGTAAAGCGTTTATCCAATAAATCGGCTTTTATGCCCAATTCTTTCAAATCGCTAATAAGTGGCTTGAAGGTTGCCGCCGAAATTGGTGTCCAAAAGTAGGCACCAGTGCTTGGCATGAGCGTTACGGTGTTAGATTGTGGCTGATAGCCTTCTAAATAAGTACCATAAACATTGATGTTCTTGTTTACTTCGTAAGTCAAGCCAATTCTCGGAATCAAAGCTGTGTTTTTGAATGATGCCTCGTTCGGAGCGTTGTAGTTAGTTATATCTTCAAACCATTCATTTCTTAAACTTAACAAAGCAGAGAATTTTCCAATTTTAAGTTGCTCTTGAATGTAAATAGCGTCGGTGGTAGTCAATGCCGATGGCACTGCAATTCGACTGTTGAGTGTATAATCATTAATATTTCTAACCGTATAAACTGGATTACTCAAATCAAAATAATTTGTGTTAGGTCTTGGCAAGGTTTTTCCACCAATCGAAACGGTCTGATAATTGGCAGCATTGGCCAAAACAAAACTTCCTGCCACCGAGCCATCTTTCAACAAAAATCCACGGGCAGCGTTCTGTCCGCCACCTTTGAGTTTATTCCAGCTCTGTAAGTCATAGCCTACCAAAAGTTTGTGCGAAGTTTTGCCCGCATTAAAATTGAAATTAAAGTAAGCGTTCAGATTATCAGTATTCCACAACTGCTTGCGTTGCACCATTTGCATTCCTACCAAACTCGTCACTTCGGCACCTGTGATGTCCCTCGCAAAGGCGTTAGTGGTGCGGTGTTCCTGCAAATCTTCCGACCAAGTTTGTTTCATGTATGAGGCATTAAAACTGATTTTCTCGCTGAATTTATGTGAAAGATTTGCCGTAAGAATCAATTCTTTCGACTTGAAAAAATCGTTGGCAGCTCCTAAATTCAAGCTGATGGGCGTACTATTCAAATCTGTTTTACCTGCCACAGCCCCAAAAATCGGTTGGCCACGGTCGAGGTTGCCCACCATATTTGAGTAAATTAATTCAGTATTGATGGCAGTTTTATCGCTCGGCAAATAGGTGATTGATGGAGAAATCAAAACCGAATTGTTTTTCACCAAATCACGGTAAGATTGTGCCTCTTGGTAAGCTCCGTTGATGCGATATAATAAAGTTTTTGATTCATTCAGAGGTCCAGTAAAATCCAAAGCCCCACGAACTGTGCTGAAACTTCCTGCACTCAGACTCACCTCTCTACGAGTTTCGGCCAAAGGTTTTTTGGTTACCATGTTGATACTTCCACCTGGGTCAACACTGCTAAAAGTAACCGAAGCTGGGCCTTTCAGCACCTCGACACGTTCCACATTGGTAGTAAGCGGTTGTAAGAAATAAAACTGGCGGGTACGCATTCCGTTGATAATTTGGCCTTCCTCGTTTTGACTTATTCCTCTGATATTGAATTGGTTATAAAAACTTGAAGGCGAAACCCCCGAGGCGATTTTTACGGCATCGGCCAACTGAAAAGCTCCACGGTCGGCAATCAATTCTTTGGTAACGGTGCTGAGGGCTTGTGGCAACTCTTTGTTTTTGATGGCAATTTTGGTAGCTGAAAAACTATAATCAGAGTTATAATCTTTTTTTGCACGGCCAACTATTTCTACACTTTGAAGTTCGGTGGTGTTAGATTGTAATTTGATAACCAAATTTTGTTTACTGTCGCTAACGACAATATTTTGTTCATACTTTTCGTAGCCCACTGAGCTTACTACGAGTCGATAGTTTTGGTTGGATAGGTCTTTGAATTCAAAAATACCTTTTAAATCGGTCAGCGTGCCTTTAGTTTCGGATGCTGAAATGAGCTTCACGCTGGCATTAACAACAGGTATTTTGCTTTCGTCGGTAATTGTACCGACCAAAGTATTTTGGGCATTTGCCACAAAACACAGACTAAACAGGAGAATTGTGCTAAGTAAATTTTTGAGAAGCATAAGACTAATAAATAAAAGTGGTTATTGTTTTAAAGTATTTTTTTGCTGATAATCAGTAGTTTACCGTAAGTATAAATCTACACATTGAAAAATCCACAGGCCATCAGCTTGTGGATTTTTTGTAAAAACATCTATACTTAAAACCTACCTTTTGCTTTAAGTGATGCAATATTATTGCATTATTATTTCATTTGCAACGATATTGCATTTATTTTTGCAACGTAGATGCAAAAATAAAAAGATAACATGAAAAAATTACCCGTTACAGTATTATCTGGCTTTCTTGGGGCAGGAAAAACAACTTTACTCAACCATGTTTTACATAATAAAGAAGGCTTGAAAGTAGCCGTCATTGTGAATGATATGAGCGAGGTAAATATTGATGCCCAACTGGTGGCCAAAGAAAATACGCTTTCTCGCACCGAAGAAAAACTCGTAGAGATGAGCAATGGCTGTATTTGCTGCACTTTGCGAGAAGATTTGATGATTGAAGTAGAAAAATTGGCCAAAGAAAAACGATTCGATTATTTATTGATTGAATCGACTGGAATTTCTGAACCCGTGCCCGTTGCTCAAACGTTTAGTTTTGTTGATGAAGAAAATGGCATTGATTTATCTAAATGGTCGTACATTGATTCGATGGTTACAGTAGTAGATGCTTTTAATTTTGGAAGAGATTTTGGCTCGGCCGATACCGTGAAAAGTCGAAAAATGAACGAAGATGAGCAAGATTACCGTACAATCGTAAATTTATTGACCGACCAAGTTGAGTTTGCCGATATAATTATCCTAAACAAAACCGATTTGATTACGCCTTTTCAGTTGGGCGAATTGAAAGCGATTATTAAGTCTTTAAACCCTGTTGCCAAAATCATTGAAGCGTCGTTTTCTAAGGTAAACCCTAACGAAATTATTAATACAGGTTTGTTTGATTACGAAAAAGCGGAGCAATCGGCAGGCTGGATTCAGGAATTGGCGAATCGTGAAAATGGAATTGCTCATAATCCTGAAACGCTCGAATATGGTATTGGAAGTTTTGTTTTTCGTGATAAACGTCCATTTCATCCCGAAAGATTCTGGAATTATCTGACCGAAAATTGGCATGCTGGCATTATTCGTTCAAAAGGTTTGTTTTGGATAGCCTCTCGCCCCGACGAAGCATTGAATTGGAGTCAGGCGGGTGGTTCGCTTCGAGCAGAAGGGGCAGGGGTTTGGTGGGCAAGTATGCCGTTCAACGAACGAACTCGTTATGGTTCTTTCGTAGAAAATCAAAAAGAAATTGAAAGCAAATGGGATAAACGTTTCGGCGACCGACAAAATGAGTTGGTAATTATCGGGCAAGATTTAAACGAAGGTGTGATTAGATTTGAACTGGAAGAATGTCTTTGTACTGAAGAAGAAATCAAACGGATGGAACAAAAAGGAAGGTTTAAAGACCCATTCCCTGCAAGTATGTGATCAAAAAATCCGTAGGCATAGCTTACGGATTTTTTGATTGTACTAAGCTAAATACTTAATATTTTTCATTTTTAATCCAAAAGAGTAGTTAGTAATTTGAACTGTTTTATATATATTTGATAAAAAATCGAAGATTATGGTAGTAGCTAAAAGCCTTCAAGAAACCATCATTGAGCAGTTAAAGACAAACGAACTGGTGAGTATTCCTGCTTCGGAAGAAGAGTATTTATCAGTAGCCTCTGCCTTGCCTTTTAAAGTGGAATATCACGCAAACGAAATTATAACTATGGGATTAGCTTCTTATTGGCACGAAACACTTGTTTCGACACTTATTGGAATATTTTATAATTTATTTTCAAACAGGGATGAGTTGAATATTTTAGGTAGTAATTTAGGTGTAAGTATTCCAAAATTTGAAGGAGGTTTTTACATGCCAGATGTGATGGTCGTAAAAGGAGAACCTATTTTTAAAGAAAACTCTAAGGCCATCATTACTAATCCTTATATTATTGTTGAGGTACTTTCGCCCGCTACTTCTACGTTTGATGTAGAGTATAAACTCCCCGAATACAAACACTTGGAAAGCCTTCAACAAATCATTTATGTAAGTCCCAAAAAAGTATTTGTTTCAACTTACGTTCGCTCTGAAAACCCAAATATTTGGCTTAATCAAGATTTTCATAGTTTAGATGATGCAATTGTGGTTGAAGGAGCAAGTGTTTCGTTATCAGATATTTACAAGAAAATTAAATTTGAAAAGTGACTTTTAACACACAAAAAAAGCGTCCGTAAACAATTGCTTACGGACGCTTTTTTGCTAAATACAAAATATTATAAAGGATTCTGTACAATTGCTGGGTTCGACTGAATTTCTCTTAATGGAAGTAAGAACTCCCATTGTTTATCACCAGCAGGAACATCATACAATACTGCAATTGTTGCAATTTGGTTTGTTCCGTTTCTGTTTAAAGGCAGATTTAATCTTTTCAAATCGGTAAATCTTACACCTTCTCCCCACATTTCCACTCTTCTGTGAAACATGATTTCATCGGTTAAAGCTGTTCCTGTGGCTGTTGAAAGTTTGTAACCTGTATCGCGTTTGCTTATCAAATCAAATAATACTTTCGCTGCCTCAGCACTGTTACCTAAACGTGCTTTTGCTTCTGCTTCTATCAAGTACATTTCAGCAACTCTCATGTAGGGTACATCGCCCATTGCTGAGTATCCACCTGTCCAAGTACATCAAAATTACATATAATTTTCTTTGTAATTTTGGGGGAATAGGCTACTTAGATTTGATATTTTTGTTGAAAGTATATTTTGGAGGGCATAATTTAGCCATTC
>Ga0247831_1004692_pt1 | contig 17894 bp, 18 predicted proteins | sample LaCruzMarch2015__9_FD_192406 | JGI IMG/M metagenome (GOLD analysis project Ga0247831, IMG submission 192406) | Freshwater microbial communities from meromictic Lake La Cruz, Castile-La Mancha, Spain - LaCruzMarch2015_1m | ecosystem: Environmental > Aquatic > Freshwater > Lake | place: Spain... | reverse complement strand
GCGTCCCTGCGTTTTGCGAGCTATCGGCCAAATCGACCGTCGACGACACGTTATAATACACCGTGTCGATCCCCGACCCGCCATCAATGAAGTCGGCCCCCGCGCCGCCCTCCAGAGCATCGTTCCCACCCTGACCGTAGAGAAAATCGTTACCGGACATCCCCGACAAGACGTTCGCAACGCCGTTACCATTGATGGTGTCGATGCCTGAGCCGCCGATCGCATTTTCGATCGTGGCCCCGTAAGCGATGGAGATGTTGCTCGTGCGCCCACCGACGTTCGAGAAGGTTCCGCCGACAAGGCTGATCGACTGAGTTTGGCTGTAGCCTGAAAAATCAAGCACATCCGTGCCGGCACCGTCCCAGATGCAAAGGGATGGGGTGGTGTTGGTGGTGAAGTCGTAGACCCCGCCGACATTGCAGTTGAACCCATAAACGCTGTTGCCAGCGCGCGTCGCGGTGTTCACGCCATAGATCTGCTGAAGCGCGTAAATGTCGAGCATCATGAGTGTATCGGAATAGCCGTTGAAGCTGCTGGCTCCGGTGTTGCTTTCGTCGAAATAACTCATGACCGTATACTGGTGAGAATCCTGCACAAACTGGGCATTGTTTGCATAGGTGATCGAGACGCCAACGCCGGCATTGTAAGTGCCAGGATGTGAAAGGCCCAGCGCATGGCCAAGTTCATGCATGATGGTGAAATAGCTGTAGTCGCCAACGGGAAGCGAAGTACGCGAGACTGACGTGTTCAAAAAGACGTCGCCCGATCGGGAGGTGCTCGCCGTTGAACCGGGATAATAGGCATAGGCCCCGGCACCGTCGCTGGCGGCATAATTTTGGAAAAGGATTGTTGCATTGTCGGAGTAACCGCCCGGATTGACCTCAGTGAACGTGAGATTGGCGATTTCGCTGAACCCGACAAATGCGCTGCGGATCGCCGTAACCTGCTGAGACGTCAACTGGGCGAAACCGGTTTCATCGCCGCTATCAGTCAACCGCGCCGCCCACGAGATAACGGCACCCGTCCCCGGCGTAGCGCTCCAAGAGCTATCGGTGTCGATGACGCCCGCCCCCATCAAAAGGTCGAACGAGGCGCGGGTCCCGGCGGTAAACGACACACCGTATTGACCGGTGTTGCTGCCATAGCCGCTGACATCCAGGTAGTAAGTCCCGGTCGTCTCTGCAGTATAAGTCAGAATCGAATTTTGTCCCTGCAAACCGTCATCGTTGATTGCGGCCCCAGCATTCGCGATCGAACCGTTCGCACTCCGAAGGCTCAGATAGGGATCTTGCAGGTTGTTCGTGCCTGTGCCGGTCAGCGCGAAGGTGTAGACTTGGCCCGCGACAAGATCGACCCGGTACCAATCATGGTCACCGCTGGTGCCGATCGTGCCCTGTCCGGTCTGGCCGGACAATAGTCTCGATGAGGTTGCAGCGCTGGCTGCAATGTCAGCCATTTCGGTGAGATCCGGCAAGGCATCGGAGGACGTGGTGAAGTTCGCCGGCGCAATACTTTCGCTCCCCGGAGCGTGTTGCTGATCCAAGCCCACCATACAAAGAACGCACATAGAAGAATTCCCCTGTCGACCAAATGCCCCAACCCATTTGCCACCGGGAGCATAACCACGCTACCAGCCGCGTTCGCTTTACCGGCGGACGCTTTCGTTCTCGCAAAGCTGCACCATGAGCCGTAGGGCCCGCTGCAGTTGCTGCGCATTTTCTTCGCGGCTGAGCAGCGGACTACCCAGCCGGGCTTCTTCAACTCGCCGTCGCGCCTCCACGCACGTCGGTTGAACAAGCGGCCGGTCCGGATTTGTCGGCATCGCGACCGAACCCGGCTGTCCACTTGCAGCGATTGCTAAGAAAGCGCCGAAAAGTTTAAACTTCGTAATATTCATTTCAAGCTACCCAAACAGAGTTAACCGTTCGCATTTAAATGTGACAAACGCTATGCTCAAAGGCCGCACGCAGATACCGGCCCGTGGCAAGTCTCAAGATTGGACGCAGAGCCTCCCAGACGGCGCGCGATCAGGGCACGCGGCAGCGATGTCTGATCGTTGACCTGACATCAAACCCGCCCGGCAGCCTTTCTGTCGGACGAATGCCACACATGGAGGTTTCAAAATCCGGTTCGACTGGCCCACCCTGACAATCATTCAGGCGGTGCCGAGATCGCCGGAAACGGGCCACCGACATGGGTCGCCGATCTGGCTGCCTCGCTCAACAAGAGTGCTTCCGGGAAAAGTGTGAGCGGTTTTCCCGAAAGAAGCACGACAAAACAAAGAGCTAGGGTCGGTCTTTGATTCAATCGAAGTCGGACAGACCCTAGGCGGGCGGGCCACACCGGCATCAGGCAGGGGTGGATAGCAGTTTTCCGATCAGACGCACGACCCAGCAACAATCCAGGGTCCGTCTTTAATTCCACACGAACCCGTCCACCTAACGCAGGACCAACGCTCGCCTCCCGACGCCGTAAACCCGGCGACGCGTTCGCCCCTCGTGCGGACAGCGACATCGTGAACCCGGCAACGTGCCACAATGGCAACACGAGAACCTCAAATCTCCAGCAGCCCGCTCGTCACGCGAACCGCCTGTCCGCCCAGCCGCACTGTATCGAGACGACCGTTACGAACCGATAGCGTCAGCGTCATGAAGCTCGGTCGCCCCATGGCAAAGCCCTGTTCAATGACACGCCGGTGCGTTCCGTCAGGCAACTTGTCGAAATGGAGCACGGCTGCAGCAAAGCACACGGCAGCGCTTCCCGTTGCTGGATCTTCCGGCACCCCGTGGCTGGGCGCAAACATCCGCGCATGAAACGCACTCGTGTTGTGCACACACTCGCGCGTGTAAAGATAGGCACCCACGACTCCGGCATCGGCAAAAGCTGCATTCCAATGCGCGAGAGCAACATCGGCTTTGCCCAGCGCTTCGCGCGTGGCAACCGGGATCAGCGCAAACACGTTGCCAGCCTCCGATCGTGCCGGGGCATGATTTTCAAACCCGATCTCGCTGGGCAATAGCCCGACTGCAGCAGCCAAACGCTCGACGCCCGGCAGACTCCCAACGAGTTCCGGCAATTTCGGTGCATCGAACTCGGCAAATGCCGCCTGCCCCGCCCGCAGCTTGACCCCCACGCGAATGTTGCCAATGCCCTGTTCCAGGACCATCAGCGCATCGCCGTCCCCGGACTCGAACTGACGCTTCAACGTCGTCAGCAAGATTGCGGTGCCGACAGTCGGATGACCGGCAAACGGCAACTCGGCCACCGGCGTGAATATGCGGACCTTGGCGGAATGGGCCGGGTTCGACGGTGCCATCACAAACACCGTCTCGGACTGGTTGAACTCGCGCGCGATGGCCTGCATCTGTGGGGTCGTCAGGTCATCGGAACCGAGCACGACCCCCAGCCCATTGCCTGCAAAGCGCGTTTCGGTGAACACATCGAGTGTGTAAAAGTCTAAGGCCATGCCAACGCTGTCCTTTGATTGTTATCCGCAAAGCGATCGTGACCACCCAGCGGGTCGACCAGACATCATACAGCCCGGCCATCATGGCATGCGCTTAGCACACCTCATCCCGCGAACACATGGCTTAGCGCAAGTGCCGCGTATGCGGGTACGTTTTCGCGCGCCACGTCGTCCATCGACCGAACGATCACGATATCGGCCAGCTCTGCCTGTTGCTGGGCCTCAAGCGTTTTCACAATCCGCGCCCGCAAATCATCCGCACGCTGGGGTGAGCGGAATTCGCGCGCCATGGCGATCTGAACGCCGCACTGCACAATTCTAAACCCTGGTACGATGGTGACGTCGTCAGGGCCGAGCAGCGTCTCTTCGGCCAACTCGCGCACGATGCTGGCCCCAATATCAACGACGCCGTCGCCATCGACGTCCCGATCGTCGATGAACCCGCCCGGCAGGTAGGCCAATCCCGCATTGATATGGCCCGCACTCTGGCGACCGAGCAGCACATGCCCCTCCGCCGATCTCAAGATCGCCGACCCGAACGCGTCACGCACCCCCGCTGGCGGATGGCCGCGCTCCTTCCAATACAGAAAACTTTTAAAATCGCTCGCGATCAGATCGGCGCTGAACACGCCCGCCTCCCCGGAAGCGAACGCCCCGTCCGCAATGACATGGACGACCCCGTTGAAATAGCCCGGATGCGTTTGAAGCCGCGCCAGCCAATGCGCGTCGATCGCCGTCGCATGAGCGCGCGCGTAGTCCCATCCGCCTGGCACGACACGAAGCCGGCAATCGCTCACCCACATGACGCTGTCAGTTCCCGTCATGCCGAGCCCCTCCTTGAAGCAATCGGGATCGCTCTATGATCCCCGGCGCGCCATAAAGAAGTGGCCGACGTGATCAACCCTGGAAGAACATCATATTTCTTTCAGCAGCCTACGAATTCTACATTCCGCCCCAATCCATTGCTATGTGTTTCGTACCGGGGAAACGGTACCGATCAACCAAGAAATGGGCTGTTATGAATAAGATTTTGTCGCTTGCTGCTCTGATCGCAATTGCTGCCACACCTGTTCTCGCACAGGATGCAAAGCCTGCCACCGCGCCGGCTGCTCCAGTCGCAACCAAGCCCGCCGAAACCCCCAAGGTCGCGGCACCTGCTGCTGCTACCACCGCTCCAGCCACAACGGCTCCAGCCGTCAAGCCAGTTGAAGCGCCCAAAGTCGCAGCCCCTGCGACTGCCACGACGGCTCCAGCCACAACCGCTCCAGCCACGACGGCGCCAGCTACGACCGCTGTTAAGCCGGTCGACGCGCCAAAAGTTGCTGCCCCCGCGACAGGTGCGCCTGCCGCAACTGCTCCAGCTGTGAAGCCAGCGGATGTAAAGCCAGCGACCCCCGAAAAGAAGTAAGTCACTCACTTGCGCCGCAAGTATCATAAGAGCCCCGGCAAGCAATTGCCGGGGCTTTTTTGCGGTTCAGGCCGGGGCACGCCCGCAACACATTGACCGGCACAAACAAAAAAGGGATTTGATACTTCACGCCGCTCAATCCAAAACACTAGACTATGAATTGGGGCGGAGCTTGCGTTGAGTGTGGAGTTCGCAATGCCGTTATCGACAACTGCCAAGGCGGTCTTCGCGCTGAGTCTATCGCTTGGATCCGTAGGTAAGGGTGCACAAACCGTTGCAGCGTTTGAAGCCGATGCTTTAATGATTCCCGCGCAACCCGAAGGCTGGACCCTGCAACCAAGCCACCACGGGATCGTTCTGTCATCCCAGCCCAGCGACACGGGAGACATCGTCCTGTTCGTGATCGACCGGGCAACGCCTATGGCCTTAGCGCCGAGTTCGCAGCATACGAAGTCCGCCGCGCTAGACACCGCCGCGACGGCAGAACGGTTTGTCAGCGTGACAGAATCGAGCGCCAACCGGTTAGGCAGACTGACGTGGCGGCAGGGCGTCACCCTTGAAGACACTTTGCTGCGCGACGCCGTTACGATCGAAGACACCGACGGCCACACGATTCACGGCTATGCCTTTGCCTATGCGACCCCCCAGGGGCTCCAGACACTGGCCGTTTATTGGCCGACCCCGCTGACCGCTGCCTCCCCCCCCGTCGCCCAAGCCCTGGACCACGTCGCAGCCCTCTGGCGTGTCCGCTTCACCTTCGACGGTACGAACGCGGAAATCGAGCCCTTGGCAGAAAACGACCAACGCCGAGCCACCGCCAACAGATAGCAAACGTCACGAAAAATGGGATCTTTGCGCGACCCTCATCCGCATGACTTGTTTTGAGCTGCCCCCCGCGAGAGAGCCGCTGGCAACTATGCTCCAGCGGGCAGCGCACCTCATTCGGCACACTGCCCGCCACGCGTCAAACGGTTTAGTTCTTGCCCTTATCGACCAGCTTGTTCTTGGCGATCCACGGCATCATCGCGCGCAGCTTGGCACCCACTTCTTCGATCTGGTGCGCGTCGTTCAGACGACGCGTCCCCTTGAAGCGGGCCTGACCAGCCTTGCATTCCATCATCCATTCCGTCGTGAACTTGCCAGTCTGAATGTCGGTCAAAATGCGCTTCATCTCGGCCTTGGTTTCAGGCGTGACAACGCGCGGACCCGACATGTATTCGCCCCACTCGGCGGTGTTCGAGATCGAATAGTTCATGTTCGCAATGCCGCCTTCATAGATGAGGTCGACAATCAGCTTCACTTCGTGGAGGCACTCGAAGTACGCCATTTCCGGAGCGTAGCCGGCTTCCACCAGCGTTTCGAAACCAGCGCGGATCAGCTCGACGAGACCGCCGCACAGCACGGCCTGTTCGCCGAACAAGTCCGTTTCGCACTCTTCCTTGAACGTCGTCTCAATGATGCCCGAACGGCCACCACCGACGGCCGACGCATACGACAAGAACAGATCGTGCGCATGTCCGCTCTTGTCCTGATGGACCGCGATCAGGCACGGCACGCCGCCGCCCTTTTGATATTCGCCGCGAACCGTGTGTCCGGGACCCTTGGGTGCCACCATCCCGACGTCGAGGTCGTCGCGCGGCTCGATCAGGCTGAAATGCACATTCAGGCCGTGCGCGAACATCAGCGCCGCGCCTTTCTTCATGTTGCCGTGGAGGCTCTCACGATAGATGTCGGCCTGGAGTTCGTCGGGCGTCAACATCATCATAACGTCGGCAACCTTGGCGGCAGCAGCGACTTCCATCACCTTGAGACCGGCACCCTCGGCCTTGGCAACGCCAGCCGATCCCTTACGCAGGGCGACGATCACATCCTTGACGCCGCTGTCCTTCAGGTTCAGCGCATGCGCATGTCCCTGGCTGCCGTAGCCAACGATGGCAACCTTCTTGCCTTTGATCAGGTTGATGTCGGCATCACGATCGTAATAAACGCGCATGGTTCTCTCTTTTCTTCTTTCGGTCAGACAAAAACGAAGGTTGAGCGGTGGCGGCCATGTCTGGCGTCCCGCTGGTTGAGCTTTAAGCAAGGAGAATGGTGGCGGACACTACTCTCAGTTCCCCGGCAATTTCAACGGCTGTTGTTCATCCAAAAGCTCCGTCATGCTGCGATTGCGAACGATTTCCGCCGGTATTAACGCAGGGGAAACTTTGATTGGTTACTCTTCAAATCAGTCCTTCGGTTTTAGAGTCCAGCGTCCCCATGAAGCGTTCGATCTTCGCTAGCCTCAGCCTCGCGACCGTAAGCGTGACGGCGTGTGGTGCACCCCCGCCTAAGGCAGCTGCCGTCGTAGCAGCCGTGGGTGTGTTCACATCCGCACCCGACTGCGCCGCTAGCGGCCTGCTCGATACGGCTGGCTGCGATGTTCTCATACAGCAGGTCATCGCAAACCATCAAAAAAACGCCAAATCCTACATATCGATGCGGTTGTGTGAAGAAGCCGAAGGCGCCGACCGGTGTGAACGCGCCGACCCCAAAACCTTCCGCCGCAGCCTGCTCGCCTTCCAGGTAACCTTCTCCAAACCGCCGGTCGCCATCCCGCTTTACATGGCAAAAGACCAAGGTGCCGTCGGCTTCTCGCCGTTCGACAAGTCCAAGGTCATATTGGCCGCCGACGAAACGATCATCTTTTCACCTGAGGCAAAACTGGTCGCCCAGTCGAACGTCCCTCAGAAGTAAAGCGCCGATCGTTTCCTCAAGGCTCACATGCTGGACGGCCCGCGCCCGATTGCGGCGATCCCCGTGCGCGACACCTCGACCATGCCGACCTCGGATAACAACCCAAGAAACGTGTCGATTTTCGATGCCTTTCCGGTGATCTCGAACACAAAGTGCTCAAGCGAGGTATCGACGACGTTCGCGCGAAAAACCTCAGCCAACCGCAGCGCCTCGTTGCGCTTTTCGCCCTTACCGACAACCTTGACCAAAGCAAGTTCCCGCTCGAGCGACACGCCCTCATCGGTCAAATCGCGGACCCGGTGCACCGGGATCAACCGCTCAAGCTGATGCTTGATCTGCTGGATGACGGCTGGCGTACCGCGGGTCACAATCGTGATCCGCGACTGATGCTTCTCGTGCTCGGTTTCCGTCACCGTCAAACTGTCGATATTGTAGCCCCGCCCGGAAAACAGCCCGATGACCCGCGCCAGCACACCGGGTTCGTTATCGACCAGAATTGACAGCGTCCGAGTAACCTCGGCTTGAACGAGGTTGGGTCCGACATAGTGACTTTGTGGATTGGTATTGACCATGAGCTTACTGCTTCTTCTCGTTCGGGGGATTTGGCATCGAAGAACGTGGCGTGGAACCTGTGTCGGCAGGAAAAACCGTCTTGAAAAACACCGGCAATCCATGTTGCTCGACAACGCCGCGCAAGGCGAGCGCATCGGCTGGCGTCCGCTTGTACAGTGCGAAAGCGCCTGATGCGCGCTTCTTGAACGATTCATCGATCTGCTCGGCCGTCGGAGCCCCGTTCATTTTCAACGTCTCGTTGGGGATTCGAGAATAGATCTGAACCAGCGCCTTCGACACCATATAGTCCTGCGCAATGCAGCCCTCGAAGGCCTTGGAATAGGCCGAGGCTAATCCGTGCGTTTTGTAGCACGCGGAGATGAACTTAAACGCCTGCTCGACGCCTTGCCGCGCCTGGATTTCACCAATCTGAAGCGCCGCGGTCTCGACATTGCCGATACGGTCCCAGGCGAGATCGCCCGCTGCCTTCAAGGGCGCAGGGTTGCCGCCGCTCATTGCCAGCGTCAAGACCAGCCCTGCAACCCCACGTCGTGCCACTCGTATCATTCTCACACCAGCATCTTTCCGTCTTTGCCGACGTCTTCGTCAGTAGCCTCACACAGCAATATTAGTGCGTGTTTTCGTTGAGATTTAGCACCGCAACGATGTCTTTTAGGTCCGCCGTTTTCCGCACAAGAGCGAGGTCGAAAGTGGCAAACTGGCCCGCCGGTCCGGCTTGAACCAAGTGGACCGCATCTGCAAAATCGACCCCTGACTCGAACGCTGTGAGAACAAGTTTCAAGCCGCGCCCATCATCCACCGTCAATTGCTCCAGACCAACCAATCCCCGCAAGGCTCCCAAAATCTCCAGCTTTGAAAATCCGTAGGCCTTCCGCAAAACCGATTCTGTTTCCATCAACACAGCAAGCGTGACGAAGACAGGCCCGGCCGCAACAACCTCATAGGCAAGCTTGTGCTGGCTCGGATGATCGTTGACGAGCAATCGGACAACAACGTTGGTATCGAGCGCTATCACCTCAGGTGTCGATCCAACCGGTCCTGCATCTCGTCATCGACCGCCCGATCCATATCCTCGATGCTTTTGCCCGGCCCCGTGTAGTTGAGACAACCCGCCACTTTATCGAGCGTCGTTGCAGGAAAATGTCTTGCAGGGCGCAGCAAAATTCCCCCCGACACATCTTCGACGATGAACTCAACGCCTTCAACGCAACCGTGCGCATCTCGCACGGCCTGAGGTATGACCACTTGCCCACTGCTCGACAACCGGGTCGTTTCCATATCCAACTCCAATCGAGAAATCTGGTAAGGCTATAAAATCAAGGACTTCTATTACCAAACCTCACACCAGCATCTTTCCTTCTTTGCCGATCGCCTTGCCGACGTCCTCATCGGACGATTCGCCCAGCAACATCTCGTTGTGGGCCTTGCCCGACGGGATCATCGGGAAGCAATTCGTCAATTGCGCGACCCGGCAGTCGAAGATCACCGGCGCCTTGACGTTGATCATCTCGCGGATCGCATCATCCAGATCGCCAGCCGTGTCACACCGCATCCCAACCCAGCCATAGGCTTCGGCCAGCTTCACGAAGTCTGGCAACGACTCGGTGTAACTCTGGCTCAACCGGTTGCCATGCAGTAGCTGCTGCCACTGGCGCACCATGCCCATGTACTGATTGTTCAAAATGAACACTTTGACCGGCAGCCCATATTGCGTCGCGGTCGAGCACTCTTGGATGTTCATCAAAATCGAGGCGTCACCTGCAATATCGATGCACAGCGACTTGGGATGCGCCACTTGCGCCCCGATCGCCGCCGGCAACCCATAGCCCATCGTGCCAAGCCCGCCCGACGTCAGCCAGCGGTTGGGTTCCTCGAACCGATAGAGTTGGGCCGCCCACATCTGATGCTGGCCGACTTCAGTCGAGATGTAGGTGTCGCGATCCTTGGTCAGCTCATACAGCCGCTCCACCGCATACTGCGGCATGATGATATCACCCGACTGCTGATAACCCAGCGACTTCTTCGCCCGCCACGTATCGACCTGTTTCCACCAGGCCTTATGCGCGACCTTATCGAGCACGGGCGCCTTCGCCTTCCAGACCCGCAGCAAATCTTCCAGCACGTAGGCGACGTCGCCAACGATAGGGATATCGGCGCGCACGTTCTTATTGATCGACGATGGGTCGATATCGACGTGGATCTTCTTCGAGCCAGGTGAGAACGCATCGAGCCGACCGGTGATGCGGTCATCAAAACGCGCGCCGATATTGATCATCACATCGCAGCCATGCATCGCCATGTTGGCTTCGTAGGTGCCATGCATCCCGAGCATGCCGAGCCACTGCTTGTCGGCAGCAGGATACGCACCCAGCCCCATCAGTGTCGATGTGATCGGAAAACCCGTGAGCCGCACGAATTCCCGCAGCAACTGCGAGGCTTTGGGACCCGAATTGATCACCCCGCCGCCGGTGTAGAACACCGGGCGCTTGGCCGACGCGATCAGATCGACCGCCTCGCGAATACAGCCCGCTTCTGGCTTCAGCTTGGGCTTATAGGTCTTGTGGCCAATGTTGCTTGGCCCGACATAGTTGCCGATCGCGAATTGTATGTCCTTGGGGATGTCGACAACCACCGGCCCAGGCCGCCCCGACCGTGCGATCTGGAACGCTTCGTGGATGACGCGCGCCAGATCGTTGACGTTCTTCACCAGCCAATTGTGCTTGGTGCAAGGCCGCGTAATGCCCACCGTATCGCATTCCTGGAACGCGTCGTTGCCGATCAGATGCGTCGGCACCTGCCCCGTCAGACACACGATCGGAATGGAATCCATGAGTGCGTCGGTCAGCCCGGTGACCGCATTCGTCGCTCCCGGACCTGACGTCACAAGCACCACGCCGACTTTGCCCGTCGATCGCGCATACCCCTCGGCTGCGTGAACCGCTCCGCCTTCCTGGCGAACCAGAATGTGCTTCACCTGATCCTGCTGATGCAGCTCATCATAGATCGGCAGCACGGCCCCGCCCGGATAGCCGAAAATGTGCTCCACGCCCTGATCGGTCAGCGCCTTGATCACCATTTCGGCGCCCGTCATCTGCCGTGCCATTGCTTTAAGCCTTTCGCGTCTGGTCATATCAAGCCGCGCACACTAACCGCCACCCCGCCCAAGTCAACAAGCAATTATACAATTAATGTCGCACCAAGCGCCATGGACATATCATTTATTGCGAAGAAGCATAAACCCACGCAATCATATTGCGCTTAAGCCAGGTCATCTGCCGCTTGATGTAGCGTCGCGTCTCAGCCTTCGCCTCGCTGACAGCGTCCGCGAGCCCAGCCTCGCCCCGCCCGACCGCCAGCAATTGCGGCACCCCCAGCGCCCGCATGGCAGGCAGCGCCGGATCGAGCCCGAGTGCGCCCAGCGCCATTACCTCGGCAAGCGCACCCTGCGCCATCATCGTATCGAACCGCAGGTCTGCCCTGGCGTAGATCGCCTCCCGTTCCGGCAACACAACGACCCGCTCGCACGCAGCGGCATCAAACAGCGGCTCGCCCGCCACTTGTTGCCAACGGCTGAGCGACTGTCCCGTCGCCTCCAGCACTTCAAGCGCCCGGGTCACCCGCTGCGGGTCCGATGGTCGCAACCGCTCTGCCATCACGGGATCGCGCACGGCCAGCACGGCGTGCAAACCCTCTGCCCCCAAGCGCGCCGCCTCTCCACGCCAGTACGTGCGAACATCCTCAGGCACAGGCGGCACCGGCGACAAACCCTGCAGCAGCGCCATAAAATACAGCCCCGTCCCGCCCACGATGACGGGCCGCCTCCCTTCGGCGTCAGCCCGTGCCAGCACGCCCGCGACATCGCGCACATACCGCCCCGCCGAATAGGCTTCAGCCGCTGGCACGAACCCATACAGCGCATGAGGCGCCAGCGCCTCTTCCTCGGCTGTTGGCCGCGCCGTCAGAACGCGCAACTCGCGATACACCTGCATACTATCGGCGTTGATAATCACGCTCGGGACCTCGGCGGCCCTCGCCAGCGCATACGCCGACTTCCCCGACGCCGTCGGCCCAGCCACAAGCAGCGGTCTCAACATCCTCTGAAGTCCCAAAAAACAGCCGGGGTTTGGGGCAGCATGCCCCAAGTGGGGCCCGGGGCGACAGCCCCGAGTCACTACCAAGTGGCGACAGCCCGCCAATCACCGCCCGCGCCCGGCCGCCAACCGCACTTCCAGCGCGGCAGCTGCCCTGGAGATCGCAAAGCAGAACACCCAGAACACGAACGCTGCAAACACATACCCAGTCACGGCTGTCGCTGGCGAAAACCACTTGGCGTCCGCCGTGATCCCCTGCTGAACCACTCCAAGCAGATCGAACAGCCCAATGATGAGCACCAAGCTGGTATCCTTGAACAGCGATATATACGAATTCACGATCCCCGGAATAACGATCCTGTACGCCTGCGGCAGCACGACAAACATCATCTTCTGCGCCCCGGTCAGGCCCAGCGCATCGGCGGACTGAAACTGCCCCCGAGGGATCGCCTGCAACCCGCCCCGGATCACTTCAGCCATATAGGCCGAGGCAAACAGCGCAACCCCGATCAGCGCCCGCAGCAACTTGTCGAAGGAAACCCCCGGCGGCAACACCAGCGGCAGCATGACGCTCGCCATGAACAGCACGGTGATCAGCGGCACCCCGCGCACGATTTCGATGAACCCGATCGACAACCACCGCACCACCGGTAACTCAGACCGTCGGCCCAGCGCGAGCAGTGTCCCCAGCGGCAACGATGCGGCAATCCCCGCGCTCGCAACCACCAGCGTCACGAGCAACCCGCCCCACAACTCCGTCGGCACATACCGCAGTCCGAACATGCCGCCCACCAGCAGCACGAACGCTGCGACCGGCACCCCGACCGCCAACGCCAGCATCAGCCATCCGCGCGCGCGCAGCGCTGGCATCATTGCAGCACCCAGCGCCCCCGCCGCCAATGCATACACCAGCCAGACGCGCCATCGCTCGGCATCGGGATAGCGCCCGACCATGAACTGCCCGAACTTTGCTGTCACAAACGGCCAGCAAGCCCCCACGCCGTCGCCTGAACACGCCCGACCGTCGCGCCCGGTAAACACCGCCGACAGCAGCGCCCAATCGATCGTCGCCCAAACCGCCCACGCGATCAGCCAGATCGCAGCAAGGCTCAGCAAGCTGTTGCCCACGCTCGAAAACAAATTCTCCCGCGCCCACGCGCCCGCCTTTGGAAAGGACATCACCACCCCGTCCTTTTTTCGTCATCCCGGCGCAGGCCGGGACCCAAGCATCCATCGATTGAAAAGACATCGCTCCAGGACACCGCATTGGAGGCTCTGCACACAAACCTCCAGACTGGAAGCCGATCCATCCTCACCGCTCCACCAGCGCAACACGCGCATTGAACACGCCCATCACGCCCGAAATCGCGAGCGACAGGAACAAATAAACCGCCATCGTGATGGCGATCGTCTCGACCGCTTGATTGGTGTGGTTCAAAATCGTCCCGGCAAAAACCGACACGAGGTCGGGATACCCAATGGCCACCGCCAACGACGAGTTCTTGGCCACGTTCACATATTGGTTCGTCAATGGCGGAATGATCGCGCGCAGCCCTTGCGGAATAACGACAAGCCGCAGCGTGTCCGCGTCGTTGAGCCCAAGCGCTGCAGCCGCCTGCCGCTGCCCCTGCCCCACGCTCTGAATACCTGCCCGCACGATCTCGCCAATATATGCCCCGGTATAGGTGACAAGCCCAATCACCAACGCCAGCAGTTCCGGCAGGATCGCAACCCCACCCTCGACATTAAATCGCCCCATCGCGGGCCACGACACCGGCTGCCCGAAGACAATCGAAAGCGCGGCTCCGCCAGGTACCAGCAGCAGCGCGACCCAAACCACATCGACAAACGACCAAGTCCCGGACGGCTGCCCGGCAACCCGGCCCGATCGCCTGCCGCCCCAACCACCCAAAGCCAGCAATCCAACGGCTGCCAAAAGCGTCCCGCCGTCGCTCACCGCTGGCAAATAAAGCCCGCGCTGATTGAGCAGCGCGCCCAGCAGCGAGATGCTCTCGCCCGGCGGCGGCAGCCGCAGCATGATCCCGAAATAGACCATCAGCAGCCATAGCAGCAGCGGCACGTTCCGCACGATCTCGACGTACACCAGCGCCAACCGCGCCACGATCCAGTTGTTCGACAACCGCGCCACGCCCAGCGCAAATCCGAGCACGGTTGACAGCACCGCCGCCACGCCCGCGACCAGCAAGGTGTTGAGCAACCCCACCCAGAACGCCCGGGCATAGGTATCGGTATTCTTGAAGTCGATCAGCGCCTGCGAAATATCAAAGCCCGCCGTCCGCCCCAGAAACGAAAATCCCGACGCGATATTCTGGCGCTGCAGGTTCACCACGGCGTTCGAAACGAGCCAACTCACGCCCGCCACAAGCAACACTACGACCAGAACCTGCGCCCCGACCGCACGCCAGTTCCGCCCCCAATCGTAATCCAGCAACACCCTCATGCTTGACCACCCTTGTCATCCCGGGCCAGCGAAGCGCAGCCGAGTGCCAGACCCGGGACCCAGCGCAACGGCGCCGAAGGCACTGCTTTCCCATGCCACCCCTGGGTCCCTGCGCACTCACTGTCATCCCGGGCAAGCGGAGCGCCTTTCGCGGAGCGCTGACCCGGGACCCAGCGCAACAGCGCCGCAGGCACTGCTTTCCCTTGCCACCCCTGGGTCCCCGCGCACTCACTGTCATCCCGGACAAGTGTCGCTCCTTCAGCGACGCGCCGATCCGGGACCCAGCGTATCAGCGCCGAAGGCACCATAATCAAAGCCCAACCCATCATCTGACCGGCGGCGCATATTGCAGCCCGCCCTCCGTCCACAAGCGGTTCTGCCCGCGCGCAATGGCCAATCGCGATCCGCTGCCCAAATTCCGCTCAAAGCTCTCGCCGTAATTCCCAACCGCCTCGATGATGCGCACGGCCCAATCGCGCGAAAGCCCAAGCCCCTTACCGAAATCGCCCTCGACGCCGGTCAGTCGCCGAATCTCCGGATTGGCGCTGTTGACTTGCCCGCGCACATTCCCCCGATTAATGCCGAGTTCCTCTGCCCCCACCATCGCAAAATGCGTCCACTTGACGACATTAAGCCACTGCTCGTCGCCTTGGCGCACCGCAGGCCCGAGCGGCTCCTTGGATATGATCTCCGGCAACACCCGGTGCGCGTCCGCCGCCCCCAGCTTCAGCCGCTCGGAATACAGACTCGACGCATCCGTCGTAAACGCATCGCACCGCCCAGCATTATAAGCCGACAACGTCTCGTCGTTTTTATCAAACACCACCACTTTGTAGGGCAGCCCGTTGGTCCGGAAAAAATCAGCCAGATTAAGCTCGCTCGTCGTGCCCGACTGCACGCACACCGTTGCCCCGCCAAGCTGCTTGGCCGACGTGACGCCCGACGCGGTCTTGACCATGAACCCCTGGCCATCGAAATAATTGATAACGGAAAACGCCAGCCCCTGAGTTGTATCGCGGCTCATCGTCCATGTCGTATTCCGCGCCAGCACGTCGATCTCGCCCGACTGCAACGCCGTGAACCGCTCCTTCGACGTCAGCGGTATAAACTTGACCTTGGCCTCGGCACCAAAAATCGCAGCCGCCATCCCTTTGCAGAAATCGACATCGATCCCGGTCCAGTTGCCCTTGTCGTCGGGCGCCGAAAACCCAGCCAGCCCCAGCGTCACGCCACAGTTCAAGACGCCCCGCGCCTTCACGGCATCCAGCGTCGGCCCAGCCCATCCAGGCGACGCCGTCGTGACGGCAATCACCATCACCCAAATCCAACCAACCAGGATCCGCACACTGCACTCCGCCAAGCCTTGCAACCGGCGCGACCATGCCCGACCCAGATGACAGAGGCAATGATCCCCTCCGATTCGTCATCCCAGCGCAGGCTGGGATCCAGCCAGCCATCAATTCAACGCGAGATCCCGCCCCAAAAACACGATGCCATGCCCATTGAACGCGGCCACCCCGCGCTCAAAGAACCCCAGCCGCTCGTAGAACCCGACGTTACGCACGCCCTGCCCCGTCACGACATGCACCCCCAGCAAACCGGCCGCTTGTAGCTGCTCGCAGAAGGCTTCAACCAGCCGCGAACCCACACCTGCCCCCCGTGTCCGCGCAGCCAGATTGACATGCAGGTGCGCTGGATACCGCGCCGTCAGGTGCGCGAACTCTGCAAAATAGCCGATGTCTGAAAACCGCGGCGTCCGGGCTGGATCGTCCAGACACCCGACCAAGTAGCCAGCGACCGCGCCCTGGCCGTCAATCGCCATAAACACATGAGACGGATCGTGGATGAGATACCGCCCGAGCCAGCGCTCTAAAAACGCATCCCGCGCGTCCGCGCTCGCAAAGTCCTTGGTGCCGCTGGCCTCAAAGAAGATCGTCTCGATCCCGTCCCGCGCCACCGGCGACCCATCCCACCGCACAATATCCATGACGGCCCTCCGGCCACCACTATGTCCGAAACGGCAGCAGAGATCGAGACGGTGTCCCCGCCGTTGTTGTTTTCCCGGACAAGTGCGCCCCCTTGCGCACGAAGATCCGGGATCTTTACCGCTGCATTGAGGGGGAAAGACCCCGGATCAGCCCCGCTTGCTGCGCTCGCGCGGCAGTCCGGGGAAGCAACGTAAGGGCGGTGAAAACAAACCGGACAGCCTTGAGCGTTGCTCCGCATCGGCAAATGGGGTCCAGGGCGATAGCCCCGCGTCGACCGAATCACTCAACTCTCATCATCTGCCGATGCGACACGCTGATGTCCCGCAGGCGCTGGTGCCACCGCAGGGCGCGCTGGCCGCATCGCCGGCCCGCCGTAGTTCGGGCTCCACGGCTCGCTTGGATCGTCGGGCGCTTTGGCAATCCCCACACGCGGCGGCAACTGCGCGGGTCGGCCATCGTCTTCCATTTCAACGGGGATCGGCGCAGGCGGCGGGGTCTTGGGACCACCGGCATACCAATTCGCCTGACTGTAAGGCGTTTGCGCTTGGTGCGCACACCCAGATACCGAGACGGCGAGCAAAGCAAACGCCAGCGCCGGGCCGCACATGCGCCAGCCGCGCGACACTGAGCCACGATCGATCAAACTCATCACAAATGCCTTTTACAAACGCAACACCACACACGACGCGCCTGACACGCGCAGCGCACCACGAACGAACATCACGATTGAACACCAGCGTGGTTAAAACAGCCCTAACGGTCATCCCGTTTTCGCCCGCATCGGTTGGACGCGCGCAGTCACGAAGCTGTGCACGGCCAAGGCTCAAGAATTCGCTAGCCGGGGATGGGCGAACCTGTTAAGCACCAAACATCGACTTTGGCCGGACAACAGGGCCGCTACGCCTTTGCCAAGCTGGGCGCATGTTCATAGCCTCCAAAACTCGAAAAATGGCGCAACCGTTCGCTTCAAGCGCATGGGCGCGCCGAACGTGCAAAAAATACAGCTCCCTAAGGAATACCCTATGATCAATGGCGTCGTGAAATTCTACAATGCTCAAAAAGGCTTCGGCTTCATCCAGCCAGAAGATGGCAGCAAGGACGTTTTCGTCCATGCCACGGCTCTTGAGCGCGCCGGCATGAGCAGCCTCTCTGAAGGCCAGCGCGTGTCGTTTGA
>Ga0247831_1004685_pt1 | contig 17911 bp, 18 predicted proteins | sample LaCruzMarch2015__9_FD_192406 | JGI IMG/M metagenome (GOLD analysis project Ga0247831, IMG submission 192406) | Freshwater microbial communities from meromictic Lake La Cruz, Castile-La Mancha, Spain - LaCruzMarch2015_1m | ecosystem: Environmental > Aquatic > Freshwater > Lake | place: Spain... | reverse complement strand
CTTCAAATCAAAAATTCAGTGGGTACAATCATTATTGATACCGCTGTAACCATTGAACAAGATCAATCACATACAGTAGTCATTTATGATTCTATGAACACCATTTTGTGCAAAATATTTAAGGAAGATTACCTTACACCTAAGGGTTCTGCATGTAAAATTCGTTTTTTACATCTTTCAAATGATGCACCTAAAGTACATGTTTTCAAGGATAACGATATGAATCCAACTTTCGATACGTATAGCAATGGGATGTATTCTAACTATTTGGCTTACACCAATGGATATACGTATTTTACGATTAAGGACGCTAGTACAAATGCTGTAATCTATACGCAACAACCATTTCAAACTCAACCTGGTTATTTTTATACCATGTACTTGAAAGGAAATGTTGCATCTACAGGAATAGATAGCTTAGGCTTGTTTGTCATTTCAAACAATGGAGAGTATTAATTAAAAAGAATTATTTTCAATTCTTTTAATACAAAAAACTACCCACTTACATTAAAATCGCGAAGAGCATCATTTAATGATGTTTTTAAATCAGTACTAGCCTTACGTTGTCCAATAATTAACGCACAACCAACCTGGTATTCTCCAGCGGGAAATTTTTTAGTATAACTGCCAGGTATGACTACACTTCTTGCAGGAACTCTACCTTTGTATTCTATTGGTTCTGAACCACTTACGTCTATTATCTTCGTGCTTTGCGTTAATACTACATTGGCTCCAAGCACTGCTTCTTTTTCGACATGAACTCCTTCTACTACTATGCATCTAGAACCTATAAAACAACCATCTTCTATAATAACTGGGCTAGCTTGAAGTGGTTCCAAAACACCACCAATACCAACTCCACCACTAAGGTGAACATTTTTACCTATTTGAGCACAGCTTCCAACTGTTGCCCAAGTGTCTACCATGGTTCCTTCATCTACATATGCTCCAATATTAACATAACTAGGCATCAAGACAACATTACGAGCTAAAAATGCTCCATATCGAGCAACTGCATGCGGTACAGCACGTACACCTTGACCAGCATAGTCACTTTTCAATTTCATTTTATCATAAAATTCGAATGGAGGTAGGGTATAGGTCTCCATTTGTTGAATACCAAAATACATCAAAATAGCTTGTTTCACCCACTCATTCACCACCCAGCCTTGTTCAGTAGGCGCTGCAACACGTAATCGACCTTTGTCTACCTCTTCTATTACGGTTCGAATGGCTTCGATATATACAGGGTCTTGCAATTGGCTTCTATCGTTCCAAACTTCTTTAATGCGTGTTTGTAGTTCCATTTTGTATTCTATTTTTGTGCAAACATAATGAATAGTTTTCTTTTTAATACCAAGCAAAAAACGTTAAAACCATGAGTGCATATGAAACTGACATCAAAAATTGTATGAACTATATGCAACAACATGGCGTTATACTTTATCCTACTGATACCATTTGGGGTTTGGGCTGCGATGCAATGGATGTAAAGGCTATTCGAAAAATTTATGATATCAAAAAAAGGGATGAATATAAAAATTTCGTGTTGTTGATGACCGATGTAAAGCAACTCAATCAATACATTGCTAGTCCATTGCCCGATTTGCAAAGCGTGTTAGATCAATTTGAACAACCAACTACAATTATATATCCCGATTGTATTAATTTATCTGAGGAAGTTATGGGTCCTAACCAAACGATTGCTGTACGTATCACAAAAGATCCCTTCTGTAGGTCATTAATTAAACGCTTGAAGCGCCCCATAGTTTCAACATCTGCAAATTTGAGTGGGCAACAAAGTCCTCTTTTCTTTGACTTAATTTCAGCAGAAATTAAAGCAGGAGTTGATTATATCGTGACATGGCGACAAGATGATGATATCCCATGTCAGGCATCTACAATTTTAAAATTGAATAAAGAAGGCAGCTTTGATAAAATTCGATAAGTCATACTTTTAATTTCCTTTAAAATCGTGTACGTTTGCAACTTAATTCTAGTAAATAACAGTTTATGGCATCGTTGAGAAGATTTTTAGTATTGTATCGTTTACCAATTGCATTGGCTTTGATAGCAATTGGTATAATTATTACAATACAAATGAAACATGGGATTTGGGTGAGTTGGATATTTTTCCTTATAGCCATATTGATGGTAGTCGCACATTTTATGATTGGACCTATCACATTAATTCAAAAACACATTGAAGATGGCGATTTTGAAGGCGCTCAAGCTTTATTAGCTCGTGTCAAATACCCAAATTTGTTGTACAAACCTGTTCGTTCTGCGTATTTTATGCTTAAATCAAATTTTTCTACAATGAGCGAAAATTATGAAGATGCAGAAGCGGATATACGAAAAAGCTTAGATGCTGGCATAGCTGACAAAACTGTAGAAGGTGGTGCATATTTACAATTGGGTATGATTGCTTACAAAAAAGGGAACAGAAAAGAAGCATATGAACATATCAAAAAATCACTGGTATTAGGCCTTCCAGATAAAGACTCAGAGGCATCGGCTTACTTACAATTGTGTGGTATATGTGGCGAACGCCGTGATTTTAAAGGCATGAAATTTTACTACCAAAAAGCCAAAGCCTGCAAATCCAAAAATGAAACCATTGTCAGTCAATTGAAAGAAATGGATAAATACATTTCTAGAGTACCCGGATAAAGATTAAAGTTCAACTATTTTTTATGCTATTTTGGATACCTATACTTGTGTTTTTCTTTTTTATCCTACTTTTTGTAGTCAACATTTTAAAGAGACAACATATGTCCAAAAATCAAATCAACGAAAAAGAAAAAGAATCTGTTGCAAATGAATTTGTAAAAAATCAAATTATTTCAAAAGACTAAAATAAACTACGTCTTTTGTGGTTTCTTTTTTGCCGCAGGAAATAGAACGTTATTGAGTATCAAACGATAACCTGGAGAACTTGGATGTAAACTTAAGTCTGTAGGAGGGTCGCCAACTTGGTGTTGAAAATCCTCAGGATCGTGTCCACCATAAAATGTCCAAGTACCTTTACCCAAATCGCCGTGAATATAGCGCGCTTCGCCTACGGCTTTATTTTCGCCCATGACCAAGGAACTACTTTTAAGTGTACGGTTACTGAATGATGTGGTTTGTCCCATAAAACCTTTGATGGTTGTTGTATGATTTTGGCAAAGCATAGATGGTACTGGATCAAATTTTGCAGAAAATGTAAATAAAGTAAAATAATCAGCTTGCATACCTACTCGTCGTTTTGTTGTCATATCAATATCAGAATATTCATATTCATATGGATTTACAACTAAGTTGAAATCTTTAAAAGCTAAGCTTTTGGAGTAATCCAACTTGCTTTGAGCATTTGGATCTTGGGCATCACCATCGTACATTTTTTCACAAATATCTGTACTTTCGGCAGATAGCGCAACATCGTAACTGTCAGTGGCGCTGCACATTGCAAAGAGATAGCCTCCACCAATAATGAATTCTTTTATTTTTTTGGCAATAGCCAATTTAAGTTGAGATACTTTGGCAAAGCCATGCTTTTGCGCCATGGCTTCATTCTTTTTAACATCTTCAATGTACCAAGGTGCTGTATGATATGCAGCATAGAATTTTCCATATTGACCTGTAAAATCTTCATGGTGTAGATGCAACCAATCGTATTTAACCAATTTGTCTTCCAGTAATTCATTATCGTAGACTTTATCAAATGGAATTTCTGCGTAAGTCAAAGCCATAGTCACTGCATCGTCCCAAGGCAGTTTGCCATCTGGTGTGTAAACAGCTATTTTGGGTGCTTTTTCCAAACGTACAATGTCCATATTGACATCAGGATCAGCAATTTCTTCCAAAATAGCGGTGTATTTCGCATCAGGTAAAACTTCATAACTGACATCGCGGATTTTGCATTCATTTTCAAGTTCTAAAAAATGATCAAATACAAAGCTACCACCACGGTAATTGAGCAACCAATCTATTTTTTGATTTTTAGTTAAAATAAAATAGGCAACACCGTAGGCTTTAAGATGTTGTTTTTGAGATTCGGCATCCATCGGAATCAATATTTTAGATGCAAGAAGTGGTTGTATTCCACTCAAAAGTCCAACGATAAACAATAGGATTTTTTTCATGAGTCTAAATTTCGTATGGTCAAATTTACTACTAAATGATGCCTAAGCATGTTAACTTAATTGTAAAACTCTCCGTTATAAAAAAAGCGAAATGCGTTGAACCCAACTTTGTATTGAAGCACATCATAATCCAATCGCATATCTAATACATTCATGGTAGTCACATCATATATTTTTCCTTTGGAAAAAAAGCGAAGCACATTCGCTTTGTTGACATATGCCATAGAATTGTAACCCAATGTGAGTTTGGGAGGGTAGTAGTTGTCAATCATGGTTTGCTCACCATCTTGGAAAATTTTAAAGAAACCATTTAAATCCTCAAAAGCTACGACCCTGTCTTGAACTTGATATTGCGGTTCGTAATAACCAATGGTATACAAATTACCATTGTAAAACAATTTGAAATAACCATCATTGCTTTGAAAAGCAACCACATCATCGCCAACGGCAAAGGATTTAGGTGCAAAAGGATCGATAGTATAAGATTGACCTTTGTAATAAATTTTAAAAATATTGTTGATGTCGAGATAAGCAACAGTATTGCGTCCACATTGAAATTGCCGAACAGCTTGATCTTCCAAGGTTTCTAAATTGCCGGCATAAAATACTTTAAACTGATCGTTGTAATTGATATAAGCTCCGATATTGTCTGAGACTTTTACCGTACTGTCAAATTTTAAATCGTTGGCGCCTAAATTTAAAAAAGTTTCAAGTTCTGTAATTTTATGATTAGCGTATGCACCAAACATAGATTTGTTTTGGTCGTAAAAAAACACCAAACTATCGCCTAAAAGGTAACGTTCGCAAAGTTTGGATAAAGTAACAACTTCTCCCTGATCGACAACGGCAACCATGTTAGCACTTCGAAAAGCAACCAAATTATCAGACACTTCAAACTGAGTTGTAAATAAATCGGTAACCGCAGTAACTGCACCATCGCGAAAAACTTTAAATATTCGTTGGTTATCGAGATATGCAATGGCAGCACGACCTACTTTGTAATTGACAGGCATTAAACCTTCCAAACGGTGTGTGGCGCCATTATCAAATATGTAAAATTCTTGACGTACGTTAGTATAAGCTGAATAGGGTTGTGCTTGAAGGAATCCAGCAAAAAAAATTAAAATGGCAACTAGTATTTTTCTCATGTGAGGCTTAATTCGAACTTCATTTTAGTACACGTGTGTAAATATCGCAATTTTTTTACATTTACCTATTATTTCAACTATCTTTTAAGGAGAATTAGTATATTTGGTAAGGTTATTTAACGTCCAAAAAACTTACTAAGTATGAAATACACATTATTTTTTATTTTACTATTCATCGGATTTGGAGGATTTAGCCAAAATTACAAAGGGGTAGTGGAAGGTGATACGACATATTATTACGGAGGGAAAGAAGCGTATAGTAGCGGACCATATTTCCCTCGACCAGAACAGCTATTAAGGGCAATTTGGATAGTGAATAGCAACTTACTGGGTTCAGACTCTATATTTACATTTTTTAGCTCACCTCGTGTAGACAGTGTCAGTCAAGCAACTTCATTTTGTATTGATACATTAAATGGGGCTTCTTGGATGGGAAAAAAATTGATTCGAAAACAAAATGGTGATGAAATTTATCAAAATCATAAATATGATTCAATTCTTATACAAACTCAAGCTTCATTAGGTTCTACTTGGAAAATAGTTACGGATGTATATGGTACTGAAATATGGGGAACTGTCACTCAACTCAGTAGTTCTGTAATTGATAATGTTATTGATTCAGTAAAGCAAATAACCTTGCAAGCCCAAATAGGAGGCAATCCAATTAGTTATTTTTTGAATGGAACTAAAATTGTATTGAGTAAAAATCATGGTTTTGTAAAAGCATTTGAATGGTATAGTTTTCCTTATGAATATATAGATTTTTATAGTTCTACATGGAATTACATTCCAACTGATACTGCCACTTATACTAGAATCGATAGACAGGTGACTGAAATGGACCAAAATTATATCAATTTTCAAACCATGTTTCAGCCAGGAACGTACTGGCAATACATCGATTCCTTTTACCAAAGAACGAATATTGGTATGTTTGTTGGTCATTTTATTGATTTGAATCGATATCAAGATTCAATTGTTTCACGTGCTTTTATATCACCTGATAGTTTAATTGTCAACTTTCAACGCAAACATGTGTTTCAAACTGAAAGTTCACCTTCATTTCCAGGTCCTCCAATTGATTTTATTCCCACCACAACAACGATTTCAACTAGTAATTATAGTGATACAATCTATAAACTACCTGCAAAAAAAATTCGTACAAATTTTCTTCCAGAACATTTAAGCTCAAATTTTGCAGGTGGTGGAAACATAAGATTACCGATGAGTAGCTTTAAGAAAATTACAGATTCGATTTATTCCGTTTCTGAATTCAAAGAATATATGTATAATTATATTGGTTATCAGTTTCCAAACACATGTATAACAAAAGTTTCGACTTCTTCAGGTTATTGGTCTGATGAATTTACGTTTATCAGAAATGTAAATGGTAATAATTTGTATAGGTTTCAATTAGATCCAAATTCACTTGCTATTTATAATATTCAAAAAATTGATTATTACTTTTACAAAGACAGCAACCAAACCTATGGAACACCAGTCAATTTAATCGCATTGTCATTACCGGAAATTTCTTTCGAAAATACAATTAAGGTTTATCCTAATCCAAGTTCGTCAGGTATCTTTCAAATTCAGACTGAAAAACCAGTAAAATGGGAAGTTTTTTCTATGCATGGACAAAAGATAAAATCTGGTAATGAATCAATTATTAATTTACAAAATCATACTTCAGGCATTTATTTACTTAAGGTTTTTGACAATGGGAAAAGCTATTATACCAAATTAATCATTCAATAATATTTAATTACCTCAAGTCAGATTGGGTTCAAACACCGATTAAATCTAGAAACCTTAATATTCATACATTTCATTAATTCCCATAATTAATATTATGTTAAATAGAAATAAATAACTTATTAACCATTGTTAAAGGCACTTGAAAATTTGTGACTCAAAGTACAATGTTGTAAAATTGTATTAAACTTTAAAACCACCCCCTATTATGTTTAAAAAAATTATTCTTGGGCTAGTTGCCCTAGTTGCTATCTATCTGGTCTCATGCTTATTTGGACCAAGTAAAATGGATGTCACAACTACAAAAACATTATCCGGATCTCCAGCTCAGATATATTACCAATTGATTGAATACAAAAACTGGCCAACTTGGAGCAAATGGATTAAAGCTGATTCTACAACAAAAATAAAATTTGGAAATCCCTCCTCAGGTCTTGGTGGCAGTTACAGCTGGACATCCAAAGAAAGCGGCGCTGGTAGCATGAAAACTACAGAAGTTATTGAAAATCAATTAATTAAAGCTGACTTGCTATTTGATGACTGGAACTCTACCAATAAAGTTGTATTCGAAATCAAGCCGAATGGTACCAAAACTGATGTAACTTGGAGTATGACCGACGAAAAACCTTTTCCGTTCGTTTTACGTGGTATGTTTCTATTTACCAATATGGCAGGAAATATTAAAAAAGATTTCGATTCAGGATTAGATAATATTGAAGCTTTAATTGTTTCGGGCAAAGCTGGCAATGTCATTAATGGTTACCTTATTCAAGAAGGACAATTTGAAGGAAAAAACTACCTTGGCAAGCGTTCTACGGTTCCATTTAGTGCTATTGGACAAAGTTATGGTTTACATTTACCAGCAATAGCACAACTTGCTGGAAATGCTATTGTAGGTTTTCCTTGTGGTTTGTTTTGGAGCTACGACGAAAAAACACAACGTGCTGATATGGCTGCTGTAATGCCTGTTTCACTCAAAGAAATCGAACACGATACCTATTCTATCATTACTATTCCAGCTTCAAAAGAATTCACCTTAGATTATTATGGTGCTTACGACAATACCCAAAAAGCATATATGGCGCTCGATTCTTTATCCAAATCCAAAGGTTATACTTTCAATCAAAATGTAATTGAAGAGTTTATAACTGATCCGATGGTTGAAAAAGATACCACAAAATGGTTGACAAGAATCCATTTCTTGGTGAAATAAATACAATTTCTGACAAAAATCATCATTTCAAACCCCTATTTAAAGTTATATTTGCCCCCTATTCACTCATTTTGTTCGCCTTACAAGCGTCCTTAAAATTTTTAGATTATGGCTCATTATGTCAATCGTATCTCACACGAAGAGTTACGAGTAAAGTTAATGGAGGAAACTGAACCTCGAACGACTATTTCATTTTACAAGTATTTTTCTATCGAAAACCCACACGAGTTTAGAGATGAAATGTATCTCGAATTTTCAGCCTTGAATGTTTTTGGACGTATTTATATTGCCCATGAAGGGATCAATGCTCAAATAAGTGTTCCAACATCCAATTTTGAAGAATTAAAAAATATCATTTATGCTTACGATGCATTAAACAATATTCGACTCAATGTAGCTGTCGACGACGATGGAAAATCCTTTTTTGTATTGAAAGTTAAAGTACGCGAAAAGATCGTTGCTGATGGTTTAACTGATTTAAGCTTTGATCCAAGTAAAACTGGTAAGTATTTGAAAGCCAATGAGTTCAATGAATTATCTAAACATCCCGAAGTGGTTATTGTAGATATGCGAAACCACTATGAATATGAGGTTGGTCACTTTGAAAATGCGATAGAAGTTCCTTCAGATACGTTTAGAGAACAACTACCTAAGGCTGCCGATATGCTCAAGGACAAGAAAGATAAACCGATTATCATGTATTGCACCGGCGGTATTCGATGCGAAAAAGCGAGCGCATATATGTTGCACAATGGTTTTAAAAATGTGTATCATATCGAAGGTGGAATTATCCATTATGCTCAAACTGCAAAAAAAGAAGGTTTACCAATCAAATTTATAGGCAAAAATTTTGTTTTCGATGAACGCTTGGGCGAACGCATTTCAGAAGATGTCATAGCTAAATGTCATCAATGCGGAAAATCTGCTGATACACATACCAATTGTTTAAACGATGCATGCCATCTTTTATTCATTCAATGTGAGGAATGTAAAGAAGCGATGAAAGGTTGTTGTAGTGAAGAATGTATGCATGTGAATGAATTGCCAGAAGAAACCAAAATCGAATTACGTAAAGGCATAGACAAAGGCAATATGATTTTCAATAAATCTCGTCAGCGATTACGACCTCGTTTAGATGAAATCAATGGGTTACATAAAGAGGCACAACAATAAGAAAACAATTACGCTTTCGTTGCTTTACCACTTAACATGGGCACAAAAACAAAATCAGAAAAGGATTCAGTTTCAAGGGTTCCATCAGCAAGTTTGGTGATGCGAGTCATGGTTTGACGATCTTCTTGTTCTCCCAAGGGCAATACCATTTTGCCTCCGGGTTTCAATTGAGCAATTAACTTTTCAGGTACAAAAGGCGCTGCAGCTGTAATCAATATTTTGTCAAATGGCGCAAAGCCAGGCAAACCTTCAAAACCATCGCCATAAAAAAACTTGATTTTAGTGGCATATTTTTTCATTAAAGGGTAACTGATTTGAGTTCTATCGTATAATTCTTTTTGACGCTCAATAGTAAAGACTAAAGCCCCTATTTCGGCCAAAACTGATGCTTGATACACACTTCCAGTTCCTATTTCAAGTACTTTTTCAAACGGTTTCACATCTAAGAGTTCGGTTTGAAACGCAACTGTATAGGGTTGGGAAATGGTTTGTCCAGCTCCAATTTGAAATGCCCTGTCTTCGTAAGCTATTTTGTCAAATGCAGGATCTAAGAAAAAATGTCTTGGTATATTTTCCATGGCTTTCAACACCCCTTGGTTAGTAATCCCCTTTTCTTTAATTTCTTCTATTAATATTCTTCTTAATCCTTTGTGTCTATATGAATCTTCTTGTTTGCGTAACATTCTTCTTATTGTTTATTATTCTTCTCTCTTAATTTATTTCGAAACCCGATAAAATTTTACCATTTTCGAGGTGTCGGTATTCATTTGATTTCTTACCGCCAAAGTATCTTCTCCATAAAATCGGTAAATCAAATAATACGTTTGGTTAGCTTCATCGGTATACATAGTCAATTGTTTGGCCTTGGTATCGATTGTATACTTAAAATCCTTCACCATAGTCAGCATCATTTTACCAGCTGAGTACTTTTGATCTTTTTTGTATTCAAACCAATCTTGCTCGTTTTGCCACTTTCCCAGTATCAGTTCATCTTCTTTTTTTCCGCAGGCCAAAAGCATACTCAAGCCCAAACTCAAGAATATTATATTTAAAATTATCTTCTTATTCATTCATCATTTCCATTATGACTTGAGCAATATCTTCAGCATTTGGTTTTGAAAAATAATCGCCATCACTGCCATATGCTGGTCGGTGCGGATGTGCTGAAATTGTACGAGGCGCTACATCTAGCCATTTGTATCCACCTTGTATTTCCATTACTTGCTGAAACATATAGGCTGAAGCACCACCTGGAACGTCTTCATCAATAAATACAATGCGATTTGTTTTTTTAAGTGATTCTATAATTTTATGATTGATATCAAAAGGTAAAAGTGTTTGTACGTCAACAACTTCACAACTTATACCAGCTGGTTCGAGATATTCTTTTATAGCATCTTGTATGATGCGTAATGTAGAACCATATGAAACAATGGTAATGTCCTCTCCTTCTTGTATAACCTCTGGAATACCCAACGGAACTGACATTTCAAATAAATTACTTGGCACTTTTTCTTTTAGGCGATAACCGTTTAAGCACTCTACTACAACAGCTGGCTCGTCTGAGCGTAATAAGGTATTATACATACCAGCAGCTTGCACCATGTTGCGCGGCACACAAATATGTATACCTCGTAAAGCATTGATTATCATTCCCATAGGTGATCCACTATGCCACACTCCTTCAAGTCGATGTCCACGAGTTCGGACAATTAATGGACATTTTTGACCACCTTTAGTTCGGTATTGCAGTGTAGCGACATCATCACTTAAAGGTTGCAAACCGTATAGCAAATAGTCTAAATATTGAATTTCTGCTATAGGTCTTAGACCACGCATGGCCATGCCTATACCCTGTCCCATGATTGTAGCTTCGCGAATTCCTGCATCAAATACTCGCCATTTGCCATGTTTTTCTTGCAATCCAGCAAATCCCTGATTGACATCACCGATATTACCTACATCTTCGCCAAAAGCAAATACTTTTGGATTTGTAGATAAAGTATGATCAAAGAATTTATTCAGGATTTCAAATCCATTCAAATAGACATCTTCGCCAGTAAACAATGGTTTTACTTCTTCAATATTTGCAATTTGTAATGGTGAACGAGAATGTAAATTGGAATTGTATTTTTCAAATGCTTCCATTTTTAACGAACTATAATAATTGCGCAAACGATCTACTGCATGTCCACCTCCAGCTACATTAAGAATTTTTGCTATTGTTTTCATCACATCTCTGCGCAATGGTTCACGAATAGCATTTAATTCTCGAACTGCTGAGGCAATGAATTCTGCATTAGGATTACCTTCATAAATAACTTCGTTGCAAAATGAAGTGGCCTGTTCTATTTCTTGTTTAATTGGAGATAAAAATTTGTCCCAAGCTGATTTTTTTGCATCATTGACATATTGTTTGGCTTCTTGTTCCATTTGTACCAACTCCGCTTCTTCAGCAAATCCGTTTTCAAGTATAAATTCACGCATTTTGCGAATACAATCCATTTCTTTTTCCCAATCGAGTCGTTCTTTGCTCTTGTAGCGCTCGTGGGAACCAGAAGTAGAATGACCTTGTGGCTGCGTTATTTCTTGTACATGAAATATAGCAGGTATATGCTTTTCACGAACACGTTCGATACCTTTTCTAAAGGTTTCGCAAAGCGAAGCATAATCCCAACCTTTAACGGTATAAATATCTACTCCTCCTAATTTCTCATCGTATTTAAAACCGTTTAAGGCTTCTGAGATAGAATTTTTAGTAGTTTGAAATTTACGTGGAACAGAAATACCATAACCATCGTCCCAACAAAATATAGCCAAAGGAACTTTGAGTACACCAGCAGCATTGATAGTTTCCCAAAACAATCCTTCACTTGTAGAAGCATCGCCAATTGTAGCAAAACTGACTTCATTTCCATTGTCTGAAAAATCAGTAAATTGAAGCAATTGTTTTTGTTTACGATATAATTTTGAAGCAAATGCTAGACCCAAACTTCTTACCATTTGACCAGCAGTGGGTGAAATATCTGAGCTACAATTCTTAGTATCAGACATTTTTTTCCAATTGCCTTCGTCGTCTAAAAAACGCGTCGCATAGTGACCATTCATTTGTCTACCAGCACTACTTGGTTCTTCATTTACATCTGGATTTGCATATAATTGTGCAAAGAAATTTTCGACATTAGACATACCGCTGGCAAACATAAAAGTTTGATCCCGATAATAGCCTGATCTAAAATCGCCTTCGCGAAATACTTTAGCCATGGCTATTTGAGCGATTTCTTTACCATCACCAAATATTCCAAACTTAGCTTTTCCTGTCAAGACTTCTTTACGTCCAAGCAAACTAGCTTCGCGGCTTTGAAGTGCTATTTTATAATCATTGATAATATCAAGTTTGAAATCTTCAAACGGTATTTTCTCTTCTTTCAAGTTTGTAGTCACTCCATTCATGTTTAAATTGGTTTTCAGTTACAAGTATACAAAAATAATGTTCTAAAATCTTATTCACGAATTATTTGTAAATTAAAATTCGATGTTAATGTCTGTAGACTTAACTACGACTTAACCACCAAACTATTGCAGAACTAAATTTTACACATAATTTTGAATCAACAATTTAAAAAGAACATTATATGAAAAAATCAATCTTATTATTTGGCGCTTTAACATTCATTTCTTCAGCTGCCATTGCTCAACCTAAAGATAAAAAAGCAAAGCAAGTTCCAACCGCACAAGCTCCTGCTCCAACCCCAACACCGGCTGCAGTACCTCAACAAACTACACCAAACCAAAATGTAGATTTGTCAATGAAATTTAAAACTGAAGAGCACAACTTTGGAAATATTCCTGAAGGACCTGCTGTAAGCACAGATTTTGAATTTGAAAATAAAGGTAAAGAACCAATCATTTTGAGTGGCGTTCAAGCTTCATGTGGTTGTACTACACCAACATGGACAAAAGAACCAGTTATGCCTGGTAAAAAAGGTAAAATAACAGCAACTTACAATACACAAGGTCGTCCTGGAAACTTTGTAAAAACAATTACAGTGAATTCAAATGTCGGAACTAAAGTAGTTAAAATTTCTGGAGTAGTAGAAAAAGCACCTGACGCATCTGTTCCTGCTGACAATGGTTCTATCATGAAACACTAAAAAAATGAATTAATTTTTTAAAAAAATCAAATGAAATATATATTATCACTATTGTTATTAGTAACGGTAAGTTTTGTAGCAAACGCTCAAAACACTAATCCGAATGGTCCTATTTTTAAATTCGCAGAAGAAACACACGATTTTGGTAATATTAAAGAGGGCCCAGTAGGTCAATTCGATTTCGTTTTCACAAACACTGGAAAAGAACCTTTGATTATCCAAAACTGTTCAGCTTCTTGTGGTTGCACAACACCAGATTGGACTAAGGATCCCATTATGCCAGGTAAAACCGGAAAAATTACCGTAAAATACAATACACAAGGTCGTGTAGGTACATTTAACAAAACAGTTTATATTGCTTCTAATGCTAAAAGTGACAAAGAACGTTACGAATTGTTTATCAAAGGAAACGTAATCTCCGCAACTAGCACTGAAACGAATATAAAAATGAATCCATCTGTTCAAGGTGCATCAGGACAAAAATAATTGATTGATATTACATCTTAATTTTTCAAAAAACTGCTTCATAACGAAGCAGTTTTTTTTATCCAATGAGTATAGTATTTTTACCAAAATCAAAAAAAAACATGTTTAAAATTCAACAAATCAGCATTGCTTTAATAGTTGTTACATTGATATTCTCCTGTAAAACTGTGAAGAAATCGACAACTTTATCAGATAATTCAAAATATGAATCCGCAAAAGAATCCAAAAGAAAACATATATTGGATGGAACATGGGAATTTATAGCAATACCTGGTAAAAGTTATGACATCAAAGATGTTTTTCCTACTGAATTACCGTACATGACCATAGACGTATCTGCTGGAAAAGCTATTGGTTTTGCAGGATGTAATCGCTTTTCAACTAAAATGACAGCCGGTAAAGATTCAATTCATTTTAATGCCCCTATGATAATGACCAAAATAGCATGCCCTGCTATGAGTGATAATACGTTTACTGGTGTATTGGAAAATACAAATCGATTTGAAGTCAAAGATGGTAATCTTATCTTACGTAGAGATAAGTTTACAATGATGACATTGAAACGAGTTGAAAATAAACAGTAAGTATAATAATGAGATTTAGATGATTTCTTTATTTGACGCTGCGTTTACCAAACCATTTTTATTCGGATTATTACCAGTCAACTTAGGTCTACTATGATTGTGTGCAGATGGAGTTGGTTTTGCCTCAGCGACTACAGGAGCATTTGATAAAGGAAAAGGATTTGATTCAGCTAATGGTATTTTTTTGCCAATCAATTTTTCAATATCTTTCAAATAAGCCTTTTCTTCAGCATCGCAAAATGAAAATGCAGTACCATTGGCACCCGCTCGACCTGTTCGTCCTATTCGGTGAACATAAGTTTCGGGTACATTGGGTATTTCGTAATTGATTACATGTTCGAGTTCATCCACATCTATACCACGTGCAGCGATATCGGTTGCAACTAATACTCTTGTCGTTTGTGCCTTAAAATTACTTAATGCACGCTGACGTGCATTTTGAGCTTTATTGCCATGAATGGCTTCTGCAGTAATATTGTTTTTATGCAACATTTTAACCACTTTATCAGCGCCATGTTTTGTGCGTGTAAAAACTAAGACAGTCTTAATCGTATCACCTTTTAGCAAATGCATCAACAATGAATTTTTATTTCCTTTATCTACAAAATACAATTCTTGTTTAATCGTATCAGCCGTTGAAGAAACTGGTGTTACTTCTACTTTTTCAGGATTATATAAAATGGTATTGGCTAAAGTGACAATTTCAGGTGGCATTGTAGCAGAAAAAAACAAAGATTGCTTTTGCTTAGGGAGCAAGACCAACAATTTTTTAATATCATGAATGAAACCCATGTCTAACATACGATCTGCTTCATCCAAAACAAAAAACTCAATATTTTTTAATGAGATATACCCTTGGTTGATTAAATCGAGTAAACGACCAGGCGTGGCGATTAAAATATCTACTCCTCTGCGTAATACTTCGGTTTGAGGTGTTTGACCTACACCACCAAATATAACAGTCGACTTGAGGTCTAAATGACGACCATAACTTTCAAAACTTTCTTGAATTTGAATCGCTAATTCACGTGTTGGAGTTACGATTAATGATCGTATAGTTTTCTTTTTTTCGTAAGTAGGCTTACCTGCCAACAATTGTAAAATCGGTATAGCAAATGCAGCTGTTTTGCCCGTTCCTGTTTGAGCGCAACCTAGTAGGTCTCTGCCTTGCAATAAAATGGGAATCGCTTGTGCTTGAATGGGTGTGGGTGATGTGTATCCTTCTTCTTGTAATGCGTTGAGGATGGGTTGTATAAGATACAAAGATTGAAATGACATGTATATAATTAAGTGAAAGTAACCTTTTTAATTTTTTATTAAGGTTATGTAATGGGTGCAAGTTACAATTTTATACCTAACTGACCTAAAATACATTTTATTTGAAAGAACATAGGACATAATGAAGCTAAATAAACTTTGAAAATGATTTGAAGTTTAAAATTGATTTTTTAAATTTGTTAAACAAATCACAACAACTATGAAAAAAATTATGACATCTTTATTTGCTTTGTGTGCAATGAACTCATTTGCACAAAGTTCCATTACTAACACAAGTCCTATTGGATACGTTGGTCAAGTTATGATAGCATCTACAGCTAGTGCAGCGACATTGCCAATTGCTACTTCAGGTAGTGGTTTAACTTGGGATTGTAGTAATCTAGTTCAAGAAACTAGTACACCTACTATCAATTTTACTGTATCTTCTCCAGCTGGAACAATGTATGCATCTGATTATCCTAATGCAAATTGGTATTTTACTGATCCTGCATTGATTGCTGCTATTGGAAACAATTATTATGGACTTTCTACAGATAGTTTTGTTTTTTGGGGAGCTCATAAAACGGGTAGTGCTTATGAAATATATGATGACCCCGAATTAAATTTAGTATTCCCTTTTGCATATAATCAATCGGTTACAAATTCATATAGCAAAACAAATTATACTGCAGCTGGTGGTGTTAGTAGTTACCAAACAGGAAGTATAACATTAACCTACGAGGGAAATGGCACTTTAATTTTACCTGGTGGTACTTACCCAAATGTTGCGAAAGTAAAAAGCGTTCGTACAAATTCATTAGGACCTACAACTACATCTTATTCTTGGTACAATACTTCAAATGGCGAACGCCTATTAACATATGATGGGGTAAGCGGCAATCAAGTTGTATTTAGAAGTGGAGCTCCATTAAGTATTAAATCTAATAACAATGAAAAAACTACTTTAAATTATTTCATTAATCCCAATGGCAAATTCACTTTAAATTCTGAAGCAAAAATTCAACAATTTATTTTAACAACCATGAATGGACAAATTGTTTACAAAGAAAAGCACTGCAATTCATATTCATATTCTTGTGAGATTCCAAAAATCGCTTCAGATTTATATATCTTATCTGTTAAAACTGAAAAAGGAATTATAAACGAAAAGTTGTTAATACCTTAGATTAAAATTGTATTGAAAAAAAAGTTTCAACTCATCGTTGAAACTTTTTTTTTGTTTTGTGACCGCGTAAGGATTCAAACCTTAAACCCCCTCATCCGTAGTGAGGTACTCTATTCAGTTGAGCTACGCAGCCATTCCAAACGTGTTTGGGAGTGCAAATATATAATGTACTTTTGTCTTATCAAAAAAAAAATTAAAATGAATTTAGAACTGTGGAGTTTGGGTAAGGAAAATACAAAATTGATGGATGATGCAATAGCAGAATATACTAAGCGTATCAACCGTTACATGAATTTTAAACTTGTTACAATAGATAATTCAAAACTAAATAAAAATATTCCTAAAGACCAATTGCTGGACAAAGAAGCAGATCTTATTTTACAAAAATTGACAGATAAGGATTTATTAGTATCATTAGATGAAAGAGGAAAATCATTTACTTCCATTCAATTTTCTGAAAAATTAAACCATATGATGAATCTTTCTCCGAGTCGAATTATCTTTTTAATTGGTGGCAGCTATGGTATAGCTCAAAAAATAAAAGATCGCTCTCATGTCAATTTTTCATTGTCTGCACTCACTTTTCCTCATCAACTTGTAAGATTATTATTTACCGAACAACTATATAGAGCCTTTTCTATTTTAAAAAATGAAAAATATCATCATGAATAAGGAAAATTACAAAATTTGATTACCTTTGCACTCCTTAAGATTTCAAGCTTAGCAATACGCTGAAATGGCGAGATAGCTCAGTTGGTTAGAGCGCAGCACTCATAATGCTGAGGTCCCGAGTTCAAATCTCGGTCTCGCTACTTAAAAATCCCGAAA
>Ga0247831_1004684_pt1 | contig 17911 bp, 11 predicted proteins | sample LaCruzMarch2015__9_FD_192406 | JGI IMG/M metagenome (GOLD analysis project Ga0247831, IMG submission 192406) | Freshwater microbial communities from meromictic Lake La Cruz, Castile-La Mancha, Spain - LaCruzMarch2015_1m | ecosystem: Environmental > Aquatic > Freshwater > Lake | place: Spain... | reverse complement strand
TCGATGACCTGCACCGGATCGTAGGCTCGGTTCGACCCGCCCTGAGGCAGGTCCAGCGTGGCTAGATGCTCCCGGATGCCCGTCTGGTCGATAAATCGCTTCATCAGCGCCATGCCAGCAAAGGGCGTCACTGGCTTGTCGGAATATTCAATGGGCAGCTTCACCATGAAGGTGATGCTCCCACACCCGTCACCCCCCTGGCCTGACAAGCGCTCAGCTTCTTTGCCTGCCTTCTATTGCATCATCTGGGTTCAATATCAGTGTGGTCTTGTCCATAAACGTGGGATGCTCTCCCATCCCACGTTTCACATTCAGCTCCTTTCATACGGCACTTCCTGTGACGCTTACGCTGAAGGTGAGTCAGCTGCCGCTGGGATCACACCGCGATCGGTGCCTTGATCGCTGGCCAGGGATCATAGCCTTCCAACACAAAGTCATCAAATTTGAAGCCGTCGATGTCTTTGACCTCGGGATTGATCTTCATGACCGGCAGTGAACGTGGCTCGCGAGAAAGCTGCTCACGTGCTTGGTCCAGATGGTTCGAATACAAATGCAGGTCACCGAAGGTGTGGACAAAGTCACCGGGCTGCAAATCGCATACCTGCGCCACCATCATGGTAAGCAAGCCGTAGCTGGCGATGTTGAATGGCACGCCCAAAAACAGATCGGCGCTACGCTGGTAGAGCTGGCAGCTTAGCTTGCCATTGGCGACGAAGAACTGGAACAAGCAGTGACATGGCGGCAGCGCCATCTCGTCGATTCGGGCCACGTTCCACGCGCTAACAATGTGCCGACGACTGTAGGGCTTGGTCTTGATGCCCTCGATCAACTGAGCCAACTGATCTACCGGCTTCGCCTCTGCACTGCCCTTCCAGCAGCGCCACTGCTCGCCATAGACTGGGCCTAAATTGCCCTCCAGGTCCGCCCATTCATCCCAAATGGTGACCTTATTCTCCTGCAAGTAGCTCACATTCGTGTCGCCCTTGATGAACCATAGCAGCTCATGAATGATCGAGCGCAGATGGCACTTCTTGGTGGTCACCAAGGGAAAGCCCTTCGACAAATCATAGCGTGACTGTTCGCCAAACAACGAGAACGCACCCGTGCCTGTGCGATCTTCACGGTAGCTACCGTGATCGAGCACATGGCGGAGGAGACGATGGTATTCCTTCATCCCTGCTGAGTTGCTACTTCACCTCTTCTCCCGTCGTGGCATGAGCAATCAAGAACTGCTCACGCTGATAGCCGGGATCGACACGGAAGGCGAGCTTGCACTCGTAACGGCGCTGGAGTTCAGCAAGTAACTCACCGTCCTCACTGCGGAGGCGCTGCATGACATCGGGGTGCACCACGACGACGAGGTCCTTTTGCTCTGGGCGATTGCGTTGGAGCACGGACGAGAGACGACGCTGAATGTCGACACTCATGGTGAGCGGTGTCTTCACCTGGCCGTGTCCTTTGCAGGCAGGGCAGGCCTCATACAATGCGGAGCCGAGGCTTTCGTGTAGGCGCTGGCGGGTCATTTCCATGAGGCCAAACTGGCTAATCGGCAGGATCTGCGTCTTGGCCTTGTCGCGGCGCACATTGTCCAGCACCGCCTTGTAAACGGCTTGCTGGTCACGGCGATGCTTCATGTCAATGAAGTCCACCACGATGAGACCGCCCATGTTGCGCAATCGCAGCTGACGACCGACTTCGACAGCGGCCTCCAGGTTGGTTTCGAGCAGGAGCTTGTCCACGTCCTTGCTGCCCTTGTTACGCCCGGTGTTCACGTCGATAGCGACCAATGCTTCGGTTTGATCAATGACGATGTAGCCGCCGCACGGCAGCCAGACTTGGCGATAGAAAGCATTGTCGATCTGCTTCTGAATGCCATAGGCGTCAAACAACGAACCAGGGCCTGCGAAGTGGGTGATGCGACGCTTGGCACGACGCGAAATAATGCCCGCCATCTCCTGCATGCGCTCGACGATGGCCTTGTCATCGCAAATGACTTCATCGACTTCATCGGTGAGGAAGTCGCGCACGGTGCGCTCGATCACGTCGGGCTCCTGGAAGCAGCAGATAGGAGCATTGTTGTTGTCGCGCTTCTGCACGATCTCGTTCCACTGCTCGACGAGGATGCACAAGTCACGGACAATGTGCCGAGCGCGCTTGCCCGTCGCTTCGGTGCGCATGATGACGCCCATGCCTTCGGGGAGATCGAGTTTCTCAAGGATCGCGCGGAGGCGAGCGCGCTCCTTCGGGTCCTCAACCTTGCGCGAGATGCCGAATTGATCGTTCAAGGGCATGAGCACAAGCAAGCGACCGGCGAGGGAAATGTTGGTGGTCACGCGCGGGCCCTTGTTGCCGATCGGACCTTTGGTAACCTGGACCATGATCTCGCTGCCAATCGGATAGAGCGCTGGGATGTCTTTTGACTCGATCTTCTTGGCTTTCTTCTTGCCACGTTGAACTTCTTCAAAGCCGCTTTCGATGGCCGCTGGGATCGCATCCCAGAAATGCAGGAAGGCATTCTTGTCAAAACCGATGTCTACGAACATGGCCTTCAAGCCCTGCTCAATGTTCTTGATGCGGCCTTTGAAGATGCTGCCGACGATGCTCTGGCTACCAACACGCTCGATGGAGTATTCCTCCAGAGTACCGTTTTCGAGCACCGCGACGCGGTTCTCAAGCGCTTCGCAACAGATGGCGATGCGACTGCCGGTTCGGATGTCTCGCTTGCCTGTGAAAAATTCCTTGAGTCGTTGAACGAAAGTCAATGCCATATAGGGTTGAATAAGAGGTAAAAATGGAGCGTTAAATCTAGCGACCGAACAGGCGGCCAAAGAGAGTCTTGCGCTGTGGCTTCTCAGTTTCAGCGGGGGCCTGGGCAGGAGCTGCGCGCTGCGACTCGCTGCTCCGCTTGGCCTTTTTCCGAATCATGGATTCATCGGCGACTTTGCGGTCCTGAACTTGCGTATCTTGGGACTCGCGCTCGCCAGCCTGGACACCGGTATCACCATCGTCGGCACTCGCTGCCAATTGGGCGGCCACGGGATCATCCGCATAGACGACGGCTTCCGTCGGATTGAAGTTACCAAGCACTTCTGGCATCGGCGCGATGGCCACCTGGTAGCCCTGATCGAGAGCCAAAGCCTGAGAGAGAACACGCTTCGCGACAGGGGCCGAGCAACCACCACCGGACTTGCCACCTTGCAGCAACACGCAAACCGCATAGCGAGGCTTATCATAAGGCGCGAAACAGATGAACCACGTGTGGTTGTCTTTGGTCTTAACACCATTGACGATTCGCCAGAACTGCGCTGTGCCGGTCTTGCCTGCGACTTCCACGCCGGGCAGTTCAGGGATCTTGGCAGCCTTCGCTGTGCCCGCCGATCCATTAACAACCTTCCACATGCCGCGGCGAATCAATTCAATATTCTTGGGATCAATGCCCTCGTTAGCGAGATCACTACGAATAGGCGGAGGCAGCTCTTCGACAAGCTTATCACCTTGCATCACCTTCTTCAGCAAGTGCGGCTGGTAAGACTTGCCGCTGTTAGCGACTGTTGCAGTCACAGATGCCATTTGCAAAGGCGTGGCGGTAACTTTGCCTTGACCAATAGAGGTGTTGGCGATGTGTCCTGGACTGCGCCAGTTTTCATTGGGCGCATTGAGCTGCATCCACTCACGGCTTGGCAGGATACCTGGAGATTCGTCTTCTAGTTCGATCCCAGTCTTTTCTCCGACCCCGAGCATCTTGCCCACCTTGCCGATGGCGGCAATGCCCGCGCGGTTCCCATACTGATAGAAGAAGCAATTGCAGGACTGCATGATCGCGTCCGAAAGGTCGATTGACCCATGGGAGCCCCCCTTCTCAGCAATCCAGCATTTCATCGCTTTGTTGCCATAGGTGACGCTGCCACCACACGAGAAGTGCTGACCTTCAATGCCGGTCAATACGCCAGCGAAGGCAATGGGGATCTTGTAGGTCGAGCCCGGTGCGAAGGGCTGAATGGCACGATTGAGCAATGGCGTCACTGGGTTCTTCAAATAGCCCTGGAAGTCTTCGAGCGAGATCTTGGGAACGAACTTATTAGGATTGTAGTTCGGCACTGAGGCCATTGCCTTCACCTCGCCGTTGTTGGGATCAATCACGACCACGGAGGCACGTCCCAGATTGGCATCTCGCAAGGCACGCTCGGCGATGATTTGAATGCGGGCGTCAAGGGTCAACCACACGTCATTTCCTTTTTTGGGTGCCTTGTATTCTTCTGAGATCTCACGGACCAGACGCCCCTTCTCGTCCTTCAGCCAGACGCGGGCACCGGCTTCCCCTTTCAAGTGAGAGTCCATTGACTTTTCGACCCCGGCGAAACCGAAGTCATCACACACGAAGAAGTCCCACTTGTTGCGCTCTTCCTTGGAAACCAAACTCTCGTCAGGCAGGCGCACGTAGCCAAGCAAATGGCAGGCCAGTGAGTCGTATAGGTATTGCCTCACCGGGCGCACCTCGGGCACAACCCCTGGGATTTGCAGATTGTGCTCAGCGAATTTGCTGAACTCTTCAAAGGTCAGGTCGTTTCGATACACCCACGGCACCGTGCCACCTCCAAAATAGGTGCGGTAGTGAATCCGTAGTTGATCGGGATCATAGTCACCCTTGGCCAAGCCCATAGCGCGAAGAGGCGTGAACACCTTTTCCTCCATGATACTGACAATGTCGGTCTCTTTCTTCTCACGCTCGAAGCCGCCGTCCCAATATTTGACGGTGATTTTGGGCAAAATGACAGGTTTGCCACCGCTGATGATTTTGAGTTCGTTGATCTTGGCATCGACGACCTCCTTCAGGTTAATGCGGACCTCGAAAGACGGCTTGTTGCTGGCAAGCACAATGCCGTTGCAGTCCTTGATTTCGCCTCGAACAGGAGGCACGCGCGCCATCAAACGTTTGGCCCCAGGAATCCTGTGGGTAAACTGGTCGTGATTCTCAATCTGTAAATAATACAGCCGGTAGACTAGCGTGGCGAAGCCAGCCATGACGAACAGACTGAAAAGATAGAGCCGGAAGTGATACTTAACTACCATCGAACCGATACCTCAGGCCTTCATACTTGATTTCGTAGTTTGTCGCCCGCGCCAGGGTATGAAGGACAAGATAAATAAGCGGCGAAGCGAGCATGGCCATAAGAGTGTCCGAAACCATCTTGAGCCACACTTCTTGCGGAAAGAAAAAGTTCCCCCGCAGAAAGGTGATGACAATGAACTGCACAAGCAGCCATACAATGGTGACGAACCCAACCATGAAAACTGGAAGCTCCCAGCGGCCTTTTTTGAACAGAGGTCGAATCCCCTGCATAAGACAGCCAAGCACACCAAACAAAATGATCGAATGACCGAAACCAAGATCACCACCTGATAGGCCCTGACTGAAGCCAGCGTAGCCGCTCACCCCACTCACCTGAGCCAGTTGCTCCATAGCGCTGTCTTCACTCATGATCTGAGCATATCGAGCATCCCACATGAAGCCGGTCATGAAAGCAAGCAGCAGCATGGTAGGAAAAGGCACCGCCACGGCCGCACAGAAAAAGAACACAGGAGCCAGGAATAGGCGGGCGTTCTGGGCAATCTCCACCGCTGGCACAAACTCTTCCAGGAAGAAGGTAACGCACATCAGAGCGATGATGGACACGTTGAAAAGCATGGTTCAGGGAGTGCTAGCGCTAGAACCAACGATGAAGACATCTTCCAGCTTCGAGAAGTCTACGGCCGTCTCCACGACGGCCTCACCCGAGATGTCCTTGTTCTCAAAAAGTTTCACCCGTCCAAGAAGCAGTCGCGATGGGAATACCCCACCATCACCCGATGAGATCACATTGGTTCCAGGTGCAATAGGGGCATTGCGACTCAAGAAGCGCAAACGCAGATCGGGGGTCAACTCAAGCGCGCCCCGCTCACCACTTAGAATGCCTTTCTCTCGAGTGCCTTCAATCACTGCAGCCACTCGGCACAACTCATCGGTCAGCAAGATCACTTCAGACACATGGGGCGACACACGACCTGTCTTGCCCACCAAGCCTACATCGGTCAACACTGCACGATCAGGGGCGATTCCATCTGCGGACCCCTTATCAATGATCATCGAGTTCCACCAAGTTGAAGCAGAACGCTTGATGACACGAGCGGCGATGAGATCCTTGAACGGCGAGCGCTCACGGTAGCCCACCATGTTGCGCAGCTTGTTATTCTCCTCCAAGAGCTCGTCATGCCTTTGACTCAAAATAGTGAGCTTCTGAACTTTCAGGCGCAGCGCCACTGTCTCGCGAAGCAATTCCTTCGGATCAATCTCAGCCGAAATTGCACGAGTTGTGGTGTTCTCCACCGTAGCGCTTGCGTGTATGAATGGCGCAAAGATTGCCATGACCTTGCTTTGCACAGCCCGGGTAGTGGGTGTGTCCAGCATCATCACAGCGACGCATGCTGCGACGAAGAGCAGCAAGGCAATGAGGTTTAGGGTTTTCATTTAGCACGTGGCTGGTGACGGCCTCTACGCGACAACCCAGACTAGATGTCCGTGGTGCCGACCTTGCGCAGGAACTCAAGTTCACTTAGCACACGGCCCGTTCCCTCGGCGACAGCGCTGAGCGGATCTTCAGCCACATGCACCGGTAGAGCGGTCTCTTCCTGAAGCAGCTTGTCGAGACCACGGAGAAGAGCGCCACCACCAGCGAGCATGATGCCGCGGTCAACCAAGTCAGCAGACAGTTCTGGCGGGCAACGCTCAAGCGTTGTTCGAACCGCGTCGATAATCGTGTTCAAAGGCTCCAGCATTGCTTCACGCACTTCCTGAGAAGTGATGGTAATCGTCTTGGGCAAACCTGCAACCATGTCGCGACCCTTCACCTCCATCGTGGACTCCTTGCCCTGCGGGAAGGCAGACCCAATGCGCAGCTTGATTTCCTCTGCGGTGCGCTCACCGATCATGAGATTGTAGGCCCGCTTCATGTAGTTGATGATTGCCTCATCAAGCTCATCACCCGCAACGCGAACACTGCGGCTATACACGATGCCCGACAGCGAAATGATGGCGACCTCTGTCGTGCCCCCACCGATATCGACAATCATGTTACCAGCTGCCTCTTGGACTGGCAGACCCACGCCAATAGCAGCAGCCATCGGTTCCTGCATCAGATACACCTCACGTGCACCCGCCTGCTCAGCGGACTCCTTCACCGCACGCTTTTCAACTTCCGTGATGCCTGACGGAACCGCGATCACAACACGAGGCCGGACGAAACCACGGCGGTTGTGCACCTTTCGGATGAAATGCCGCAACATGGCTTCCGTCACGCGGAAATCAGCGATCACACCGTCTTTCAGAGGGCGAATGGCAGTGATGCCACCTGGTGTGCGCCCAAGCATGCGCTTGGCGTCGTCACCGACAGCAACGACTTCGTTCGTGCCCGTCTTGATGGCCACCACTGAGGGTTCACGAAGCACAATTCCGTGGTCTTTGACATAAACCAAGGTGTTGGCGGTGCCGAGATCGATGCCGATATCTCGTGAGGCGAATCCGAATAGACGGGCAAACATGAAAGATTGGGAGAGGGAAGATGGTGAACAGAAAAGATGTAAGTCAGAAAACGAACAGCTTGTTTGCAGGCTTCAATTCTCGTTTTTATGAGAATCACAAGAAAGTCGCGGCAACGCTTCCGACACGATTCAATGGTAAAAGTCAGGCAGCATAGCGTCAAGGGAAGTTTGGCAAAGGGTCTCATTTAACCTCCAGAGCCCTATCAAGGCTGACTTCAGCGCGAAAATCATGACTTTTGCGCCAACTGCGCCCGATCCACCACCCAAACCGCCATCTCAGCCCCCAGCGTCCCCGCCCATTCCAAATGCGTGGTCGTGATGATGCGCTGCGAACCCGCCGGAAAGCTGCCCAGTAGGACGCGGCGACGGTCTGGGTCCAACTCGCCAAAGACATCGTCGATCAACAGCAGAGGAGGAGTCCCCCGTGCCTGCTCCAAAGCTAGAGCTTGCGCAATCTTCAATGCCAGCGTGATGGATCTTTGCTGCCCTTCCGAGGCAAACACATCCGCCGCGCAGCCCTGCAATTGTAGCGCCACCTCGTCACGATGCGAACCCGTGAAGGTGGACCTCGTGCGCTCCTCTTCCGCACGATTCGCTAGCAGGGTGTCGACCAACTCCCCCTGTTCACACCCTGGTTCATAAAGGATGCTCAGCGGTTCATGCCCACCACTTAGTTTGTCCATGACCGCAGCTGCATGCGGCTGTAACATTGCCACAAGTTGTCGTCGGCTCGCTGTTAACAAGGCATGAAAATCCTGCATTAATATGGCATAGGCATCAGCTTGCTTCCACTGAATCACAGCATCCCTTTTCAAGACGTAATTGCGAGATCTCAACGCACGGGTGTAGCCTTGCAAAGCCTTCAAATAGCCGGGGCTAATCTGACTCGCTGCGAAGTCCAAAAAACGTCGCCGATGCTCTCCAGTGCCACGCACTAAATTCATGTCTGCGTGATCCATCCAGACCACCAATCCCCCTTGCTGAAGATACTCCCCTGCCTTGTAGCAAGTGGCCCCATCCACAGCGAGCCGACGAGCACTCGCCGACATGCCACAGCGCATCTGTTGCCCTCTCCAGCGGCCTTCCACCATCAAACTAGTCGCTCCCACACGAATCAAGTCCGTGCGCACCGAAGTGCGTGGTGATTGCAATCGCATCAACACACACGCGGCCTCTAGCAGCGATGTCTTGCCTTGCGCATTGCGCCCAACAAGGACCGTTGTTTGCGGATGGAGAGCCAGATGCGCGCTGGTAAAGCAGCGGAAATCGCGGACTTCAATGTCACTAAGCATGGCGTTGTTTAAGGGCACGGGAAGGCAGCTACGTGCAGTCAGCGGGCTTGAGTTGCAATGGATTGATTCACATGACCGGCACCAACTTCTTCAAGCGTGTAAACAGCAAGTGGGCATCGACCTGCTCCGCCCTTAAACCCGTCAGACGAGTCACTGCTTCGCGGTAAAGCGCGATCTGGGGACGGTAGCCACTCACCTTTTCTGACAAGGCTTCATCATTGGCGACGTCATCGGTTTTGAAGTCGATGATCGCAGCATGGCAGGGCCGACCGCTGGCATCGCAGTCTATCACCGCGCGATCCAGTGTGCCGCTGATCCAGTCACCACTGGCCAGCACGATATCAAACGAATGCTCGCGCCACAGGCGCGCCTGGGCGCTTGGCTTTACGAACGCTACCCGACATTCGAGCGAACGCATCACCCCCAGCGCCATCGACTGCGCTAAAGGTGTCGCATCGCGATCCAGTAAGCCCTTCGCCCGCCATTTAGCTAGGATCTGCGCTTCGTCAAAGCCATCACTGCACCAGTCCACTTGCTCCATCATCTGATGCAGCTGCGTGCCCAGCTCCTTGCCTGCGCCACGTCCTTGGCTAAAAAGCACCTTACCCGGCAACGTGAAGACCTCTTCACCCGAAGGTGTGCGTCTTTTGGGCAGGGGCTGATGCTCGCGGAGCAGGTCGCCCAGCGGCAGAGATGCACCAGCGGCCACCAGACTCTCTGACGAAGACTCGACATACGGCAGCGCGTGATGCCAGGCCTTGTCACCAAAGGTCCTCAGCCATTCAATCTCCAAGCCCGCCACCGTGTCTGACACCTCGTTGTGCTGCACCAGGGTCTCGCGCAGTAAACGCGCGGCATTGACCGTGCCTGGCTTCTTCGGTGGCCGCGGCGCCACCACATACAGCGCTCGCTTCGCACGCGTCATCGCCACGTAAAGCGCGCATAGATTCTCAAAGCCCGCGTCCTCGCTCAAGCGCTGCTTTTGAGCCGCCAGCACGGGGTCCAGTCCATCATAGGGCTTGGACGGATACTGCAAGACCCACTCCGCCTCCTCCAAGCCCTCTCGCTTCAACACTAAACCAAGTCCGCCCAAGGTTGTTAATCCATCACCATCGAGCAGCGGCAACAGGACCACATCAAACTCCAAGCCCTTGCTCTTGTGCACAGTCATGACTTGCACGGAAAATGGCGCGCCGCCATTGCGCGCCCCATAGCCGAGGGCGAACTCTACGAACTCATCCACATGGCGTGAGCCGGTGTCGTCGAACTCGGTGGCAATGTCGATCAGGCGCTCGACACGCCGTGTGCTAAACTCGTCTAGCACCACGCCCAATCGCGTGATCCACGGCTCAATGGCAGCCGCAAAGCCATGCTCTTGCAGCAGCTGCAGCGTGCGATTGACTTCCACACGCCAGCCTGTGCCCTTCTCAAAAAACGCCGCCAGCGGTGTCATGCGCAGATGCTCTAGTGCCAGTCGATCACCCGGGTGCGCTGCCAGTTGCAGGATCGCTAGGAGCGCCGAGGTCACGGGATTGTCGCTTGCAGGATGCTCTTCGGATTGGCTGCTGATCTCGATATTCGTGTGCTCACGCAGATACTCCACCATCTGCGTTGCGTGGTTGTTGGAGCGCACTAGCACTGCGCAGGTCAGCCTGCGTTGTGCAGGTTGCAGGTCATTCAGAAGCGCCGCTGTCACGTCCCACACATCAGCTTGTCCCTCCTTGTCGTCGGCCTCGGAAGGTTGCAGCAGCGCGCTAAACCCCTGCTCCTTGGTGTTTGCTGTGTGCCGTTCAAACTCCCAGTGCCGCAGGCACCCTGCACCTAGCAACTCCCCCAACCGGCCACGATTCGTGTAAACACCGTTCACGAGGTCCAGCACCTGCTGCGTGGAGCGATAAGACTTTGCGAGCGACTCCTTCCTGATGCCCATGTCGCCCTCATCTGGGTAGTCTGCTAGCACTCGACCAAAGAGCTGAGCCTCCGCCTTGCGCCAGAGGTAAATGCTTTGCTTTACATCCCCAACGGCAAAGAAAGTGCGGCGTTGCTCCACGTCTTGCAGCACCTCATCCACCAGCCCGCGCATGATGCTCCACTGCTGGGCACTGGTGTCTTGAAACTCATCAAAGAGCCAATGGTCAACCTTGCCATCTAGCCGATACCACAGGTCGGCTCGGCTTTCTGCATCGTCCGACCAACCCTCTTTTTGTGCATGAACTAGCAACCGCGTGAGATCAGCAAAAGACAGACGCCCCCGCCTGCGCACCGAGCGGTCGTAGCCCGCCTCATAAGCCGACACGACATCATAAATGCCCTGTGTCCGCTGACAGCGCATCAGCAACTCACGTCCCACAATGCCTTGCACCAGCGCCAGTGCCGCCTTGGCACTTGGACCTTCGAATGCCCATTCTGAGCGGTGATACTCAAAGCTTGCTTGGCCCTTGGTCAAGTCGCCCAGCACGGGCAAGAGCTTGTCCAAAAAGGCGGCCAATTGTGTGTCTGGTTTCTTCCCCACTTCGTGGGTGCGCACTTGATCCTGAATCTTCTCCCACGCGTCCAGCGCCTTGTCCTTGAAGCCACTCGTGGAGAAGCAGCCGACCAGTTCATCCAACACATCAGACAGGGACTTGTCGATGTGCCAAACCGCAGCCTCAGCATGATGAGTCTTGGGCCAAATCACTGCCGGGCGACCCCAGCGCCGACCATCCTCACACTCGTGCCAGAGATCATGCGCCTTGCTAATCCACTCCTCCAACGCGGGCAGCACCTTCTTCTCCTCATTGCCAAAGGTCGCCTGCTTGAACGCCTCCAGCAGCAGCCGCGTGCCATCTCCATTTTCGGCGCGATACAGCTCGCTCAGTAGCGACTCCACCGCCCCCTTCGCAGCCAGCTTGGACTCAGCTTCCGCCATGATGGCCGCACCGACCGGCAGGCCTAGTTCGAGAGGGAAGCAACCCGTCACCGCCGCGAAAAAGCTATCAATCGTGCCAAGCCGCAGTCGTGGCAGCGAGCGCAAGACCTCCCGCAAAACGGCGCCGTGAGGATCGCGCCCCTCGCTCTCGACCAGAGCCGCTAACCCCAGCAAGATCCGGTTAACGAATTCGCCCGCCGCCTTGCGCGTGAATGTCATGGCCGCGATGCGATCCGGAGGCACCCCCAGCGTGAGTAATTGCAAGTAGCGCTGCACCAATTGATAGGTCTTTCCTGACCCCGCAGAGGCTGAAATCAAAGTGTGGCGCAGAGTCGGCATGAACTGTCCATCAGAATGCAAATGCGCGATTGGAGCAAGCCCATCCGCAGAAAGCCTTCAGCATACCGAAAACACAAACGGCCCGCCCCAGAGAAGGAACGAACCGTTTGGTTGAATCGAAATCACAGTGACCGTCAGCAACTCACTTCCCAGCTTCCTGGCGCAATTGCTCCAGACGGCTGAGGCGCTTCGGCTCGGCTGGCTTAACAGGAGCCGCAGGCTTGGCTGCCGCCACTGCCACGGCGGCAGGCTTGGGTGCTGGAGCTTTGCGAGGAGCATCAATGCGCAGTGTGCTGCCCGCAGCAACGCGATGCGTGGTGATGCCTCCTGTCACTGGGACATCAATGGCCACGAACAAATTGGCCTGTTTGCCCACAGGGGATTTGTCAGTGGTGCGGACCTTGAAGATCGCTTCCTTGGTGTCTTTGTTGATCTTGGTGGTCTCAATCTGGATCGTCTCAGCTATGCCGACCACGCGCGCTACAGCGTCGCCAGCGAAAGGCAGAGCCTGCTCAAGTTTGCAGACCATCTCGATCTCCTTCCCCTGCTCCACGGCCGTTAGTGCCATGGTGCCACTGAGGTGGGCAGGGCCTGTGACGATGTCACAGAACGGCGAGGCATTGTAAACGCGGCCGGTTCCAGCATCGGCCTCGCCCATCACCGTGAACTGCCAAGTGCCCGCAGGAGTGCTCGCATTCGCATCAAGCGCGAAGCTGCATTCGTTTTGGCCTTCAGGAATGGTTTGTTCGCCAAGGGCACTCACGCCTGGGGGCTTCCACATGAGCAGCACACGGATCGGTGCCTTAAACCCTTCCTTGCGCTTGGCCACGACCTTCATATTCATCAAGCCATTGGCAACGAGAGGCACCGTGGGCTTGACGATCTCCAACGAGTAAGGCGCTTCCTCGACCACGGCCACGGGCAGCTTGTCTTCGATCTCCGTGTAGTAAATGACGTTGCCGTTGCGCACGACGTCGAACTCTTGAGCCAGGGTGCCGATGGTCTTCACGTTGGGATCGGCATGCTTCAGGGTGATAGGCAGCACGGCACCAGCGAGCGGCGCATCGGGAGCCGCTTCAAACAACAGGTTGATGTTTGAGAGGTCCTTCGAGAGTTTCGTGGTCAGCAGCTTCATGCCCGCTGGCAAGTTTGGCATCTCAAAGGACATGTCGCCGCCCACATTGTTGCGGGTGACATTGACTACCGTGGCATACCGACCACCGCGTGGCACAGCGATGAACTGGCGAATATGGCTGTCGTTGATGTTGTAGTTCGGCGAGGCGAAACGGACGCTCGGCTCCGATGCGGCAAGCTCAATGCGATAGAGGAAGGCTGGGCCGCCACGCTCCAGATGATCAGCTACACGAACGAAGTAATTGCCGTCGGCGGGAATGGCCACCGTGAACTTGGAGTCCAGGCGGCGACGGCCACCACCATCATCATTGCCGCTCAGCGAGCCGCCCTTTTCATTGTAGACATTGACGACAGAGTCGAGGGGCGAACCCAATGCCTGGGCGAAGGCCTGGAACTGCACGCTCTGCCCTTTCTTCAGTGCCAGCTTGAAATAATCTACATCACCGGGCTTTTCGATGATGCCGTTCAGCGCGATCGGATCACTAGCGGACTGCGTCGCTTTGGACTGCTCATCATTCGGCTCGACTTCCAGCGTATTGTCAAAGGCCACGACACGGAAAGGATTCCCCGAGGGGGGCGACTCTTTCGATTTCGGCAGCACCATGTAGTTTGGATCAAACGTGGCGGGCACCTGCACGTCTTCTTCAAACGCCGCGCCAGACTTTTCGATGAACCGTGTCTTCACCACCGATCCAGCCTTACCACCCGCTGGGTAGACCACGTCCGGCCTCACGAAGGAGCCAATGTGCAGGCGATAGAAGTTGTTGCTACCACCGCGATACGACGACTCGCGCACCATGATAGTGTAGTCGCCATCTTGGGGGGCTTCGATACCCACGTAGCCGTCCATGCGGTGCAGGATTGTATCGTCTGATGCTCCCAGTTCGAAGCGCTTGCTATCCAGGATTGCCACATAGGGGTCAAACGGCGTGTAACCCAAGCGCAGTCCGTCCACTTCCACCGCGATCCGCTGGCCCTTTTTGGCGGTAACCTTGTAATAATCGACATCCTCGCTCTGAACGATCCCTTCGACCGTCTGACTGAAGCCGACAACCTGGGGCGCGTTGAAGTCATCATTGGGCTCCTTCTCGAGAACGTTCGGGTATTGCCCGACGAAAAACTGGCGCGCATGGCTGATGCCCGACTTGGTGCGGATGCGGACGGCATGATTCCCGAGCGGCACATCGGGCGCGATGGCAATGGTCGTGGTGACCTTGTTCGCCTCGACCTTCTCCACCTTCTTCATGGTGAAGCCAGGCGACATAAAAATCAGACCGTCGAAGTCAGCCAGCTTGCCACCTGTCACCGTCAGTTGCATCTCCGTGCCGCGCTGGCCGCCATTGGGAATGGTGGAAGAAAACTCAGGATAGGCAGCCTGAACAGCGCCTGCCAGCAGCAGACTAAGTGCGAGAGTCGTGGATCGGATCATGGTCAGATGGAAGGGTAAGGGTCACCAGAAACTACGCCACGGGAATCGCCTTGTTTTCATGGCTCTGCAAGGATTCTGCGCGACTTCTCGCCGCGCCAAGATGCCGCTTGCCACGCCTAGAGCTGTCGCTCACCATCCGGCACTCCATGAGCGACAATAAACCGGAACCCCCGACGCCCGGCACGGCCGAAGAAATCACCCGTAAACTAGAAGAATTCATCAAAAACAGCCTGGGCGGCCAAGTGCTATTCACCCGCGTGGAACGCGCCGCTGGGGAACCCGGTCCCGCTCCACCGGAGGTTGAGGAGCCTGCGGCCGGGGAGCCTGAGGTGCTCGAGTTCAAGCTGAAGCCCGCCGACATCAAGGCTCATCTCGACCGCTACGTGATCCGTCAGGACGATGCGAAAAAGGTCCTCGCCACCGCCGTCTGCGATCACTACAACCATGCCCGCATGCTGCGCGAGTCGGAGAAGACCGGCCAGCTGTTGCCAGAGTTCTCGAAGCAGAATGTGCTCATCATCGGCCCCACCGGCGTGGGCAAGACCTACCTCGTCAAGCACATCGCCGACCTCATTGGCGTGCCTTTCGTGAAGGCCGACGCCACCAAGTTCAGCGAAACTGGCTATGTCGGGGGCGATGTGGATGATTTGGTCCGCGACCTAGTGGCCAAGGCCGGGGGCGATGTCGAGCGCGCTGAGCACGGCATCATTTACCTCGACGAAATCGACAAGCTGGCCACCCTGGGCGACCGCATGGGGCGGGATGTCAGTGGGCGCGGTGTGCAGACCGCCATGCTGAAGCTGATGGAGGAGACCGAGGTCGCCTTGTATCCGCCGAATGACATCCGCACGCAGATGCACTTCATGTTCAACGCGCGGCGCAATACCAAGCCGGATCGCGAAGTCATCAACACGCGCAATATCCTCTTCATCGTCAGCGGAGCCTTCGCCGGGCTGGAGAAGATCATCGAAAAGCGTGCCAGCAAGAGCACCATCGGCTTCATCGCCGCCGCCAGCGCCCAGCCCGGCAGCGAGAGCTTGCTGAAGCAATCACGCACCCAAGACCTGATCGACTACGGCTTTGAGGCCGAGTTCGTGGGCCGCCTACCCGTCCGAGTCATCTGCGAGTCGCTGAAGGCTGACGACCTCTTCCAAATCATGAAGAACAGCGAGGGCAGTCTCATTCGGCAGTTCGAGCGCGAGTTCTCTGCCTACGGCGTCTGCGCCGTGTTTGAAGACAGCGCACTCCACATCATTGCCGAACGCGCCGCCGAGGAGAAGACCGGTGCCCGTGGCCTCGTTACCGCCTGGGAGCAGGTGCTGCGCGACTTCAAATTCGAGTTGCCTAGCCTCGGCCTGCCCGAATTGAAGGTCGATGGTGCACTGGTCAGCGATCCCCAGGCTGCGCTCGCCCGCTGCCGCGAAGAAGCCCAGCACTACCAGCATGACGTGCGCAGCATGGAGGTGCAGGCCTTCGCGGATCAATTCAAGCATGAGCACGGCATCGAGCTGCGCTTCGAGCACGATGCCGTGCGCGCCCTCATCGAGCGCGTGGAGCGGGAAGGCAGCACCGTCCAGGCGCTCTGCTCCCGTGTGTTCAAGGACTACCCTTTTGGCCTGCAACTCATCGCCCGCAATCTAGGCACCAACACGTTCACGCTGAACCGAAGCGCCGTTGGAGACACTGACAAGCACCTCGGCGAACTGGTGGCCCAGTGGTATCGGCCCGCGTGAAGACCTGATCTGTGGAGAAGTGGAGAGGTCGAGAAGTGAGAAGACAAACTCGCCTGCCACACTTCTCCACCACTCAATATCTCACTTCTCTACATTCCCCTCCCCATGCCCCGCTTGAAACCCTCTGCCCTCCTCATTGGCATCATCGTCTGCGTGCCGGTGCTTGCCCTCCATCGACTGGATTTGTTCGACGAAATGAGCGGCGCACTGCTCCGCCTGTATCGCCAGCCGTTTCATGCCAGCGATCTGCACACGGTGCCTCTGCTTCAGTATGCGTGGCACACCGGATTGGCGTTCCTTTGCGCGTGGGTGTGCTTGGAACTGCCAATGCAGATCCAGCGCTTTGCGTTCCTGTTCGCTATTACCTTTACCACGGTGCTCATGTCACCCGTGCTTGCTTTGAGCGGCGTGTTGTTTGAGCCGTTCTCAGGCATCCTGGCAGCCCTGGGCGCGGGCTTGCTCGGCATCGCCTTCAGCGGCACGGAGAAGGGACGGCGCGAGCACCTGTTTCGCCAGTTCTTCATCGGCCGCATCAATGAGGATAGCTATGCCGAGCTGATTCATGATCACGAGCCCGTGCATCTCACGGGCAAGCGGGATGTCACCTCCCTTACCTGCCGTATCCTCAACAGCGCCGAACTCGCCGCCGGTCATGAACCGCAGTCCGTCGAGCTTATGAGTTCCGCCTTCCTCAAGGCCGTGTCTGACTTCTTGGTCCAGCAAGGTGCCTACCTCGACATCTGCAACTCCCAAGGCATCACCGTGCAGTTCGGGTTTCCCGTCGCTCGCGAAGATCACGCCCAGGAGGCCTGTCGCGTTGCCCTCGCCCTGGACAAGTTCTTGCACGAGTTGGAGACGGAGATCGACAAGCGCTGGCTGCGTCGCCCGGTCGTCGGCATCGCCCTGAGCAGCGGCCCCGTTTTGTGCGGCCTCATCGGTCACGGTGCCTTCCAGTTCTACAGCGTGATCGGCGAGCCCTCCGAGTTCAGCCGCCGCCTGTGCAACATGAACGGCGTCTATGGCAGCCGCCTCATCCTCGCCACCAGCACCTTCGCCGCCGTGAAGACCTCCGTCGAGGTCCGCCCCCTGGAACTCGTCGCCACCCCCGGCCACACCGTCCTGCGCGAGGTCTATGAGCTGCTCGGCGAAAAGGGCAGCCTCACCCCTGAGCAAGCCACCGCCCGCGATGCCTTCTGGGAAGGCGTCGTCGCGCTACGTCAAGGCGATGGCCTCAATGCCAAGGCCAAGCTCAACAAAGCCACGCTCAAGGACCACGACGACCCGCCGCTGAGCTACTTCCTGGAGCGCGCGGAAAGCCTCGGCAAAGACAAGCCGCATGTGGTGAAGAGCGAGCAGGCGTCGTGAAGTGATGCGTCACTCCTTTCCGCAATATCAGCTAGTGTAGTCCGCCCAACGGATTGCAATTTATGAGGCGACTCAGGCGTTTAAGATTCCATGCGACTCGCCCCCATCATTTTGTTAACCGCCATGGAACGCAAGA
>Ga0247831_1004674_pt1 | contig 17943 bp, 24 predicted proteins | sample LaCruzMarch2015__9_FD_192406 | JGI IMG/M metagenome (GOLD analysis project Ga0247831, IMG submission 192406) | Freshwater microbial communities from meromictic Lake La Cruz, Castile-La Mancha, Spain - LaCruzMarch2015_1m | ecosystem: Environmental > Aquatic > Freshwater > Lake | place: Spain... | reverse complement strand
CTTGCATCAGCACGAAACCAAACGAAAATCACCCCACCATCCGCATGATGGTTTTAACGAATCAGCGGACATCCCCCAGATTTTCAATGCCAGCCGCCATCACCAGCCTGCCGCTGCGGATGATCGCAGCGTGGGTGCAGAGCTGAGTCACATGTTCCATCAGATGCGAGGAAAACAGAATGGTCGTAACGCGTGCGGATTCTTCGCGCATCAGATGATAGAACAAATGCGTGGACTCCACACATTGCGCCCCAACAGTCCACAAAGTTGTCCAGCAGGAACGCTCAGTGAGATGTCCTTGAGCACATGCTTATCCCCATAATTCTTGACGACGTGGTCGATGTGGACAAGCGGCGCGTCAGAGTTGGGCGTGGGGCACGGGCGCAGGTAAAAGGGTTCATCCGTCTAGTGAGAATTCGGGAAGACTTGCGTTTGGTTTCATCTGTTACTTCATAAACGTCCAATTACGACCGAACCATGCACCCGCTACTTCTCTCTCTCGTCCTCGCCTTGCCCGCTCTCGCTGCCGCCCCAATCAAAGTCCTCATCATTGACGGCCAGAACAACCACAAGTGGGCCGAGACCACGCCGGTGATGAAACACGCCCTGGAGACCAGCGGCATCTTCACCGTGACGGTGAGCACCGCGCCTGCGAAGGCCGACCCCAAAGCCACGCCTGAAGCGAAGGCCGCGCTCAAGGCACACTGGGAAAGTTGGAAGCCAGAGTTCAGCGCACATGACGTGGTGCTGAGCAACTATAACGGAGAGCGCTGGCCAGCGGGCGTAGAGAAAGCCTTCGTGTCCTACGTTTCCAACGGCGGCGGTTTCGTCTGCGTGCACGCGGCGAACAACAGCTTCTCCGACTGGCCCGAATACAATACCATGATCGGGGTCGGCGGATGGGGCGGACGCACGGAGAAATCCGGTCCCAAACTCTACGTCGTCAATGGCAAGCTGATGCGCGACACCTCCCCAGGCAAGGGCGGCAACCATGGTCCGCAGCATGAGTTCGCCATCACCATCCACAACACGGAGCATCCGATCACCAAGGGCATGCCGCCCGTGTGGATGCACAGCAAGGACGAACTCTACGACAGCCTGCGCGGCCCGGCAGAGAATCTGGAAGTGCTGGCCAGCGCCGTCGCCCCAACCACCGGCAAGGCCGAGCCCATGATGCTGGTCCTCAGCTACGGCAAGGGCCGTGTCTTCCATACGCCTATGGGCCATGCGAACTACTCCATGGCGTGCAAGGGCTTCCAGGAAACCCTAGAGCGTGGCACGGAATGGGCTGCCACTGGCAAGGTCGAACGCACGGCCTCTCTACCCACCGACTTCCCTACCGCTGACAAAGTTTCGCCACCGTCCCCGCAGTAATCTGCCTCGCAGCCAAGCTCAAATCCCCTCTCTCACTCCACTCGACCCTTAATGCCCAAGCTTTCCGAAATCGGCGAAGATGAACTGGTCAGCCGCCTGATCCAAACCCTGCCCAACGACCGCACGATTCTCACAGGTCCCGGAGACGACTGCGCCGTGGTGCAGCGCCCCAATGAACACCTGCTGTTGAAGGTCGACGCCATGGTTGAGGGCGTCCACTTCCTGCGCAGCGCGGCCCCCGCCTTGATCGGACGTAAGGCCCTGGCCCGTGCCATCAGTGACGTGGCCGCCATGGGTGGGGCACCCAAGTATGCCATGGTGACGCTGGTCCTGCCCTCCGATTTGGAATTCAGCTTCGTGCTGCAGATGTATAAAGGCATGGTCGCACTGGCAGAGGAGTTCGGCGTCAGCATTGTGGGTGGCGAGACCACGCGCGGTCCCTGCATCATGATCTCCGTCACCGTCACGGGCGAGATCGTGCGTCGAATCACCCGAAATGGAGCCGAAGCAGGTGATGTGTTATTCGTAACCGGATTGCTAGGTGGCTCTCTCCAAGGGCGGCACCTCACCTTCCAACCCCGCGTGAGGGAGGCTCAGTGGCTGGTGCACAATCTACCGCCGACTTCCATGATGGACATCAGCGATGGTTTGGCCAAAGACCTACCACGACTCGCACGCGCTTCGGGGCTCGACTTCATCGTGCAAGAGGACTACCTGCCATGCACCCCAGGCTGCACAGCGGAGCAGGCCTGGTCCGATGGCGAGGACTATGAGTTGCTGTTCACCGTCTCCCCCAGCCGAGCGCCCGATATGCTGGAGGCGTGGGAGCAGATGTTCCCTGACCTGTCCGTCATGCCCATTGGTAAACTGGTGAAGCAGGGCGAAGGTATCCCACCCAATTTCGCGCGCCAAGGTTGGGACCACTTTACTCAAAAGAAATGACTAAGCATCTCGCGACTCCTGAAGACACGCTCGCCTTTGGCAAGTCCTTGGCAGCGCATTTAAAAGCAGGCGATGTCATCGCGCTCTGTGGCCAACTCGGTGCGGGCAAGACGCATGTGGTCAAAGGATTGCTCACGGGCCTAGACTCGTCCGAGGAGGTCACCAGCCCCACGTTCAGCCTCGTGCACGAGTATCAGCACGCGCGGCTGCCGTCGTTTCACTTCGACTTCTACCGCATGAAGCATGAGGCTGAGTTGCTCAACATCGGCTGGGACGAATACCTGGACGAACCCGGCATCGTCATCGTGGAATGGGCGGACCTCTTCCCTGCCCTGCTACCGCCACACACGCAGTGGTTTCGTTTGGAAGCCTTGCCAGAGGGCGGTCGCCGTGTTACGCGCACGGCATGAGCAGCCTCCTCGCCATCGACCTATCCACCCCACGCGGCCACATTGCCGTGCTACGCGCTGATGGGGTGCTCTACGAGCAGGACTTCACCAGCCATCGCTCGCACAACGCTCTCCTCTATGCACCGCTGGCCGAGGCTTTGGAGATCGCTGAGCCGGACCTGACCAAAGTCATCATCGGCACCGGCCCCGGCAGTTATACGGGCGTGCGTATTAGCATCGCGGCTGCGCAAGGCGTGGTCTTGTCGCGCGGTGTGCCAGTGGTGGGCCTACCCAGCCTGATCGCGCTGAGCGAAGAGGCTGAGTACCTTGTCGTGGGCGATGCCCGCCGCGGTAAATTCTACACCAGCCACATCAGGGCTGGCTTGTTAATCGAAGGCATCACCTTACACGATGAAGCAGGATTTCGCGCTTGGTTGGAAGCGCACTCTACCCTCCCCTGCTACACTAGCGACGCCGCCGCCCCATTGCAGATCGAGCGCATCCGCAGCACGCCCCCGAGCGCCGTTTTGCTCGCACGCCATGGACTGGACGTCACCGAATCCGACCACGACCTGGAGCCGATCTACGTGCAAGACGCCTTCATAACCAAGTCCAAGCCACGGGTTCCTTAAGGCAGCTAGCCGGGACAATTGTCTCCACTGACCGAGACTCCCCGCACCCAAGCTGAAGAAAATGCACAAACCAGAGGCGCGGCTTTCAATCTTGTTTATTTTGACTGCCCTATGACTGCCGTCGCCACCATCGAAGAAAAGATTCAAGAACTCTGCGAAGCCATCGTCGCTGACGAAGAAGTGAAGATCGCCCGTGAACACGCCGAGGCTTTCCTGGCCGACGAAGACGCGGTCAGCCTCTACCGCCAGATGGCCAGCCTGGGCCGTTCTTTGCACCAAAAGCAGCACAACGGCGAAGAGCCCACTCCCACCGAAGAGCGGGAGTTCAATGACCTGCAAAACCGCTGCGACGCGCACCCGATGATCGTCGCCTTCACCGAAGCCCAGCAAGTGCTGCAAGGAATCGCCGAGACAGTCAGCGGCTATGTCAGCAAGACACTTGAGCGCGGCCAGGTCCCGACGGAAGAAGAAGTCTGGGGCAAGAGCGGCGGCGGATGCGGCGAAGGCTGCGGCTGCCACTAAGCTCCCCGATTGACCAAAAACGCTTGCCCGGTGGGATCCGATTCCACCGGGCTTTTTTGCGCTGCGATCACCTCACACCACCGGACCTGCTACCCCCTTCCATTTAGCATGCCATTCGCGGTAAACGATGGGCGAGATCTCGCTTGGCTTGATCTCGCTTTTGCCGCCCCAGAATACGTTCGTGTAGTCGCAGGGAATGCCCACGTCGGCGAGGTGCTTGTCGATGGCGGCTTTGTGCTCAAGGACTAGATCTCGGTCCGAGCCATGGACGACACCCATGATGTTAACGCTGCCAAAGCGAGGGCCGCCCTCGCGCCAGTAGCAGTGGGTCATGATGGTGTGACGACCAACTTCACCACCACCGCGTTCCTCCATGCCGACCGGCACGCGCCAGTGGAATAAGCCATTGAAGCGGGTGACCCGAACACCAGTGGACGAAGGTTTGACGTGCTCCAGGAAGGTCGAGAAGCGGCCCAGCACGCCTTTGCAGTCCAGGCTCTCGGCCACCTGACAGAAGCGCTCCAGGCTCACACCGGCCTGATCGGCACGCGCGGCCCAGGGCTCGCCACTGATCTCGTCGATGCTGAGTTCCCCCTTGAGAGCGAGCAGCACTTTCCATTCTTCATCGGTCAAGGGCACGACCTCTGTGGTCATCATCTTAGCCGGTTCATCGCCGCGCTCGCCGATCTCCATCGTCTTGCGGCGCACGTGGCCGACTCCGAGAGCGAAGATGCCCTTGGCCGGCATGAGCAGGTATTCCTCCGCCCCGGTCAGGCGCTTCAAAACCTCGGCATGCTCGGCCACCTCAACGCCTTGGGGAGTCTTCAGCGTGGTCCACAAACGATAGTCGCTGCCGGACACCTCGCGGTCGGTCGAACGAATGACCACATGCCCGCTGAACGGGTCTTCCTTAAACATGAACTCAAAGATGGCATCCAGCTTGTCCGCTGGGACTTTCCAGGCCACCAGCGCGCCTTCGGCCAGCTTATTCGCGAGCAGGGTCTGACGCACACGACGCACCACTCCGCCGGCAACCATGGCCCGGATACGCTCGATGACCGTGTCCAACTCGACGCCACTTTGCTCAGCGATCGCGTGAAAGGGATGACGCAGGAAGCCACGAATGCGGTCCTCGGATACAGCGAGGATCTTGGCATTGGTTTCTTCAGTGTGTTCGATAGGAATCGTGGCAGTCATGGGGCGCGCACTATGAGTGGGGCGACGCAACGTGCAAACATCTATGCCATGCGGATTTTGTCCCGTTTCAGAACAAAAAGCCCGCAGCCTTTCGACTGCGGGCTCGGACCCGGTGGTCGCAACGCGCGACCTGCCGAGGTTAGTTGATTTCGATGCGACGGGGCTTGGCTGCCTCGCGAATCGGCAAGTTCAGCGTAAGCACGCCATCGGCGAGCTGGGCCACCAACTCGTCCTCGTCGACCGGCGCATTGAGCTTCAGGCGAAGCACATAGCCGAGGTCATTCAGTTCCCGGTGCAGTGGCTTCCAGTTTTCTGGCGCGGCAGCCTTGCGTTGACCTTGGATCGTCAGCACGTCTTGGTCATAGTCGATGCTGAGCGCGTCCTTGGGCACGCCGGGCAGTTCCACACGGATCGTGTAGGCGTCGGTGGCGCTTTGGACTTCATAGCGAGGCTTGCGCAGCAGCTGGCTGGCAACGGTGGGGGATGGGCATGGAGCAGTCATCGTGTAGATAAGGTAGTTTAGGCGGTTTGAACTGAGGGTTAGGCGATTTGGATAGTTCGCGGCTTGCGCTGCTCTTGCTTGGGCAGCGTGACGGTTAGCAGACCGTCTTCCAGCTTGGCCGCAATACGCTCGGAGGCGACGCTATCAGGCACAGTCACGGAGCGTGTCAGGCTGTGAGTCTGCTCGCCTTCGGCCGACTTGTCAGCCCGCTCGAAGCTGACGGTCAGCTGGCGATCGTGCAGCTCGACCTTCACGGCTTCCTTTTTCACACCCGGCACTTCGAAGCGGGCATAGTAGCTGTCGGCGTCTTCAAAGACATCGGTCGCTAGTCGGGCAGGAGCGGCGCTTGAGAAACCAAGATCAAAGAGATCTCTGAGCGCAGGGAAACCAGCGAGGGGAGTCCGCAGCCAAGGACCAAAATCGGCGATCTGGCCAGCGGTATAGTTAGCAGGGGTGCAACGTGTGAGTTTCATGGGTGATTTGGATTGGTTTAGAAGTTCCTTTTGACGGAACCAACCTTTCGCAAATCATATGCCAAACCCTACTACACCGCCATAACCCCTGATAAATCAAGGCCTCCAGCCCATTCAACTCAAAAACCCCAACAAACCTAATGAGCCATTACGACACATTCACCAACTAACAGTAGTTTTTGAATGCGCACTTTTGTCCCACTCAAAACACACTCACCACCAACAGCTCGCCACCGCCCAAAGCCCCACGATCATGCACCAACTCCTTGAGTAGATCACGCAACTGAGCGCAACTCAGTCCCACTGCACGTAGACGGCAGGTCGCCAGCGGAACCGCTGTGTGATGCGTGACGGGCGACACACTCTGCAATGGCCGAGCGAACTGGAACTGCGCATTTGCCCCACGCTTGTGGCAAGCCGTGGCAAAATCGCACGCCAGCGACTGCAAAACCTTGGTCAAGCGGCGAGCGGAGCCACGAGGATTCTCACTGCCCGCAAGAATGGCTACCGCCGTAATCTCAGCCACATCAGCCGCACTCGGCGCAGACACCATTTCATCCTTCTCAATGCGGCGAATCTCCAGAGCTGCCGGCTGCGCCATGGCCACCATCCACGCATGCGCAGCCGCAATCGGGGTCAGAGCCCTGGGCTCGTCCACCATCAATTCGAACTTACCCACCGAAACATCATCACAGCCCGCGCCCAGACGGCGCAACTGCATGACCATGTGACCGGAAAGCTCAGCCATGCGCTCCCACATCAAACCTGAAACGAGTGGGGCAATCATAGCGGGCGGCAATGGTAGCGGAGAGGTGGAAATATCGGAGGCATTAATGGGTTGGCGAGCGGTAGCAGGATTCATAGTCGTAGCGTGGTCAGGGAGTTAGAGTTGAGCCAAGGGATCTTGGGCGAGGTATTCAAAGGACAAGGACAGACAGCGCTCCCCCTCAGGCAGTTCCACATCGGTCGGCCCCGCATTGATCAGCGCAAAAGTGATCGCCCCACGGAATCCGGGCTCCAGCAGGCGCTGGTGAAAGCAGTGCAGGAACTTATCCGCCCACTGCTCCGTCAGGCCATTCACATGCGCCCGCACTCGCAAGGACAACACCAAGCTCTCCCGTGTGCTCAGTGTCACCATCTGACCGCGCTTCAGCACCAGCCCCGGCTTGGTCATCACACTCGTCGTTTCTGCACTGCCAGAGGTGTGCAGGTAGCCGCGCAACCCGACTGTCAGATGCAAACTCGTCGCCAGCAGGCGCTCACGATCACGAGTTGGGTCAAAGGGCACCACTTCCAGCGCTCCAGCCTTCATTGCCCCCTCGATCTCATGGTCGACCAAGGTGTGCGCCCCGCGCAGATCGAGCGCATTGTGGAAATCCTCAATCGTCGCCGCCATGCGTGCCGCACGACCATCGACACTGTTCTGCCACGCCTCAAAGTCACGCTGCACACCCTCCCAGAACTCGGGCTTCGTTTCAAGCAAGGGCTGCAAGCGCAGGCGCAGATCCGGCCCCAAGGGATACTTGCCATTGATCACGCCATTCAGGTAAGGCCGCGTCAAACCCAGCTTTGTCGCTGCTTCTGTCTGATTCATGCCCCGCTCGCGCAGCAGTTCATCGAGCATATCGCCAGGAGATTTGGGAGGAGACTTAACCATGCTTGGATTTTGATCTGACTGTCAGATAAATCCAGAACAAATTTCAAAATCAAGCTTCTTAACTCATGATATTTCGGAGTTATTAATTAATGATTTGTGAATAACTACCTCTCTTTCCTTGTTTTTCAGATATTTTAAGCCCAAGCTTCAGCAAAGCTCGATTATCATCACAACTTTTAAATGTCATATTTCTTTCACCTGACAATTCAAACGCCTGCGGCTTATGCTTCGCGATTTTCCCCTTCCCACTTCGGTGGATTTTGCCCACCAACTCCTCACTGACCGGCTGCAACCCGGCGACTGGGTGGTCGATGCCACCGCCGGTAATGGGCACGACACGGCCTTCCTGGCCCAACGGGTCTCCCCCACGGGCAGGGTTTTTGCCTTTGATGTGCAGGCAGAAGCGATCGTATCCACCCAGGCGCGCCTGGAGACCGCTCAAATGGGGACGCTTTGCACACTGATTCATGCTGGCCACCAGACCCTGGCTGAGCATTTGCCCCAGGAGAGTCATGGCAAGATCGCCGCCTTCGTGTTCAATCTTGGCTGGCTACCAGGCCATGACAAGACCTGCATCACTCGCACCGAGACGACCCTGCAAGCCATTGGTCTGGCCCTCGAATGGCTGTGCGTGGGCGGCGTGATGACCGTCGTGGCCTATCCAGGCCATGCAGGCGGCGATACCGAAGCCTCCGCTGTGGGCGGCTGGATGTCTGCCCTGCCGTCCAACGCCTATGAAGTGCGGCATCTGCGCCCTGCGAACCGCCAAGGCAAAAGCCCCGAGTGCTGGGCGGTGCGCAAGCGCTAGGCGACCATCAATACATCACCCGCAGCAAGTAAAGACCCTCAGGCGGCGCACAATGGTGTGACTTGAGTCCGTCGGGCTCACTAAGCAAGCTGGCGAACCATTCCGTCGTCGCTCGGCCACGGGCGACGTGGATGAGCGACCCCGTGATCAGGCGCACCATTTTGTAAAGGAACCCGTCGCCCTCGAATTCGAGCGTCAGTAAGCCATCCGCTTCAGTGGCCTGGGCACGAAAAATGGTGCGCGTCGTCGCGGCGGCGCCACCACGTTTACGCGCGTCGTTGAAGTCACCGCGATTCGCCGCCAGCCGCGCAAAGTTGTGCTTACCCACGAGGAGATTGAGACAGGTCTGGAGAGCGTTGTTATCCAGGTCGCCGTAGACAAGCCATGCCCGATTCGCCTCAAACGGGCTCAGCGGCGCGACACGGGAAATGCGATAGCGGTAGATCTTACCCTTCGTTTGATACCGAGCATGGAAATCGGGCGCGGCCTCTTCGCAGTTCAACAACCGAATCTCAGGCGGCAGCACACAATTGACCGCCCGCACCCAGTTCTCCCCTGCCATCTTGATTTCCGCAGGCACATCGGCGTGGGCGATCTGTGCCAGCGCATGGACGCCACGGTCTGTGCGACCGGAGCCCTCAATACGAATCGGAGATTTCGCCACCATACTGAGCGCCTTCTCCACCAAGTCCTGCACGCCCATGCCTTCTGTCTGGCTCTGCCAACCCTGCCACGGCGTGCCATCGTAGGCGATAGTGAGTCGGAGACGTTTGATCACTTTCGGCGACGCTGGGGTTGCTCATCCAGCCAAGGCATGTCTGTGGCATCGTCTGGCAAGAGATAGCCGGAAGGCCCCCGCTGGCTATTCAGGTAGTCTTGCAAAATGACCGTGGCGGCAAGCTGATCGACCAGGCCTTCTTTCGGATTGATTTCATGCCCTTCACGTTTCAGAGCGCGCTCGGCCGTCTTCGATGACAATCTCTCATCGACAAACTCGATGGGCACCTCATGTAGCAGAGCCTTGCCCAATGCATCTGCAAAGCGTTCCGTGCGCTCGGCTGCAGCACCGCGCCCCCCGCTCATCAGCATGGGTAAGCCCACGATGATCTTCCCCACCTGCTTCTGCTTCACAACACGCAGGATTTCAGCAATCAAGGTGGCACCATTTGACAAGGTCGTCAGCGGATTGGCCACCAACTCCATGTCGTCACTGAGAGCGAGGCCCACACGCACGGTGCCGTGGTCGATGGCGAGAATGCGGGGCATGAAAAAAGTATTCAGTGATTAGTGATTAGTGCCAAAAACTGCCGTGAAAACTAAACACCAAGCACTCATTACTATCCCCATCACCGCAGTTCCGACGGCAAGCCATCCACCAGCTTCTTGATGCTCTCCGCATGCGCCTTGCTAGTGACCAGCAAGGCGTCTTTGGCAGCCACGACGATCAGGTCCTGGACCCCAAGCAAGGCGATGTGCTGGCCCGTCTGCGAGAAGATGATGTTGTTGCTCGCGTCGAACTGCGCGAGCTGGCAGTTGTGCTTGTTGCCGTGCTCGTCGGTATCCAGGTAGCGCCCCACACTGGTCCAGTTGCCAACGTCATCCCAGTCAAAGGTGGCCTCAATGTTGAGCACGCGGCTCGCCTTTTCCATCAACGCATAATCAATGCTCAGTTTCGGCAGCTTGCCGAACTGCTTCTTGATCGTGGCTGCGAAGTCCATGCTCTTGCGCACTTCGGCAACAAAGTCGGCCAGCATCGGCGCGTGGCGCGACAGTTCACTGAAAATAGCTGGTAACGTCCAAATGAACATGCCTGCGTTCCAGGAGAAGTTGCCTTGCGCAATGAAGTGCTCGGCAAGGTCGGGGTTCGGCTTCTCGCGGAAGCAGGCGACTTCCCATACCGACACACTCTCCTTGACGCCCGAAAAGGAAACCCGCTTCCCCCGCTCCACGTATCCGTAGCTCGGACAAGGCCACGTGGGCTTGATTCCAATGGTCACCAAGCCACTGCTGGCCTCCGCCGTTTCAGCGGCTCCGATAAGCACCTTGTGAAAGGCGGCAGTGTCCTTGATCAAATGATCGGCTGGCAGCACCATCATGGTCGCTTGCGGCTCACGCGCGGCGATCCAGCCCACGCCCAGGGCGATCGCGGGAGCGGTGTCGCGCTTTTCAGGTTCGGCAATGATGTTCTCCTTGGGCAGGTAAGGCAGCAGCTTGCGCACCGCCGCTTCTTGCTGCGAATTCGTCAGCACCAAGATGTTCTTCGTTGGCACCACACCCTCCAGACGCTCCACGGTCAGCTCCAACAGGGTCTTGTCGCCGAAAAGTCTCAGCAGTTGCTTGGGCAGGGCATCGCGACTGATTGGCCAAAAACGTTGACCGCTTCCACCTGCAAGGATTAGCGCATAACGAGGGGGCGAAGCTTTCAAACTCATGACTGACCATGACTCCGCACTAGGCGCATGAGCAAGCATTTTCCGCTTTAGGCTCGCCATCAAACGCATATATTCACCGATGCTCGCGAACCCAGAAAGCCCGTATACGAACTACAACAACTATGCCGCCTCCATCGCACCTGCCGCCATCGGCTGCGCTTTGGGCCTGCTCTTCGGGCGTGGCATGGAGCGCCGCTCATCGAATGTCGCTGCTCTGGTCTTGCTGGCCACCGGCGCTGTGGTTGCCGCCCCAGCCATCGCGGATCTGATCCAGGCCGCTGCCAATCGCCCTGGTTCTGCCCGGGCCAGCCGCAAACGCCTTCAAAGCATCCGCAATTCAGGGCTGCCAGACGTGGATACCGAAGGCTTCTTCATTGATGACGTGCCCTTGACGACCCGCTAACCGACACGGGGCGACGGCTACAAGCCGCTGATCCTTGAAAACAACAAAGGCGGCTCTCACGGGCCGCCTTTGTTTTGGGAATCTTAGCCTGCGAGAATGTTACTCGCCAATCTTCGCGCTGGTGATCGAGATCGGATCGACCGGCACGTCGCCATGGCCATTCTTGCTGGTGGTCGGCACGCTGACGATGGCGTCAATGACGTCCAGCCCCTTGGTGACCTTGCCAAAGACGGCATAGCCGTAGCCACGCGGATCAGGGCTGCTGTAGTTGAGGAAATCGTTGTCCTTCACGTTGATGAAGAACTGGCATGTCGCGCTGTCCACCACGTTGGTGCGGGCCATGCAGATGGCACCACGCAGGTTCTTCAGACCGTTGGCAGCCTCGTTCTTGATCGGGGCATCGGTTGGCTTCTGCTGCATGTCAGCGGTGAAGCCACCGCCCTGGATCATGAAGCCAGGAATGACGCGATGGAAGATGGTGCCCTCGTAGTGGCCCTTCTTCACATAGTTCACGAAGTTCGCGGTTGAGATCGGGGCCTTCACAGGATCAAGCTCCAGTTCGATAGTGCCCTTGGTGGTTTCGAAGATGATTTTCACAGGCGTGGTTGCAGCAGCAGGTTCAGGTTTCGGTTTGGTGGCAGGTTTCGCTTCTTGGGAGAAGGAAGGCGACGCCCAGGCAAGGCCCAGAGCGATGACGGCAAGACACTTGATGATGGGTTTCATAGAGGACCGCGAATGAGGCGCAGACCGCTGCCTTTTCAAAGGAAAACATCGCTACCCAGCTTCCTCTCGTTCCTCCCCAAAAACGATCCGATCATGTGAACAGGATATGCGTCCCAGCACCGGCGGACTCGTTGTAGAAATCACCCACGGTCAGCACGCCATCGACGCGGTCCATGAGATCCTCCTTCTTCAGCTTGAACATGTCCATCGCCAGCTTGCAGGCATAAATCTTGCCGCCGGAGTCGGAGATGAGCTCCAGAAACTCGCGCACGGGCGGGATGTCGAGCTTCTCCATCTCCTTGTTCATAAGATGCGTGGCAAAGGCCGACACGCCGGGAATCGCGCCCATCACGGTCGGGAATGGAATCGTCATCGGCAGGCCAAGCATCGGCATGGCCATGTTCAGCGCAGAATTGCCCACGGTGGACACCTTGAGGCTGTCGAGCGTCTTGTTCGCCAGCGCATTCAGGCCAAAGAAGGTGAAAAACAGCGACGCCTCGATGCCCTCCATGCGGGCACCATTCGCCATGATCAGTGCCGGGTAAATCCCATCCAGTGAGCCTCGGCTCACGATGATGGACATTTTCTTCACGGGTTGTTTATCGTCGGTCATAAAGTTCTTGGTTCTTGGTTCTTGGTTGGATCAAATGCAGCCCACCGGCTTCGGGATGCCGGCGATCTTCGAGGACTTCTTCAGCGGGCCGCCGGGGAAGAGGTCGTAGAGCTCTTTGGTGGTCACAACGCCGCTCTTACCCATGCTGCGAATGGTCAGTGCCGCGCCTTTGGCCTGCTGCTCACGCAAATAGCGCACGACCTTCATGTGGCCATCGCCAAGTGCGCCGATGCCTTCATCCACCGCAATGGCAGCGGCGATGGACTCGTTCCACTGCGACATGTCCGTGAGGTAGCCTTCTTCGTTCACGTCGATCTCTGTTCCTGCGATGTTCTTTTTCATGGTGGGTTATGCATTGAGCGGTTTCTTCTTTTGTCGACTGATCCCCAGTAACGGCCAGGCTTTGAGCAGCACATTCCAATACACATAACGGAAGGCGAGTTTACCGAGGTGGTTGAGCCGCGACTCTTCGAGCAGCTTCATGGGGCCGAAGGAGAAAGGGAAATTCCCCTCGTGCGGCTCATACTCGTAATTGAAATCGATGAGCAGCGCCTTGCCGTTGCCGGATTCGATGAAGCAGTTAGAGTGGCCGTCGAATTCTTCCTTCAGTGGCTCGCCTTGGATGTGACGCATGACGTTGTCGGCGAGTGTTTCGCTTTCAAAATGCGCCACAGAGCCTGCTTTCGACGCAGGGACGTTCGTTGCATCGCCGATGACGAAGACGTCCGGGTGCTGGAGCGATTGCAGAGTGTGTTTGTGCGTCGGGATGAAGTCGAGGGCGTCGCCGAGGGCGCTGCGGCGCACGGCTTCGTCTCCCATATTTGTCGGCGTCGTCACCAGCAGGTCGTAAGGCACCTCGCGACCGTCAAAGCACATCAGCTTGTCGTTCTCCTGATCAACCTTCTCGGCCACGAAGTCGGTGACGAGTTCGATTCCCTTGTCGCTGAGCAGATGACCGAGCTTTTTCGATGATTTCGGCTTGGTGAAGGCTCCGGAGAGCGGCGTCACGTAGGTCAGCGTGACTTTGTCGCGGATGCCGCGCTCGCGGAAAAAGGTGTCAGCGAGGAAGGTGAACTCCAGCGGAGCCACCGGGCACTTGATCGGCATCTCATTGATATGCACCACCACGCGGCCGCCGGTGAAGGTTTTGAGCTTCTCCCGCAGCGCTTTGGCTCCATCCAGCGTGTAGAAATCATGCACGTTCACACGCCATTTGGGTCCCAGCATGCCCTCGGTCTCCTCCGGAGCCGTGCGGCAGCCGGTGGCGACAATGAGGAGGTCATACTTCAGCTCGCGACCATCTTTCAGCGTCACCGCATGATCATGCGGCGTGATTTGATCCACTTCCGCCTGCACGAACTCGACGGCGTGCGGCATGAAATCCCGCGTCTTCCGCACAATCTGGCTCTCCTCATACAGACCAAAGGGCAAAAACAGAAAGCCCGGCTGGTAAAGATGCTTTTCAGAGCGATCCACCACCGTCATGCGCCACTCCGAGGCACGCAGGCGACGGCGCAGATGGTTCGCCATTATGGTGCCTGCGGTGCCGCCGCCGAGAATCAGTAGATGCTTGTTCATGGTGCTAAATTCCTTATCTTGCGTCACCTTTATATGAGCGTATGCTCATATGCAATAATTAACACCTACCCGATCTTGTCCACCATGAGCCACACTCTCGAATCCGACCTGCGGGGCATCATCCAGCCCTGCCCAGCTTGCGGCACCGCAAACCGCATCGCTTATACGAACCTCGATAAGCAAGGGCGCTGCGGCACGTGCAAAGAGACGCTGCCCCGCATCACCGAACCGGTCGTGGTGAGCGGTGCCGAGCCCTTTGCAGCGCTTGTTTCACAAAGCCCGCTGCCTGTGGTGATCGACTTCTGGGCACCCTGGTGTGGACCTTGTCAAATGATGGCCCCCGAGTTCGCCAAGGCCGCTGCGCAAGGCGCTGGTGAAGCCGTTTTCGTCAAGGTGAACACCGATGATGAACCGCACATTGCCTCGCAATTCCGCATCCAGGGGATTCCGGCTTTTGCCTTGATCAAGAACGGCAAGTTCGCAGCCCAGACCTCTGGCTTCCAGCCGTCCGCCCGATTGCTTTCGTGGGCGCGACAGGTTGTCTGAAGGCGCGGGAAACATTCTCCGTATCTTGATTGGTGCGCAGGTCAGCGGCATGAGGGCCACTCCATTTTCGCCAAATAGATTGGTCGTAGCAACCGGGGCATACACCCCATGGCAGCGCAGCGCCGAGTCAACCACCGTGCTCACCCGACACACCATGAAAGCGATCCAAGTCTACGATCCAGCCATGTGCTGCTCCACTGGCATATGCGGCACGAACATTGATCCTGATCTGGTCAATTTCGCCGCCCTGCTTGCTCAACTCGCCAACCAAGGCGTCAAGATCGAGCGCCAGAACCTGGGCCAGCAACCCATGGCTTTCGCTCAGAACACCGTCGTGAAAGAGGCTCTGCAAAATGAGGGCACCGCAGCTCTGCCGCTTATCTTCCTGGATGGCGACGTCTACATGAAAGGCCGCTACCCGAATCATGATGAGCGCCCCGTGTTCTTCCGCGCCGCGCTTGGCATCCCCGAGGAGGCCGCCCCGTGAAACTGCCGCCTTATCAACCAGAGGCCGCTACCTCGACTCGCTTCCTCTTTTTCACTGGCAAGGGCGGCGTGGGCAAAACGTCGCTCTCATGCGCGGCGGCGCTCATGATTGTCGATGCTGGCAAACGCGTGCTCCTCGTGAGCACGGACCCGGCTTCGAACCTCGACGAAGTGCTGGAGACGAAGCTCACGAACAAGCCCACCCCCATCACAGGAGCACCGGGGCTGGATGCGATGAATATCAACCCCGTCGAAGCCGCCGCCGCGTATCGCGAGCGTCTCATTGGCCCCATGCGTGGGCTGCTGCCAGAGGCAGCGCTGCGTAGCATGGAGGAGCAACTTTCAGGCTCCTGCACGGTCGAGATCGCTGCGTTTGATGAATTCTCCGGACTCATCGGCAATCCCGAGACCGCGAAGGACTATGATCATGTGATCTTCGACACCGCCCCAACGGGCCACACGCTGCGCCTGATGAGTCTGGCGAAGGCTTGGGATCAATTTCTCGACCAGAACACCAGCGGCACATCCTGTCTCGGACCGCTCGCCGGTTTGGAAAAGCAGCGCGTCATTTATGAAACCACAGTCAACACGCTAGCCGATGCGAAAGCCACGACGCTCGTGCTCGTGAGTCGTCCCCAGGGTGCGGCGCTACGCGAGGCGGAACGCACTTCCAAGGAACTGCGTGCCATCGGCGTGGGCAATCAATGCCTCGTGGTCAACGGCACCTTTGAAACCAAGTGCCCGGACGACGTCACCGCACAGGCCATGCAACAGCGAGGTGAGTTGGCGTTGCGTGCATCCGCAGCGTTCATCAGCTCCATGCCGAGCTTCATCGTGCCCCTGCGGCCCATCAATATTCTCGGCATCAGCGGCCTGCGCGTGCTGCTCAGTGGTGATGGTCAAAGCCAGTGCACGAAGACCGATGAAAGCGGATGGACACCGCCCAAAATGGAAAGCCTGGAAGACCTCGTTAGCACCATGGAGCAGCAGGGCCATGGCGTGATCATGACCATGGGCAAGGGCGGTGTGGGCAAAACCACCGTGGCTGCCGCTATCGCCGTCATGCTGGCCAAGCGTGGCCATTCCGTCCACCTCAGCACCACCGATCCCGCTGCGCATGTGGCACAGACTCTCCATGGCAAAGTGGAGGGCCTCACCCTGAGCAAGATTGATCCCGCCGCGGAAACCTCCGCCTATCAAGGCGAGGTCATGCAGGCCCAAGGTGCGGCGATGGATGAAGCCGGCCGCGCCTTGCTCGAAGAAGATCTGCGCTCGCCCTGCACGGAGGAGATCGCCGTGTTCCGTGCCTTTGCGCGTGAAGTGGGCCGGGGCACCGGCCGCTTCGTCGTGCTCGATACCGCGCCCACCGGTCACACGTTGTTACTTCTGGATGCCAGCGAGGCTTATCAACGCGAACTGGAGCGCCAGGCCCGCAGCACGCAACCAGAGGAGGTGCTCAATCTCCTCGAACGCCTTCGCGATCCCGGCTTCACCCGCATCCTGCTTATCACGCTGCCGGAGGCCACGCCCGTGCATGAGGCCGCCGCCTTGCAGGAAGACCTGCGTCGTGCGCACATCGAACCTTTCGCGTGGGTCATCAATCAGAGCCTGCTCCACAGCGGCTCCTGCGATCCCCTGTTGCAATGCCGCGAAGCCTCCGAGCATCGCTACTTGCGTGAAGTGGTGGAAATGCAGGCCAAGCGCACCGCTTGGCTCCCCTGGCAGGCTGAGGAACCCGTCGGGCCGGAAGCGCTCGCTCGTCTAGCATCATCGAACCTCAAACCGCAATCGCATGAGACACGCTGAATGGCATCGCACCCACCGGGTCGGCTGGCTACGCGCCACCGTGCTCGGTGCCAATGACGGCATCGTTTCCACCGCCAGCTTGATTGTCGGAGTGGCCGCCGCCGAATCCAGCCGCAGCAGCGTGCTGGTCGCTGGCATGGCCGGACTGGTGGCAGGAGCAATGTCGATGGCCGCCGGTGAATATGTTTCTGTCAGTTCCCAAGCCGACACCGAAGGCGCAGATTTGGAGCGCGAGCGCAAAGAGTTGGCCAGCGACGCCGACCACGAACAAGCCGAACTCGCGGCCATCTATGTCACCCGTGGACTCGATCCCGAACTCGCCAAAGAGGTAGCCGCACAATTGATGGCCAAGGACGGCCTCAGTGCCCATGCACGGGATGAGTTAGGCATCTCCGACACGTTGACCGCCCGCCCGGTGCAGGCCGCGTTTGCCTCGGCAGGCAGCTTCATCGCTGGTGCCGTGTTGCCGCTGCTGCTGGTGTTCTTTGTGCCACAGGCGGCACTGACATGGTCGGTCTCCGTCAGTTCACTGCTGTTCCTTGCTCTGCTGGGTGCCGTGGCCGCCCGCGCGGGAGGTTCACCCATCGGAAATTCCGTCATCCGCGTGACCTTTTGGGGGGCGCTAGCGATGGCGCTCACGGCGGGCGTGGGAGCGATGTTCGGCACGACTCTGTGACCGTGGTTGCGGGATGGTGACAGCGGCGTGGCGATGCAACGTTTGGGGTGAAAACCCCATTTATACCAAACTGACCAAATAATCGTAGCATTATAGGATGTCCTGTGGTAGAGGATGGTCATGGCACGAAGACCTATACAATTGTGGCGGCCCGAACTGGCTGCCGAGATTGCCGAGCGTTACC
>Ga0247831_1004673_pt1 | contig 17944 bp, 14 predicted proteins | sample LaCruzMarch2015__9_FD_192406 | JGI IMG/M metagenome (GOLD analysis project Ga0247831, IMG submission 192406) | Freshwater microbial communities from meromictic Lake La Cruz, Castile-La Mancha, Spain - LaCruzMarch2015_1m | ecosystem: Environmental > Aquatic > Freshwater > Lake | place: Spain... | reverse complement strand
ATTTAAAAAATATTTATTTAGATTTGTTAAAACTTTATTAACACTATGCAAAAACCGATTTTAAAAACCGTACTTTTCCTTGGTTTTTCGTTATTTGCTTCTGATGTGTTTTCCCAACAAACCTTGAATGTAGCTGGCAATTCAGTTAAAATTAATGGCATGTCTTTCGAGTATTCGATTGGGGAAATGACTATCGTAAGTACAGAACGTAATGCCAATTTAATCGTAACGCAAGGAATGCTACAACCAAGTAGCACAACCGACAAGCTTCAAACTACGCCTGGGGCAAACAACCTTACTGATCTTGCCGATCAAATCAAGGTGTATCCAAATCCAACCCAAAACATGCTTTTTGTAGAAACCTACGAAACGCAAATTGGTGATTATAGTTACCAATTGTTTGATGGTGTTGGTAAAATTGTCTTGAGTCAATCTGGTCAAACCGTCATTGGTTTGAACAAATTCTCATTGGACTTACAAAGTTTTGCTGGCGGTAACTATTACCTTATGCTACGCAAACTAGGCCAATCAGGCGAAGCCGAAAATTATTCTTACAAAATTCAAAAATTAAACTAAAATCTCACATCTCAAATCTCAAAACAATGAAACAAACCTTAAAAAAACTATCAGCCTTTATGATGGCGATGGCCATCAGTGGAGCCTTGTTTGCACAAGTACCACAAAAATTCAATTATCAAGGCATAGCCCGCGATACCAAAGGAAATCCTATGGCTCAGCAGCGTATGACTTTGAAACTTACCGTATTGCCAACCTCAGATGCAACTGAAGGTGAATACGAAGAAATCCAATCGGTGACAACCAATGAATTTGGATTATACAATTTGCAAATCGGAAACGGCACACCCGTAAAAGGTGAAATGAAAACCGTAAAATGGGAAACTGGCAATAAATACATCAAAGTAGCTATTGACCCTAAAGGTGGCAACGACTTCGTCGATGCTGGTACAACTCAATTGTTGAGCGTACCGTACGCAATCTATGCCGATAAAGCAGGTATGGCTAAAAATACTGGAAGCACATCACGCGCTACAAACAACTTTATTGAAAAAACAAACGGATCAGGTGTTGTAAATTCGACTTCTCAAATTTTTGACAATGGAACTAACATCGGTATTGGAACAACTACACCTTCAGCTAAATTTCATATCAATCAAAATGTAGCAGGTGTACAAGAACATATGCGCATGCAAAACTTAAGCACAACAGGTGCAGGTCGTTTTACTCTGTATAGCGATGGTGCTTCAAACTATTCTACATTTACCAAATATGGTTCAGCTTTTGCAGGTAATTATGTAGGCTTAACAGGTTTATATCCTAATGGTAATTTACTAGCCTTTGGTAACAATGGTTTAGCATCTGGCGATGGTCTTGGTCGTTTTTTAATCAGTTCTGGTGGTAATGTAGGTATTAGTATGTTAAAAGGCGGCACGAGCAAATTGAAATTCCATGCAGACTTTACCACAGAGAATGTTGGTATAGGTGGCAATGCAGCGCCAGTATCGCGTGTACATTTAAACAATACGGATGGTACTACGATGGATTTGCGTTTAACCAATACAACAACTGGACAAACTGCAACGGATGGTATGACAATTACAATGACTGGCAATAGCGCATCAATCAATAATAGAGAAAATGCGGCTTTGACCTTGGGGACAAATAATACCACAAGAATGACAGTGACTGCCGCAGGTAATGTAGAAGTTGCTAATCAAATTCAAATTGCAGGTGGCGCACCAGGTGTAGGCAAAGTATTAACTTCTGACGCAACAGGTTTGGCTACATGGCAGACACCATCTGGTGGTGGAGGCGGTATCAGCGGAAGTGGTACTTTAAACTATGTACCTAAGTTTACGCCAAATGGAACTACCTTGGGCAATTCTCAACTATTCGACAATGGTACTAATGTTGGTATCGGTACATTAACACCTTCTGCTAAGTTAACTATTACTACTAGTGCTGATAGTGCATTAATTTCTGATGCAACTTTTGAACGAGATTCTGCTACCGGCAATTATTTCGGAAGTCAGTCTGCAAATTTTTCATTAGCAAATATGGTTTTTGGGATGACTGGCGAGGTTAACGGTGCTGATTATGGTGCTGGTGTTTTTGGTAGAGGTTTTGGTGCTATTTACGCGCCATTTACAACACGAGATATTGGTGTTTATGGCTCTTCAAACTTTAATAATTCTGCTATTGGTGTTTTAGGTTCTTCAGACAATGGAACGGGTGTAATGGGACTTGCTGCATCTGGAATTGCAGGTTTTTTCAAAGCTGCACTTGGAACAGCAATTTTAGCTGATAGTGGCAATGTTCTTGTCAATACAGGGGGTGTTGGTATTGGTACTTTAACACCGACAGAAAAATTAGATGTAAATGGTAAAACTATTCTAAGAGATACTTTGTTTGTCAATTCTGGTAGTTTAAATACACACATGAGAATTCAAAGTAACGGAACAAGTTCATTACAGTTTAATAGAGGTTCGGGCAATTGGTCAATGAATATGAGATCAGGTTCTGTTGGTACAACTGAATTTTATACACAATTTGAGGGTATAGGTGCTGAAAATAGTAGATTTATTATTGGTGGTGATGGCAATGATTTTGTCATACCTGGCAATGATAATACAATGTCATTGGGTACTACCTCTAATAAATGGTCAAATGTAGTCAGTAATAATCTTACAATGACTAATGGAGCAGCAGCTGGTGCAATACTTACTTCTGATGCTTTTGGTAATGCTTCTTGGAATACAAAAGCAAAAGGAACAATTGAGCAAATGAGTTCTAGTGCACCTAATGCTTCTGCAATTGTTAATGGAGCTGTGACTTTTATCTCAGGTGATAGATTACAAGTAGTCATTACTTCTTCTACTCAAGTGGTGCACTACACCGGAAGTGTTACATTAGGAAGCATCTCAGTAGGAGGTGCTCAAGGTTTGAATATCTATCCATCATACAACAATACCAATGCACCAAGTCCTGTTACTTCGATTGGGTTTGGTACATTTGGATTGCGTTGTGTGCAAAATTCTCGCCAAACATATACTGTAACTGGTACTGTTACTGGCCTAACTCCAGGTACTTATTATTTTGGTGTGGGTGGTAACTCTTTAGATGCAGTAAACTGGAACAACAACGAATTTGGATATCAATCTATTTTTGTATTAAACAATTAATCTCTTTAAAAAAAATTAAATAAAATGAAAAAATTAATAATAATAGCAATTGCATTAGTAAGTACTTCAATGGCTTATGCTCAAAACAAGCAAACGAACGACAAGTACGCATACAGTAAGGAAGGGCTTACTGCTGAGAATATTCAAATTAGAGAAAAGGCTATTCAAGAAATGAAAATTGAAGAACAACGTCAGAAAATTGTGCATGCACAAACAACTGAGTTCCTAGCCAATCAAGCAAAAGAAGCACAAAAGCCAGTAGTTCCTTCAGCAAGTGAAAAAGCTAAAAGCAAAAATCAGGAAGGTTTGTTGACTACAAAGCCGAATGAAACTCAAATCAATCAATCTGCTAAAGAAGCAGAATTAAGAGAGCGAATTAAAGCTGCTACAACTTCTGGTACTCCTGGCAGAAGATAATTTCTAAGAATTACCTATGAAAAATGAACCACCTCAATCGAGGTGGTTTTTTTACTTTCTCCAATTTCAATCTCATTTTTTGTATTATCTTCAACCTCTCAATTTTTCTCTATGAAATATATTTTATGCTTTAGTTTATTTATGACTTCACAGCTTTTTGCACAGGACAAAGACAACAAAAAGTGGGATGTCAACAATCCCGAAGGTCCTTACAAATCATTTTCGTTCTCCGTCGATGAGGGTACATGGATGAATGTCGATGTATCACCCGATGGTAAATTGTTGGCCTTTGATTTGCTCGGCGATATTTATACCATGCCTATCATTGGTGGACAAGCTACTTGCATTCGCAGTGGATTGGCTATGGAAGTACAACCACGCTTTAGCCCCGATGGCGAACAACTGTTGTTTACATCCGATGCTGGAGGTGGCGACAATATTTGGCGTATGAATATAGATGGCACAAACGCCAAACAAATCACCAAAGAAAATTTTAGACTCTTAAACAATGGCGTTTGGTGTCCCGATGGTGAATATATCATAGCACGAAAACATTTCACATCAGGTCGGTCCTTGGGTGCAGGCGAGCTATGGATATACCACATGTCTGGTGGCGATGGCTTACAATTAACCCCACGCAAAAACGATCAGCAAGATCTCAACGAACCAAGTTGCAGTGCCGATGGACGTTATGTATATTATAGCGAGGATATGTATCCAGGCGGATTTTTTCAGTACAACAAAGACCCCAACAATCAAATCTTTGTCATCAAACGCTACGATAGACAAAAGGGTATTTCCGAGCAAGTCACTGGCGGTCCAGGCGGTGCCTTTCGTCCACAGATTTCGCACGATGGCAAAACACTTGCATTCCTAAAACGTGTTCGTACCAAAACAGTCTTGTATCTCCGCAATGTAGACAATGGCGAAGAATGGCCCATCTACGATGGACTCAGCAAAGACCAACAAGAAGCATGGACGACCTTCGGTGTATATACTGGATTTGCATGGATGCCTGGCGATCAAAAAATAGTGATTTGGAGCATGGGCAAACTGCATCAAATCGATATCAATAAAACCAATCAATCTACAGTTATACCATTTCGTTGTGAGGTGAAAAACAGAATAGCCGATGCGGTTCGCTTTCAGCAAAATATCAATACCGATGCATTTACGGCCAATGTCATTCGTCAGGCAACTACCTCGCCCGATGGTCAGTATGTAGTGTTCAATGCAGTCGGTTATTTGTGGCAAAAACGTTTGCCCAATGGCAAGCCAGAACGATTGACCAAGGGAACCGATTTTGAATTTGAGCCTAGCTTTTCACCCGATGGAAAAACATTGGTGTATATCTCTTGGAACGATACCGCTGCAGGTGCTATCTACAAACTCGATATGAAAGCCGAAACATCACCTGTCAAACTCACCACACAAAAAGGCATTTACCGAAACCCCAGTTTTTCGCCCGATGGCAAAACCATCGTATTTGAAAAGGAAGACGGCAACGAAGTCATGGGGCATAGCTATACTGTCAATCCAGGTGTCTATACTATGCCGTCCAATGGTGGAGAAGCTACTAAAGTCAGCGACAATGGTTCGGTACCTACCTTCAATCATACCGGCGATCGTATTTATGTACAGACGGGCAACAATTTTTCCTCATACAAACTCGATGGTACCGACGAACGCACACTCTTCAAAAGCACCTATGGTTCACGCTATACCGTTTCGCCCAATGGTCGATGGGTTGGCTTTGTCGATTTGCATCAAGTTTATATCGGTGCGTTTCCTGCCATTGGCAAAACCATCGATATGACCGCAGGTACATCCTCCGTACCAGTCAAAAAAGTATCCAAAGATGCAGGCATCAATTTGCATTGGAGTGCCGATAGCAAAGTATTGCATTATACCATGGGCGATCAATATTATTCCATCAAACTCGACGACCGTTTTGAGTTTGTAGCTGGCAAAGCAGATTCATTATTCAAAGAACCTGAGCGTGGCATAGCTATGAATCTCAGTTTGCAAACTGACAAGCCAGAAGGATTTTTGGCATTGACAAATGCACGCATCATCACCATGAATGGCACAGAAATTATTGAAGATGGGGAAATTATAATCGAGGGAAATAAAATCTTTGCTATTGGTAAAGCAAACGATATGACATGGCCCCCCAATACAAAAGTGATCGATTGCAAAGGCAAAACCATCATGCCAGGTTTCATCGATGCACATGCACATGCCAACCATTTCAGATATGGAATCACCGCACAAAAACATTGGCCATACTACGCCAATCTTGCTTACGGTGTCACTACCATGCACGATCCTTCGGCCAATAGCGAAATGGTATTTGCACAAAGCGAATTGGTCAAAGCAGGTTTAATGGTCGGACCACGTGTGTTCTCTACCGGTACTATTTTGTATGGTGCCGATGGCGATTTCAAAGCAGTCATCAATTCCTTAGACGATGCACGTTCCACACTTCGTCGTACAAGTGCCTATGGTGCTTGGAGTGTCAAAAGTTACAACCAACCTCGCCGCGAACAAAACCAACAAATCTTACAAGCCGCACGCGAACAAAAAATAGAAGTCGTACCCGAAGGCGGTTCATTCTTTTACCACAACCTCGGAATGATATTTGACGGACATACCACCATCGAACACAACTTGCCTGTAGCTACCTTGTACAACGATGTCATCAATCTATGCAAACAATCCAAGACTGCTATCACGCCAACACTCATCGTTTGCTATGGTGCGCCCAATGGCGAATACTATTGGTATCAGCATACCAATGTGTGGGAAAAAGAACGCTTACTTCGTTTTACACCGCGTGGTATCATCGATTCCCGCAGTCGCTTTCGTACCATGTTGCCCGAGGAAGAATACGAAAATGGACATATCCTGGTGTCCAAAAGTTTAAAAAAATTAAATGATGCAGGTACGCTCATCAACATGGGCGCACACGGACAAATACAAGGCATAGGCGCACATTGGGAACTGTGGATGATGCAGCAAGGTGGCATGACCAATTTCGAAGCCTTAAAAACAGCCACCATCAATCCGGCTATCAGCTTAGGTTTAGACAAATCTATTGGCTCATTAGAAGAAGGCAAATTGGCCGACTTGATAGTGTTAGATGCCAACCCATTAGACAATATCCGCAATACCGAAACTATCCGCTATACCATGGTCAACGGTCGCTTATACGATGCCGAAACCATGAACGAAATAGGCAACAACCCCAAACCGCGTGGCAAATTCTTTTGGGAAATGAACCGCAGTTCCGAAGCCTTCAAATACCACGAAGAAACCAATGGCTTCCAAGGTGGACATATTGATGATTAATTAAAACTAAAAAAAAGTCTCTTTCAGAGATAATCAAAACCTTGAAGGTTTATCAGCACTGCGCTCGTAAATCTTCAAGGTTTTTTTTATCGAGCATTGACATGTAGTACCATTACAAAAAATATCCCATAGAATTGGAGCCAAGCAGATTTTCTTTATTTAGCTAATTCCCGCTGCTAGCAGCGCACGGCGCTTGCTTACATCGGGGCTATACTTCGGGGACAAGTACTTTCATGGGCGGGGGAAATGCAAGGCATTCGTTTCAAACGGATCAAAGAACCGTATTTATCTTTCCGACGGAATGCCGCAGAGCCTAACATACCGCAGATCTGAATAGAGATATTTTCAATTATTATTCAATAAATTCGTTTGGTGAGACATCGACCGATTGGGAAAGCATTAATTTCTAATCAATTGAGAGTTGGCTAAGTGCTTTCTCAATCACTTCTTCATTCTCTTTTAATGACTTTAAAAATCCCTCTATAAATTTAATACCATTACTTTCAAAATCTACAAATTCACCTGGAACTTTATATTCAAACCTTGCCCCATTCCATGTGAATTGATTTTCATATCCAATTGCTTTTAAAATAGCTTCAGCGGGTTCCTTTTGAAAATCAATTGGCTGCCTTACAGAAAAATCAAATTTCAACTCTGATAAATCTGTAATTATTATATCTGTATTAAAAGAATATCTATTGGATTTGTAATTATGTAAATAATATAAAGAATCCTTCCAACATGCAATTTGCTGAAAAGGGGATGATTTATCGTCTTTATTGAAATGGTTAAATATTTCAGTTAAAATATGCCAAGGCAATTCTTCTACAGATTTTTTTAATGAAATAACAACTTGCTGATTTTCTGGATGAGCTTTTAAATACTTCATCAATTCTGTTAAATGATTATGATCTATCATATTTCTAGTAAGGTGTTTTAAAATTTTTAAATATTGACGTAAAATGGATAATGCATCAAGGTTATTAGATACAGCAATACATTTTTCAATGAAGCCACTGCATAAATCATTGTCATCACCAGTGAAAGTTCTTATTGAGATTAATTTTTCTTTAATTATTGAATCTAAATTATCATCTTTAATCCAAGTTGACCTATTTGGTTCTTTATATTGGTTTAGAGTTAAATATACAATAGCATCTATTTCATTTCCTTTTTCATGTTGAAATTTCACATACCTAGGTATCTGATTATGCGTATCTCCAGCATTATTAATTTTATTTTCAATTATTATAACATGTTTATCTTCACCATAAATAGTGATGTCTATTTTACCTTCTTCACTTACAACAACAACTTTGTTTGTATATTTTTCAATTGGAATTCTACTATTTGAATTTATCTTTTCAAAGTTTTTGTTTAAAAGAGATATAAAAATAGAAAGATAAATATTGCCAGCACCATGTTTCTCATTAATGTCAAGTATAGCACGTAACATATCACTATGAAAATTTTCTCGGTAGTATAAATCAGACATTAAAGCAAATGCATTAAATCCAATATCTTCTTTAGTTGAGTTCTTTTTTTGGTGTTCTAGTTCACTATCTCTTCTATCTCTTAAAAGTTTATGTAATTGTTCTAAATCCATTGTATATTATTTTTATTTAGTTTTTTAAATGGGATTCTATTGCATTAGTCATTAAAATTAGATAATAAAATTTGATTTTCAATTTCTTTGACCCATTCTTTTTTCTTTTGTATAGAGCGTGGTAATGGATGATAATAAGCCCATTCAATATTTTCTTTATTTAAACCAATTTTGGGTAACCCGATTTTTCCTATTGCTTTTTCAGCTAAATCTTTAATCGATTTATTAACACCCCATGCTACAATTAGCTTGACTTTAAGTTCCATTAATTTTTCTAATTCTAATTTCCTTTCATCATAAAAAATTGAATGACTTATGTTGTACAAATTCAGGTCTTTTAATTTTGAATAAAAACAGTTGCTTTTAGATTCGCATAAGTCTGATAGATTAATTATGCGAGCATACTTAAAATTGCAAGCTAACATAAGTCTCATGATTTGGTCTTGTGTATTATCAGGAACTGTTGGTACCATTTTATCAAATAAATCTTCCGGTATTTCTTTGTAGCCTTTTGTGCCTTCGGGATGTGAAGACCCTGGATTCATCATGATTACCATAAGGTCAGGTGTTGTTGATTTGCTCGATTTTTTTATAATATTTAGTAATTTACGAAAAGTATAATCTTCCTTTTTATAGAAAAAACCATTTACATTGAATAATCCTCTTAATGATATACTGTCCATATATAATAGATTAGTCTTTCCTCAACGCCTCTCTCAAAACCTGTTGCAGTAATTTTTCATTTTGTGATTCACTTTGTTTGATGCTTACTTCCAACTCATTGCAATACTGCATCAGTTCATCTAATTTTTGAATGATGCGGTTTTGTTCGGATAATGGTGGAAGAGGAATTAATAAGTAATCAATATCTGTTAAACGAAAGCTATTTTTCATCCCACGTTGTGGAGCATTGAATTGTTCTTGCAGTGTTCTTGATAGAAAAAGATTACAAATATATTTTACTACTATTGCTTTGTTAAGTCTTACCAGAGCAGTATGTTGATTTATATAGGCTTCACCAAAATCTTTAGGAATCAATCCTAAATTACCTACCTCGCCCGTTATTGAAATCAAAATATCGTCAGCCTCAAGCCTTGTTCTATTCCCTTCTTGATTTTTGGGTGGTTTTACGTATTGAATTTTATCCATCCTTAAACTGTAGCTATCTCTTGAAAGATTACCCATTCTAACAAAAATTTCACCTTCGGATGAATAATATTTAGCCCAATCTCTGGAACCGCTTGTAACTAGGTTTGCAATTTCCCCCAATCTACACCAAACCCAACTTTCAGGAATTTCAAAAGGGATTTCCTCAGGTTTAATAGGCGGTAGTACTTTTTCCTTTTTAAGTTTCTTTTTAGCAGTCTGTTTTTCTTTTTCGGCTTTTATCTTTTTGAGCAATTCGCTGGCAGGTTCGTCATTTTTATTTTGCTCTACCAATTTACCTTGCACCGCATCTTGCAATAATTGCTGTCTGAGTTTTTTTACTAAGGTAAGTTGGAGGGAGAGTTCGGCGGAAATTTGCGAACCATTTTTCTCCAATAATTGAATATTTGAAATGAGTTGTTTTTGAGTATCAATGTTTGGCAGCAACAATTCCAATTCAAATAATTGAGTTGTGTTTATTCTTTGTGTTGCAACTCCTGAAGCAATTTTAGAAAGTTCTAAATAGAAACTACCTTGCTTGAAGAAGTAAAATATAAATTCAGGTAAGCATGATTTATCCACATCAAAAGCTGGTATATCAGAACTGCTTTCAAAGCCATCTAATTCTGGTGGAACAATTCCAAATGCACCTTTATGAAAATTTTGCTTTCCATAAATAAACTGACCTGCTTTTCTAATATATTGTTTTGTTGCTCCTTCAACTTCATTTTCAAATCCTCTTTTTTCAACTCCAAGAACTTTCAATCTTACCGTAATTCTTCGGTCAGGATTAGGGTTTTTTGAAATGATCTTACTTTCTTTTAGAATATCTCCCAACTTCACTTTCTTCCAAGTCATTTTACAGATTGTTTAAGTTGGTTCAACAATTTATGGGTTTTATCAAATGAGGCATTCAACATTTCCATCAGTTCAGCACTATTATATTCTTTTTCTTCTTCCTTCTTAGTTGGGTTCTTTATATCCAAATCATATCCTCGTTCAACAATGGTTTTGATATTTACTTTCCAGGCTACATCACTTTCCTTGCGTTTGTTCCACCATTTGGTAATCGGGTCAAACTCTTTGGCTTGTATCGGTCGCGTTTTGTTATATGCCTTATATCCCTCTGGCATACGGTGTTCATAATACCAAATGTCTTTAGTGGGTTTACCTTTATCAAAAAACAATAAGTTGGTAGCCACTGTCGCATATGGCTGAAACACTGAGTTTGGTAAACGTATTATCGTATGCAAGTTGCATTCTTCCAACAGTCTTTGGCGTATGCGTTGTTTTACGCCATCGCCTGTAAGGCTGCCGTCGGGCAATACAATTCCTGCTCGTCCATCCTGCTTCAATAAATGGATCATCAAAATCAAAAATAAGTCAGCACTCTCTTTTGTACGGTAAGTTTGAGGAAAATTGCTTTCGTTGCCATTGGCTACTATACCACCAAATGGCGGGTTTGCCAATATCACATTAACGCGGTGCTTTTCGGTAAAGTTGCTCAAAGGTTGGTCCAATGCATCACCAAATTTAATGTTTGGTATTTCTATATCATGGAGTATCAAATTGGTAGTGGCTAACAAATAGGGCAGAGGTTTGTATTCCCAACCTGCAATATTGTCTTCAATACTTTTTCGTTCTTTTACATTCTTGGCCTGTTTTTTCAAATGCTCAATGGCACAGGTCAAATATCCGCCTGTTCCGCATGCAGGGTCAAGCACTTTTTCACCCAATTCTGGGTTTATGGTTTCAGTAATAAATTGAGTAATGGCTCTGGGCGTATAAAACTCTCCACTTTTACCAGCACTTTGCAATTCCTTCAATATAGTTTCGTACAATTCGCCAAAAGCGTGGCGGTCTTTCGCAATATTAAAATCTATTTCATTCAGCTTGTTCAACACCTTACGTATGTTGATACCACTTTTCATGTAATTGTTGTTACCTTCAAACACTTTACGAACAATAACAGCACGTTGGTTTCCTGTACTTAAATCCAAATTACGAAGAGCTGGAAACAATTGTCTATCCACAAACTCCAACAATTCATCGCCAGTCATTCCTTCATCATCACCAGCCCAATTGCCTTTTTCTTTTACCCAATGAAATTTGTCGGGAATGGGTGATGTGTAGCTGTCGTCAAGTAACTCTAATTCTTTGTCTTTATCCGAAAATATTTTCAGAAAAAGCATCCAACCCAATTGTTCTATGCGTTGCGCATCACCATTGAGTCCTGTGTCTTGCCACATGATGTTTTGTATACTTTTTATTATGCCTCCTATATTGCTCATTTATATTTTTGTTTTGTTTAGGTCCTCTTATTTCAGCTTGCTCATTGTCACCCGAGTCGCCTAAGTCCCTAAAATGAATCATCTATTATTACGTATATTTAATCTTGCCTTGGTCATTCGTTCTTTCAGCCCTCCTTCATTGATAAAAGCCTTTTCTAAACTTTTTATTTGTTGAGCCAACAAATAACTAACAATGTTTATCAAACAAATCATTGAATTTGCACATATCTCTGCTTGTTCATGTTCTATTGCTTTTATGTAGGTTTCATAGGTAGCATTAGGCGTTTTATTTATTTCTCTAAATCTTGTTGTTAACCTATGCTCCTTATCCCAAATAGGAATTTTATTGGTTCTAAGAAAATCTTGAAAATCAATTTTTAATTCTTCCAATGAAGCTCTAGCTACATTAGTCAATTTTATTTCCATTTCTTTAGAAGTACCCGAAGCCATACTAGCTTCTACTATATTTTGTTTACCACTTCTGGCGGCTTGCACCATTTGGTCTATGGTGCGGTCATATTTTTGAAAGAATCTTTTTGTAAAATAAATTGTACCATCATAGATGATTTCAGATTTCTGATACGTTATCAGATTCTTGTAACCTCCATGTAGTGGAATAAATCCTTCTTTATTTTGTTTTTCTTCTTTCATTATTTTAAAAATACTAGGGCAAGTGCGATAATCTAAGTTGTCTCTAAGGTCACAAAAGTCCCTAAAAACTAGCTTACATTTTTATACAATTCAATTTCTAATTCTTTCACGGCTTCCAAATATTGTGCTTTACTTCCAAACTCATTAATGATTTCTATCGGAGAGCCAAATTCATCAAACGGATTTACTCTCAATACTTCAATGCTTTCAATGTTAGTGATTCCTTCGTCAGCATATTTGTCTAGCAATGCTTCTAATACTTTTCTGGCTTGTTCACCATATTTTGTAAAGTAATTTCGCTTCTTCACATTGTTTGCTCTCTCTTTCCGTGATAAGGGTGCTTGGTCAAAGGCCACATGGCAAATCAAATCAAACAAATCAACTTCTTTATTGACAGCTTCGTATAAAGCCTCAACCATAACGCCTTGTTCTTGTAGTTCAGCAATGATGGCTTCTTTGCGGTCAGTTGATTTCCATTTATTTAAAAAGTCATCTAGTGATGCAAAGTTCTGTGTAATGATATCTTTAGTATGGTCTTTTAAGCTTTTTGTTATTGGTTTGCCATGTTGGTCAAAATATATTTCACGGCTTATGAGTACCGAAACATCCACACCATTGACATATACTTTTAAACGTTTTTCTTTTGCAACTGGAGTATTGTCTGCATCTGGATAACCAATTGTAGGTTTTACCAATACCACTTCATTTCCTGTATCATCGTCTAAAATTGGACTATTGTCTTTTTCTTCTTCATCTATGATGCTGCTCAAATCAGTATCTTCTGATACTGGTTTTATTCGAATGGGGTCTCCATCAAAGTTTTTATCTGCAAATAAGTCTGTTGCGTTTCTGAAATCTAATATCGTGAAATACATTTTGCCAAATTCTTCATTAATTCGTGTTCCTCTACCAATGATTTGTTTGAACTTAGTCATTGAATTGATATTAGCATCCAAGACAATTACTTTGCAGGTTTGCGCATCTACTCCGGTAGTCATTAATTCAGAAGTAGTGGCAATAACAGGATATTTTTCTTCGGGGTTAATGAAGTTGTCTAGTTCTCGTTTTCCTTCTTCATTGTCGCCAGTAATTTGCATAATGTACTTGTAATTCTCAGAAACTAAATCAGCATTTTGTTTGGCTAATGCTGTTCTCATACGTTCAGCGTGGTCAATGTCTACACAAAACACAATGGTTTTTGCAAATCGGTCGTACCCTTTTAAAAATTCAGTGAGCTTTTTTGCAACCAATTCTGTTCGCTCTTCAATGACTAAATTGCGGTCAAAGTCTTTACGATTATAAATTCTATCTTCAACTTCTTTTCCGTCTTTGTCAGTTTTTCCTTGTTCAGGTCGCCAACCTTCCGCATCTATATTCAAACCGATTCTAATAACACGATAAGGAGCAAGGAAACCATCATCAATACCTTGTTTTAAGGAATATGTATATACAGGGTCGCCAAAATATTCAGTGTTGCTTGTTTCTTTGGTTTCTTTTGGTGTTGCTGTTAAACCTATATGGGTTGCATTTTTGAAATAAGATAAAATTTCTCTCCAACTACTATCCTCCTTGGCACTTCCTCTGTGGCACTCATCAATAACAACTAAGTCAAAAAAGTCAGGTGAAAAATCTTTATAGGCATCTTCAATTCCAGGTTCATTATTAGTCAAACCCTGGTATAATCCAAGAAATACTTCATATGCTTTATCTTCTGTATCAATTCCTCTTTTTTTATTTGATACAAGTTCATCTTTACCATCTTTAGTAGAAACAACTTTCTTTTTTATGATGGTCATTTTATCTTTAAAATGTTTAAAGTCACCTTTTCGTGTTTGATCAATCAATGCAGTTCTATCCGCTAGAAATAAAATTCTTTTTTTGCATCTTGATTTCCATAAGCGATAAATAATTTGAAAAGCTGTATAAGTTTTCCCTGTACCAGTAGCCATCACTAAGATAATTCTGTTTTGGCCTTTAGCGATAGCTTCAACAGTTCTGTTGACTGCAATTTGTTGGTAGTATCTGGGTTTACGGTTTGTACCATCAAAATAATAATCTTGCGAAGCAATCTTTTCGGCAGTTGGTGTTGTGATGCCTTTATATTGCTTGTATTTCTCCCAAAGTTGTTCAGGAGTTGGAAAATCATCAATATCTATTTCAGTTTCAATATTACCATCAGTAGCTGTTCGGTCATGAAATATAAAACCATCACCATTACTGCTGAATACGCAAGGAATATCAAGTATTCTTGCATAATCAAGAGCTTGTTGTATTCCAGCCCTTACAGAATGACTATTATCTTTGGCTTCTATGATTGCAATTGGAATATTAGGTTTGTAATATAAAATATAATCAGCACGTTTCTGATTGCCTCTAGCAGTCATCTTGCCTCTTACATATATTTTGCCATCAGTAAAAGAAACTTCTTCTAATAGTTGAGTCAGCCTATTCCAACCAGATTTCTCTAAAGCAGGTGTAATAAACTTTGTACATATATCACGTTCAGATAATTTCTTTTTATCCATTCATTATTATTTCAAATACATTGTTGCAAAATACAATTTATTGTTGAATGGTGTAATTTAAAGCGATTCTTTTTGTTTAATGAGGAGTTTGTTCCATTCTTAAAAGGAATTCCCTTAGTTATTTTTAGATTCTAAAAGCGTTGGCCTTGTTTTTTTTCTTTGATTAGTGTAGTATTTTATTATAAAAAATCTCTGTTACTAAGTTTAAATTATTTATTTCATAAATAAACAATTTGTAATTGCTTAATCTTTTATTTGAAATGTAATAAATCCAATTTGTTTTTAATTTCTATGATTTTTTCTATATTTGAATATCGTAGATGATTAATTTTATTTCAATGACATTGACTCAATAAAGAAATTAAATAAACTAATATTCCATGTTATTTGCTAATATTAGCGGCGAAAAAGTAGAAGCAACACCGAGGTCTACTGCAACATGTCCACTATGCGACAAAGCAGTTATTTCTAAATGCGGTAATATTAATGTTTGGCATTGGGCACATCAAAAGGTCGAAAATTGTGACAACTGGTATGAACATGAAACTGAATGGCATAAAAGTTGGAAGCTTGCTTTTGGTGTAGATAATTGCGAAATTGTAATTAATAAAGATAATATAAAACACATAGCTGATGTGCTAACAAAAGATGGTATAGTAATCGAGTTGCAAAATTCACCAATACTAGATTCTACTATAATTGAAAGAGAGAGATTTTACGGGGAATCTATGATATGGATAATTAATGGATTAGATTTTAATAGAAATTTTTCTTATCAGCCTCCATATTTTACTTTGGGTGAACAATGGTATTGGCGTAATGAGGTTGAATTGACTGAGGATGGCTATGTAGATTTAAATACAGGAGAATTAGTAACTAAACCTGAAAGAGGCTACACTTTTTTTTGGAATTGGCCTCGAAGATCTTGGTCTTATGCTGAACGAAAAATATATATTGATTTTGGCGGCGTAGATTTATTTATGATAACTAAAGGTATGGGGTCAAAACAAGGTAATTTTAAACCAATTAACAAAGAGAACTTTTTGAAAGAGCATCAAGGAAATACAGAACTTCTTGAGACACTGATTATAAAAGATATAATAGACCCTTAAAAGTAAAACGCATATTTATCCTCAGAGCAAATTCATAACAGACTAAAGTTCAGACTGCTTCGCAAAGCCTCGCAGTGACGAACGTGTAAAAGCGAAATTAAACTTTTAAACGTCATTGCGAGGCTCTGCGAAGCAATCTCTAAGCGTGTAGTTGAATTGGCTGTTCTAATAAGCATGAGGTTGCCCAGACTGCTTCGCAATACCGATAGCTATCGGTACGCAGTAACGAGTGTGTAAAAACTTAATTAATCTTCTCTTCAAAGATATGTTTACCAAAGTCTGATAATAGGTGAGGATGAAGTCCTTTCTTATTTCTCTTATATTATTATTGAAGTACCCTTTTTTCCAAACATTTTCCCAAAAATTCCATTTGTGCAATATTTGCCGTAATTATTAAGTTATTTTCTACTCAATTTTCCACTCTAATGACCTACATCATCAGAAAACAACCGCATACTCAAATAAGTCAAATAGCAGAAAAGCTCAAACAACTCCGCATCGATAGCGGCTTTACCAGCTATGAGCAATTTGCCAATCACCACGATATAGACCGCAAACAATATTGGCGTGTAGAAGCAGGCGCAAACATTACCCTAGAGTCCCTTATCAAAATATTAGAGCTTCATAACCTCTCTTTAGCCGATTTTTTCAAAATTCACACCTAACCCACCTAAAAATATGCCATCTTTTCTTTCCGCCAAGCAGTATTCAACTTCCGCCATGCCATATTGTCAATCGGCCAAGCAGTATCTAATTTCCGCCAGCCCATCACTGCCTCCCGCCAATCAGTAATCAACTTCCGCCAATCCATAATTTCCTCCCGCCAAGCAGTATCCAACTTCCGCCAAACCATAATCAACTTCCGCCAACCCATAATCAAAAATAAACACCACCATAAATTAAAATTCAAGTCAAAAAAATAAATCAATTATTTCATAAACATAAAAAACACACTAATTATGCAAACCGATTACAAATGCTCACAGCAAGCCCTCTACACCGCCGCCAATTTAGGTTGGAACTCCTGCTCCCAACACATCAACAGTTTCAATGACTTCTCCGACCAGTACGATCCAGCTTTCATAGCCGCACGCATTGCCGAAGTCGAAGCCGCTGCTATGCTCCCCGACGATCAAGCCCGCAATGGTATCACCGAAACCCTCCGTATCCAATTAACCCAATTAGCAGATGCCTCCCTTGCAGATTTCCAACGCCTCAAACGTTATATATCCAAAGCATTCAGTCCAGAGTTTCACAAAGCCCAATACGAAATAGCAGGTCAAAACTATTACGAAAAAGCAGCCAACTACAATTGGGATTCCCTCAAAGGCCTTCTCACTTCTGCGTCCAACTACATCACCAACAACCTTGCAGCACTCACGGTCAATCAAAACATGCCTGTTGCATTTCCACCAATATTAGAAAACAACAAAAACAGCTTCTTCGCACTACATCCCCAATTCCTCGATTCCGAAGAAACCTCTCGTCAAGATGCTGCTACCAAAATCATAGCCAACAATGCCATATACAACAGCCTCATAAACATGTTCCTCGATGGTCAGCAAATATTCCGCAACGATGAAGCCGTCAAAAAACAATTCATCTTCGACCAAGTACTCCTACTCATAGATGGAGCAGGTACAGC